>Ga0187833_10005646_pt1 | contig 11744 bp, 9 predicted proteins | sample ETNtaG_37_FD_167968 | JGI IMG/M metagenome (GOLD analysis project Ga0187833, IMG submission 167968) | Marine microbial and viral communities from oxygen minimum zone, Eastern Pacific Ocean - ETNP2014_SV_400_PacBio MetaG (Illumina Assembly) | ecosystem: Environmental > Aquatic > Marine > Hypoxic... | reverse complement strand
TGATAACTTCCTTAACGCTTCGCTAGAAGTTACCAACATTTCAACAGTCAAGAAACAACATCAAAAAAAGTAAAAGTGTCTATAAATAAAAAAGCTAAATTTGTCCAAGAGGGTTTGAAGTCAAACAGTTATGAGATATTGTAATTTCCTCTATACAATCAGATAATTTTTCATTTACTTGAAAAACAAGTATTTCAAAGAAAGCCTGATCATCAGAGTTTTCGATTAATGTATTTTTATTGGATTGAAAGAATAGCTGATAAAGTGAAAGTTTGAGTTCCTGAATAGCATTAATTTCATGATATTCAACATGAAATTCGTCTGCTGTATCTTTTAATATCTCAACTACTATCTGGCTTGAAATAGTCATGAGAAGTATCAAAAGAACTACGATACGTCCTCTTATTAATAATTTCTTGCGAATTGTGTTTTTGAATGGAACCATTAAAGTTCTTCGTATTTTTAAATTTCAGCTGCAAAAATAATTTTTTGATTGTTAGTAATCAAATTAATCGAATATTATCAATGATTAATGGAATAATTATATTATACTCAGTTATAATGCATAAAAACTCAGGCTTATTCACCTGACAATAAAGTTTTTATATAGCAATCACTTGACAAAGAGCATTAAAAAGTGTATCTTTGCACACTTTTTAAAAAAGCTAAATAAGTATAAATTTTCAGAAACAATTTTCATGAAATTATCACAATTTAAATTTGATTTGCCAAGAGAATTAATTGCTGATCATCCAACCACAAACAGAGATGAATCTAGAATGATGGTGGTGAACAGACAAGATAAAACCATAGAACATAAATCTTTTAAAGACGTATTGAATTATTTTACTGAAGGAGATGTATTTGTAATAAACAACACAAGAGTTTTTCCTGCCAGGTTGCATGGTGAAAAGGAAAAAACCGGCGCGAAAATTGAAGTGTTCTTATTACGTGAACTAAATCAGGAAAGTCGATTATGGGATGTACTTGTAGACCCTGCCCGCAAAATTCGTATAGGAAACAAATTATATTTTGGAGAAGACGAATCTCTTGTAGCTGAGGTGATCGATAATACTACATCAAGAGGCAGAACATTAAGATTCTTGTTCGATGGTTCGTATGATGAATTCAAACAAACTTTACAAGTTCTTGGAGAAACACCCTTGCCAAAGATTCACCAAAGACCGGTAGAAGAAGAAGATAATGAACGTTATCAAACCATTTATGCTAAACACGAAGGTGCTATTGCTGCACCAACTGCTGGTTTGCATTTTTCAAGAGAATTGATGAAGCGACTAGAAATTTTAGGTATTAAATTTGCTGAAATAACACTTCATACAGGCCTGGGAAACTTTAGGACAATAGAAGTGGAAGATCTTTCAAAGCACAAAGTCGATTCAGAAGAAATGTTTATTAATCTGGAAAACGCTGAAATTATTAATACTTCAAGCAGAAATAAACATCGAGTATGTGCCATTGGAACAACCAGTATGAAAGCACTCGAAACTGCTGTTTCAATTACAGGCCAAATTAAACCCTATTCTGGCTGGACAAACAAGTTCATCAATCCTCCATATACTTTTCAAACAGCTGATGCAATGATCACCAACTTTCATATGCCAATGTCGCCAATGATGATGATGGTTAGTGCATTCATCGGGTACGATTTCTTAAATGAAGTTTATAAAACTGCTATTAAAGAAAAATATAAGTTTTTCACTTATGGTGATGCAATGCTGATTATCTAATGAGCATTCATTTTTTAAACCATGATTTGCCTTGGTTTGATGAATTTAGAAAAACATGTGCTGATAGTTGCTGGTGGTGATGGAAAACGAATGGGCCACAGTTTGCCCAAGCAGTTTCTGTTGCTTAGCGATAAACCTGTACTATTTCATTCGTTTAATGCCTTTCAGTTTCTTATCGATGTTAAGTTTACCCTTGTTTTAAACTCTGAACATTTTGATTATTGGACAAATATTTGTGATTCAATGGGTTTTGAGATTCCTCATCATATTGCCGAAGGAGGACCTTCACGATTCCACAGTGTAAAAAGCGGATTAAAAAATATACCTCATAGTTCATTGGTGTTAATTCATGATGCTTCACGTCCTTTTGTTTCAAAAGAAACAATTTTAAAGGTTATTGATGTGGCTACGCTTAAAGGTAATGCTATTCCTGCAATTGAAGTAACCGATTCTATTAGGGAAATTTCTGTTTCTAACAATAAAATAATTGACCGCAATAAACTTCGGGCGATTCAAACCCCACAGGCTTTTCATTCATCTTTGATAAAAGCAGCTTATAATCAAACTTATAACAAGACTTTTACTGATGACGCATCTGTTTTAGAAGCTACAGGCACAAAAATTAATATTGTTGCTGGTAATACCGAAAACATCAAGTTATCCAACCCTATTGATTTAGTTATAGGGAAAAGCATTCTTAATATAGGAGGAGATTCTTCTAATACTGATTAACAAAATGGCATTTCATTAAAGATTACTGAAAAAATTGCAACCTTATTTCAGCTTAACTCTGTCCTTCCATCCAAATCTAGAAATAAAGGAAGTAATTGCAATAATTACAATATAAATAGGATACACAAATTCCAATAGTAGGAAGAATGGTTTAAGTTGTTGCTTTTCTGTAAAGGATAAAAAATTAAAAACAAGTGGAACATCGATTACAAACTTGGTGAGTATAATCAGAAAAAACAATGGTAACAACCATGAGAAATAAAAACTTCCTAATAGCATCAAAAAAAGAAGCGTGTTAAACAGAAATACTGTAAGAGAGACAATAACAGGCCACAACATTTTGTAGCCGGTTGCTTTTGATGCCCATCTTTTACGCTGATTGACGAACTCGGACAAATTTAATGGTGGCAAAGTTGATACAATAGAATCCCTGTGCCTTAAAAACCCAACTGCTCGGGCACCATATTTCTTAGTAACATTATGAATTAAAAACACATCATCCCCAGATGAAAACCTAAAAGTATTATTTATTGTATTTACAGAATTAAATACATCTTTTGAGAAGGCAAGGTTTGCACCATTTCCCATTAATGGCAATCCGGTACCTACTGAACCACCTCCTGATGCAACGAGGCTAGCAAAATCAAGCGAAAATAATTTCTGTAAAATGGTTTTTTCACCTTCATATATTACGGGACCGATAATCAAGCTACAACCAGAAGAGGTATAAAAGTTTACAATACTTTGTAACCATTTCGGCTTTACGTTACAATCGCCATCAGTTGTAATAATTAATTGTGTTGAAGACATTGCAACCCCCTGATTAATAGCGTTTCTTTTACCTTCACTCGTAGCTCCTACAAATATTATTTTTACATCCGAATTTTCATTTATAAACTGATTTATTAGTTCGGCTGTATTATCAGTTGAGTGGTCATCAACAATAATTATTTCATAGTTTTTTTTGTTGTAATCTTGGTTAACAAGCTGACCCAACAGGGTCACAATGTTGTTACTTTCATTTCGAACAGCTATTACAATGCTTACATCAGTCCCCGTTGTAAAATGTTGCTCAGCCTTAGGTTCTGACAAACGAAACCATCCAAATGTGATTATCCCAATCACAATTAAATAAGAAATTGTAGAACCAAATACTATCCATATAAATATGCTAATTATCATTCCTTTTTCTAAAAAATCGTAAACTAAAAACAAATATAGTTCCCACAATTGCTGGAAAAATCAAATTTATAAGCCATAAAATTGAAGAAGCACTTACAACACCAATAGCAATTTCTGAATTCCACAAACCAAGTTTTTCAAAATGATGTTGAAAAACAAATAAACTTACTGAACCCCTTACACCAATTTCGGTTAATGCAATTGTTGGAATTATAGTCATTAGTATATATATAACTGCTATGAGCATCAGTGAGGTAAAATAATTAGTGTTAATTCCAAAAAACCTTAATAACAAGTAAAACTGTAAAGAAAAAACGACATATCTAATAATACTCAGTGCAAGTACATTTAACAACTCCTTCTGATTATACCATGAAAAAACCTGAGAATATTTCTCAATTTTCGTATAATATTTTCCGCTAATCTGCTTAATTACAATTGAAAAAAACGAAAAATTAAGATAAGCAAATATCATAACGAATATTACGATTATGACCATTAGGATAAATCCAATGTAGAGCCAAATATCGAGTCCGTCATAAATATTTATATATTCAGGGTAATAAAAAATAAGTGCAATTAATCCAAAATTTAAAGTAGTTAGTAATTGAGCAAGGCTGCCTAGTATTGTTGAAAGTACAGCTTGCAACCTGTCAGCTTTTTTTAAGATAAAAACACGTCCTAGATAATCTCCCACTCTGTTTGGCATAATCATACTTACGGAAATTCCAGCAAGTACCCCTTTAATAGAATTAAATAGAGATATTGTTTCAAGTTTATCAATTAGGTATTTCCATTTAATACTTTCAAGAAGTATGTTTAATGGAAGCAGTATTAATGTAATGATTAAGAGAATGTTAAGTGAAAAGCCTAAAGATATATCAGAAAAAGTTTGAAATACCGAACTGATATCTTTCCTGTAAAAAAGCTGATCGTACAAAAATGCAACCGTAAAAATAACTACAGTAAATCTGATAAGGATATTGTATGTTTTACGTAGTTTTGTTTTCATTATATATAGTTAACAATTTTTTAATTTGGAACGGATAATTTTAGGTATCGACCCTGGAACAAACATTATGGGATACGGATTGATCCTTAATAATGGAAATAAAATTCGTATAATCACGATGGGCATTCTCAAATTAAGTAGTTATGATAATCATTCGCTAAAATTAAAAAAGATTTTTGAACGCACACTTGGAATTATTGAAGAATATAATCCTGACGAAATAGCCATTGAAGCTCCTTTTTTTGGCAAAAACGTTCAATCGATGCTGAAACTAGGAAGAGCACAAGGAGTGGCTATGGCCGCTGGATTGTATAAGAATATCCCGATTTTTGAATATTCTCCAAAAAAAATCAAGCAATCAATTACCGGAAATGGTAATGCATCAAAAGAACAGGTTGCTGCTATGCTGAATAATATTGTTGAATTTGCTGAACCACCTGAGTCTCTTGATGCAACCGATGGATTAGCAGCGGCAGTATGCCATCATTTTCAAGGTACTGGAATTAATAAAAGAGCAGGTTATTCAGGTTGGAAAAGCTTTATAAAGGATAATCCAAAGAGGATTAAAAAATAAGTTCTTAAGGTTAAGTACTGGAAAAACAAAATAACTATTATGGCTAATTTTAAAGTCAGTGTCATGCTACATCAGTTTTTGTTGAACTTTCCACCATCTATCCGGAATTTCTTGGTTAAGCGCTGTTTGATAATCATAGTAAGAACACGGAACAAACTGGTGTCTTTTATACTTCTGGTTTACCAAATCTTTTGAGCTAACAATCATCCACCACCTATCGGTTTTTTTGCTTTTCAAGAAAACCAGTTCCTGCTCAAAATTTTCGATCTGAACATTAAATTTCACGTAATCTTGATTATTATTTTCGGGAAAATCATTTCTGCGGTTTGAAAATCCATCTAAAAAATACCACATCATTTGAGCATATAAATGAGCTGATTGCCCATTATTGTCCAATGAAGGGTCAAGTTCATAGAAACCAATACTACTTAATTTATCGCTCATGCCAGCATATCTGCAAATTTTACACATTTCTTCTCCGGTAAACCCGTTTGGCATTACATTATTATCTGCAGGTGCATCACTATGCTTAATACTTGATATATCAATACTCAATATGTCGGCATCTCTTACCATTGGCTCAACCTCTTCCAATTCAGCTTTAACATTTCCTAACCTGTTTATATCGAAATAAAGATTTTTCATCAACACAAGAGCATCCTGATCAACAAAATAAGTTTGATAACCAATATTTGTGAAGTTAAATAGAAAATTTGGTTGGTGAAGTATTATATGACTTAGGTACGACTTATTATTTAATTCATGTTGGTCATGACCGAGATCAAAAGCTGAGTCAACCGATGCAATGTTAATAATCCTTCCAATGTTCTCATATGCAAGATAATTTGCGTATGTAATATCTTGTCCACCACCAATTATTATCGTAACAATGTTGCTTTTAAGAAGCTCAGAAATTACTTCTTTAACAGCAAAATAAGTATCATCAATTTGATGTCCGTGCACTATATTTCCAATGTCTGCAATCCGCAGATTATTCCAATGTGAATACAATTCGTAAAACCGATTTCGTATTTCATCTGGAGCTTTGTCACTTCCCTTATTAATAGTAGCTCTATCGTCACTAACTCCAATTAGTACAACATCTATTTGGTCAAGGTCAGGGAACCCATATTCAACTGTATATTTAACAATAATATCGGCTAGGCGATATTGGCCAGTATTGCTTGGTATTGTTAAATTTTCAATGTTTACTGGTTCAAGATATGTGCTAATATCCATTGTGCTGGAGATATGTACTAATGATGAACGAAGATAATTTATTTTTTCTTTTTGAAATATTTTTTCTTGGGCATGTTGTTCGGATCTTCTGCTATTTTATAACACTCCTCAAGTGTTAATGAAGCAGCATCGGTACCCTTTGGAATTTTATAATTTTGTTTATCAATAACAAGATAAGCTCCATACCTTCCGTTTAACACCTGAACTTTTTTGTCTTTATCAAATTCTTTAATAATTTTTTCCCGCTCAACTTTTCTCTTTTCTTCAATTAGTACGACTGCCCTTTCCAGTTGTATCGATCCGGGATCATCATCTTTTTTGAGAGAGATAAACTTATTATCATGTTTAACATAAGGACCAAATCTACCTATCGCAACAGTTACTTCCACATCTTCATAATTGCCTAAAGCACGAGGATATTCAAACAGCTTTAAGGCCTCGGCATGAGTTATTGTTTCTATACTTTGATTTTTTCTTAATCCGGCAAATTTTGGTTTTTCTTCCTGCTCAGTTTCGCCTAATTGCGCCAGTGGTCCAAAACGTCCGATTTTAACATAAATATTCTTTCCTGTTTTTGGATCTTGTCCGAGTAACCGTTCCCCGCTAAATTTACCCGAATTTTCCTGTGTGTTTTCAATTTTAGAATGAAAAGGCCCGTAAAATTCCTTTATCATTTGATTCCACTCTTTTTTCCCTTCAGCAATTTCGTCAAATTCTTTTTCAACACTTGCTGTAAAATTATAATCCATGATATTCTCGAAATACTGCATCAAAAATTTAGTAACTAAAGTACCTATATCTGTTGGGAAAAGTTTAGATTTATCTGAACTAATGTTGTCAGAAAGTGTTTTTGAAGATATACTATAATCTTTTAATGTTAAACAGATTACTTCCTGTTTTCCTGGTGGCCTGGTTTCTTTTACTATATATTCACGTTTTTGCACTGTAGAAATTGTAGGTGCATATGTTGAAGGACGCCCTATTCCAAGTTCTTCAAGTTTTTTAACGAGGCTCGCTTCTGTATATCTAGGAAGATGTTTTGAATAACGTTCACGCGCTCTCATTTCCATTAATGTGAGCTCATCGCCTGATTTCATTACTGGCAGAAGGCCTTGATTTTCAACATTATCATCGTCAGTTCCTTCGAGATAAACCTTAAGAAAACCGTCAAATTTTATTACCTCTCCAATTGCAGTAAACAATTTAGTAGCACCTGAAGTTGAAATATTAACAATAGTTTTTTCTAACTCTGCATTACTCATTTGTGATGCAATAGTTCGCTTCCAAATTAAATTATATAATCTTACAGAATCAGGATTACCATCAACGGTTTGGTTATTCATATAGGTTGGCCTGATAGCCTCATGAGCTTCCTGGGCACCTTTAATTTTGTTTGTAAACTTTCTTGTTTTGACATATTCTTCACCATAGAGATTAGTGATTTCTTGTTTTGCCATCCCAATAGCAGTATTTGAGAGATTAACCGAATCGGTACGCATATAGGTTATTTTTCCTGATTCGTATAACTGCTGTGCTATTCGCATTGTATTTCCAACCGAAAATCCTAGTTTACGTGATGCTTCCTGCTGTAGTGTAGAAGTAGTAAAAGGTGGAGCTGGTGATTTTTTAGTTGGCTTTTTTTCAACCGATTCAACAATTAAATCTGCGCCAATTTGCTTCTCCAAAAAATTATGTGCTTCTTCTTCTTTTTTAAATTTAACAGGATATTCAGCTTTAAAAATCTTTCCCTTATTATCCCCATGTTCAAATTCTGCAACAATTCTAAATAAGGATGTGCTCTGGTGATTTTTTATTTCATTTTCACGTTCAACAATTAATCGCACCGCAACTGATTGAACTCTACCTGCAGATAATGATGGTTTAACTTTTTTCCATAGTAATGGTGACAGTTCGTAACCAACAAGTCTGTCAAGAACTCTTCTTGCTTGCTGTGCTGACACCAAATTATGATCAATACCTCTTGGTGATTCAATTGCATTGGAGATAGCAGTTTTTGTAATCTCATGAAACACAATTCGTTTTGTGTTTTCCTCTTTAAGCCCCATGGCTTTAAACAAGTGCCATGAAATTGCTTCTCCTTCACGGTCTTCATCAGATGCAAGCCATATTGTATGAACCGATTTGGCTAACTTTTTCAATTCGCTGATGGTTTTTTTCTTATCAGGACTTACCTCAAATTTTGGTTCAAAGTCGTTGTCGACATCTACACTAAGCTTTGTCTTATTCAAATCCATAACATGTCCAAAACTCGAACGGACAATAAAATCCTTACCTAAAAAACCCTCAATTGTTTTTGCTTTTGCCGGTGACTCAACTATTACGAGATTATTTGCCATAGTTATTACATAAGTTTTAAAACCTGATAAATCAGAATGATAGTTTATATAAAATTGAAGCTGCAAAAGTATATAAAACTTACACAATGCAAAATCAACATGAAAATTGTTTGTAGGTTATATGCTTCTGAAGTGGAAAGATTATTAAATAATCAAGACATAATTTGGCCGATATCCTAAACTTCCAAAATCCAAAATATAATTACGATTTATGCTTTGATTAGTAATTGATTTTATTTTATGGTATAGCGTTAAGAAATGAACTTTATTTTAAATCAATAGTTTCTATTTCTTCTAAAGTGTCAGGGTTTATTACTCTTAGTGACACTCGTTCTCCATCTATATCAAACAGCATTAATGCATATTGAGTTGTGAATTTTTCAACCGATTCAGACCATGGCAATTGTTGCTGGCCATAATAAGGGGCTCCTGCTGAGCCATTTGTGATTTGCCAAAATGGACGGCTAACTTTAAGTTTTTTTCCTTTATAGCCTTCTGGATAAATTGGTGTGTTTTTAGTGAGTTTCATTCTGCTGTAATTATGTTCATCACCACAAAGAAGTGCAATTACTTTGTCACTTTTATTAATCATAATGTCCAGTAATTCATCACGCCTTTCTATGATTCCAACATTAACTGGTTCGCCAGCTACTGTTGGGCGTATTTTGTTATTACCATAGTACCACATATCATCTTTAGCATGACCTCCATTTGGAAAGGCAGGAGTATGTATGGTAACAAAAATATGATCAATGTGTGAATTGCTGTTGAGTTCATTAATTTTCTTTTCAAACCACAACAGTTGATTATCCATAACATAACCATGTGGATTACCTCCTATTTCAGAAATCATTTTTTTAGTTGGAGTATACCAATAATTAGAATTTAACACTACAATAGCAATGTTATCATATATATAGGAATAAACGGATTCACCATATTCTGGGAAATTAAGTTTTGATTTATCAGGATCATAATAAGCACTGTCTTCACTTTGTGGCCCGTTTTGAGGATTTACAAAGTTGTTTGAAAATATAGTTTCAGCAGATTTTGTTTTAAAGGGAAACTTATCTATAGAAATGCCCCATGCACTTCCATCATCAAAAATATTTACTAAAGCCTCATGGTTCCCCATGGCAACATAAATTGGAAGATAATGCCAAATTGATTCTACAGATCTTTTCCAATTTGCGTATTCAAGCATGTTGCTGCCAATACTTGATGAATATCCGGTAATCATGTCCCCTGTAAACTGAAAAAAGGAAGCCCCCTGTTGTGCTGCAAGTGCTGCCATTTTTTTCATGATATAGACGTTGACTCCATAAATATTTCTTTCTCCACCACCACTCCCAGCACGTGAATCACTTGTAAAAGCAAATGTAAATGGCTTTCTTGTTCCTGGTGTTGGGGCGGTTTTAAAACTATAGGTAAGTTGATTTTTGCCATAGTTAACAGTATAATTATACTCTTTATCTGGCTCAAGATCACCTATTGGTATCTCGTGCTTTAAACCTTTCTTAGAAAGATTCTTTAAATCCATATAGATGTTTCCGTTAACTACAATATTTGGCAAGCAGGGTTTATTTGTTTCAAATGAAATAACAACTTCTTTGTGTGAAACGTTGTTAACATAAGGGCCTGCAATTACAGACATATCTACCTTAAAAGGCCCCTTTCCTTTAAAGGAGATAATTCCATCGTAAATAATATCACCATAGTTATCAATAATTCGGTAGCCGATTCTCCCTTTACCACTTTTTACCCAGCCTGCGATATCGTATTTTTCCTTCATAATACTAATATCAATCTCAGCTTTCCCTTCAATAATTATTGAATTCTTGCTTAAATATACTGGCTGAGGATATTTTGAATCATTTTTTGCAAATAAGCCATAATAAAGTGTTCCAAAAAATGATTTGTTTTTAAAGTTAAAGAATAATCCTTTGTCTGTACCCTTAGGATTAATCTGAATATTTTCAAGAGTGTAGAAAATGTTATTCTCAACCATCCATGCCGTATCACCCGATTTTACAGATACAAAATAGTAACCACCTTCATTATCAGGCATTATGCCTGAAAATACAGAAGGAACGTTATGACCATATTTTTGAACAGCCTCCGAAAGTTCACTTCGTTGTCCGAAACAAATAAGGTTAAATAACAAAAACGCTATTAAAAACAATACACTTTTCATTGATTACATTTTTTTGTTATTTGTAATTCCGTATTTTGTCTGCCAAAATTAATAGATAAACAAACTACTTCCAAGGAATACCGTAATTATGCATTTATCTTCTTGCTTTTATTCAGGTTCTTAAAAAAAAAAGTAGATTTGCACCAACCATTCCAAAAACGATAACTAGTAGTTAAAAAATAGTAGTTTATTTATGAGAACATATTCCCTTAAGAGCTTCAGATTAATGATTTGGATTTTCCTGGCAGCCGTTATTTTTTCTTCCTGTGTGCCACAAAAGAAAATGTTATATCTGCAAGTTAAGAATGAAACAGATACATTGAAAACATTTAAGAATGAACGAAAGATTGAATATAAAGTGCAATCAGGAGATAATTTATATATCCGCGTTGTAACGCTTGATGAAAAGACAGCATTATTATTGAATCCATTATCCCCAGGGGGTGTTAACCAAAATATCGGCAACGATGTTTCTGTATATTTGAATAGTTATAACGTAAATGAAGCAGGCTATTTGGATTTTCCTATGATAGGTGAAATACTGGTTCAAAACCTCAATGTTGAGCAAATTAAGGATAAAATACAAGAGAAGCTTACTACCTATATGAAAGAGTTTATAGTAATTGTGAAACTTGTAAACTTTAATATAACAATGCTAGGCGAAGTACAACGGCCAGGTCAATACAAAATATATCAGGATAATATT
>Ga0187833_10005645_pt1 | contig 11745 bp, 10 predicted proteins | sample ETNtaG_37_FD_167968 | JGI IMG/M metagenome (GOLD analysis project Ga0187833, IMG submission 167968) | Marine microbial and viral communities from oxygen minimum zone, Eastern Pacific Ocean - ETNP2014_SV_400_PacBio MetaG (Illumina Assembly) | ecosystem: Environmental > Aquatic > Marine > Hypoxic... | reverse complement strand
CTTCAAGATAATAGGTTATAATTTCAAAAACCCTTTCCCGATAGCTGATATGGTAAATTGCCGGCTTAATCACGATATTTTTTGGTTTAATAAAACGGGAGAGCATCCGGCCCGGAAGGTGAAACTAAATTGGTTTTTTAGCTTGACACAAAATTTCGTTAAGTGATTAAATCGACTGAAACGAACTATAAAACGCGCCTAGCTTTACGGCCAAGGTAACCCAGTAATGGTTTTAGATTTCCTGACCCATATTCTGCGTTTTCTGATGCAGCTTAATTCTCTCGTGTTGCGTTGGGGGCGCAATATCGCCTGGGTGGCACTTGCCATTATGGTGATGGTTATCCTGCTGCAGGTGTTTTTCCGTTATGTCCTCAACAATGCCCTTGCCTGGCCCGATGAAGCGGCCCGCTTCCTGATGTTATGGATGACGGGGCTGATGGCACCCAGTGCTTTCCGCCAAGGAGCGTTTGTAGCCATTGATATGGTGCCCCAGGCCCTGCCCCGGCGACCAGGTTTGATGCTTGCCTTTGTGTTGCTGATGCTTTCTGCCATGGTCTTGCTTGTTTGTATCCATTACGGCTGGCTGCACACCATGGGGTTCGGTGGCAATTTTGATTCATCATCCCTGAAGGTGCCACTGGACTGGTTTGGTATGGCCGTGGTTAAAGTCAAATTGCGCTATATGTATGCCTCGTTGCTGGTGGGTGTGATACTGCTGCTGTCAGTTAATCTGGAACTGCTTATGACCACCATTGTACGGTTGTTGCGTCCGGATACGGTTTTGCCGGCAGACAATATGGTTTTGAGTCGGGAGCCTGGCTGATGCTGGTCTGGTTTTTGCCTGCCTTTTTGCTCTTTCTGGTTATTGGCCTGCCGGTTTTTTTCGCCCTGCTTGTAGCACCGGGACTACTGTTATGGCTCAATGGTCAGGAGCGTGATATGGCACTGCTCTACCGGAATGTATATAACGGTATGGACAGTTTCCCGTTGATGGCCCTGCCTTTCTTTATGCTGGCAGGGGAGTTGATGAACCGGGGCCGGATCACCAATCGCCTTATTGAATTTTCCCAGGCTTTGATGGGCCATCTGCGGGGTGGGCTGGCACACGTCAATATCCTTTCTTCAATGCTTTTTGCGGGCCTATCCGGGTCGGCGGTTGCCGATACATCAGCTCTGGGTTCGACTTTGATTCCGGCCATGAAGAAGAATGGCTACAGCACCAAGCTGGCGGCCGCGGTGACCGCAGCCAGTTCAGTGATTGGCCCCATTATTCCGCCTTCCGGCATTATGATTATCTATGCTTATGTAATGGGTGAAAGTGTCGCCGCACTGTTTCTGGCTGGTATTGTACCGGGGGTGCTGGTGGGCGTGGGCCTGATGGCAGTGGTGCGGTTGATGGCAGACAAGTACCAGATGCCCAAGGCCGAACGGATCGTCAAGCAGAACCAGTCGATCAGTGTGCTGGAAAGTCGGGTTTCCTTTTTTCTGCTGCGCATTAATCTGGCGGCCCTTATGGTGTCACTCTATTTTGGCCTGAGATCACTGCTGGGCTGGCTCACTGACCTTGATATTTCGGTAAATGGCTGGTTGCTGCTGTTGCTCTTCCTGCCTCTGTCCCATCTCTTCCTGCTGCAGCTGCGGCAGCGGGTATCCAGTGATTTCCGCATCATCTGCAAACGGGCAGTGGCCCCCCTGCAGACCCCCATTATTATTCTTGGCGGCATCCTGTTTGGTGTGTTTACACCCACCGAGGCGTCAGTGGTTGCGGTGGCCTATGCACTGGTTATTGCATTTTTTATTTTAAGGTCGATGAAATTATCGGATCTGCCGCAGATCCTGATCAAGTCAGCCATGAATGCCTCCACGATCCTGTTGCTGGTGGGAGCCGCAGTTGCCTTTAAGACGGTGGTCAGCCTAAGCCATGCCCCCGAACAGATGGCTGATTTTATTCTTGGGTTGAGCAACAATCCCCTGATACTTCTATTCCTGATCAATATCCTGCTGTTTGTGGTCGGGATGTTTCTTGATGCAGGACCGGCGATTATTATTCTGGGCCCAATCCTGGGTCCGATTTTTGTTGATCTGGGTGTCCATCCGGTCCATTTTGCGATCATCATGTCGGTTAATTTAACCGTAGGGCTGGCGACACCACCCATGGGGCTGGTGCTGTTTGTTGCCTCTTCCGTTTCTGGCGAACGAGTTGAATCCATTGCTCGCGCCATAATCCCATTTCTTGCTGTGGAAATTCTGGTGATCTTTTTGATCACCTATATACCGGCGATATCAATGACCATTCCCCGGGCATTGGGTTTTGCGCAGTAGGGAATTGAGAAGTACTAGTAGTAAGCCAACAAGGAGATAGATGAAGTAAAGAAACACCATGAAATTGCTTTGATCACCTACATACCGGCGATATCAATGACCGTTTCCCGGGCATTGCGTTTAGCCCAGTAGGTAATTGAGGAGTACCCGTAATTAAGTCCAACAAGGAGAGAGATGATGTTAAGAAATACCATGAAATTGCTTTTGGCGGCCATGCTGTTTGCAGGGTCAACAATTGCAGCAGCAGCCGATTTTACGATCCGGGCTACCGCCAACTCGAACGAGAATGATGAAGACTATGATGGTTTGGTGGTCTTCAAGAACTTTGTTGAAAGTGCATCCAATGGTGCCGTTTCAGTCGAGTTGTTCATTGGCACCCAACTGTGTTCCAAGGGCTCCGAGTGTTTGCAGGGTGTCGCCGATGGATCCATTGATGTCTATATTTCAACCTCTGGTGGTGCTGCCGGCATCTTCCCGTATGTCCAGGTCCTGGACCTGCCCTACCTGATGTCCGATGACCGGGTTGCTGAAGCGGTACTGGCGAGTGACTTTACCCGCACCATGCGCAAAATGGCTTTGGCTGATTCCGATAATGCGATCCGTCTGATGACCATTGGTAATACCGGTGGCTGGCGTAACTTTGCCAATACCAGGCGACGGGTAACCATGCCTTCCGATATGGCTGGTCTGAAGATTCGGACTGTTGTCGCCGACCTGCCCCAGGAACTGGTACGAGCGATGGGTGCTTCACCCACGCCAATCCCCTGGCCGGAACTGTTTACCTCGTTCCAGACCGGTGTAGTTGAAGGTTCGAAGAACGGGATTACCGATATCATGGGCATGAAGTTCCCTGATGCCGGTCTGAAGTACGTCACTCTGGATGGCCATGCCTATATGGGTGCCCTGTGGTGGATGAACAACGCCAAGTTCATGGGTATGCCTGAAGATCTGCGGCGGGTCGTTGTAGATGGCTTTGCGGCATTGCAGCAGGCTACCTTCGCTTCACCCAAGCGCAAATCCATCCAGGCCTATTCGGATTTTGTTGCCGGTGGTGGTGACCTCTACGTACCGACCCCAGCACAAAAGCAGCAGTTCAAGTCTGCCGCTGCACCGGTTTACGACTGGTTTAAAGCCAACGTAAAGGGTGGGCCGGAAATCTTTGATGCCTTGACCAGTGCTGTAGCTGAAGCCGAAGCAGGCTTGAGCGCAGGCATGGCGAAAGATATCAATTAACCCGGTATAACGACTGAACGGGCAATCTGATGCATCAGCAGGCAGGATGTCATTGGGTTGCCCACAGTTCAGAGGCTGTCTGGCAATAGGTTGTTACTCCTCTGGAGTGCAGGCTGTTGCCCGATGACCGCTAAAGCGGCGGTACTCGCCGGTAGGGCGATACAGGGTGCAACAGCAGCCGTGTGGCCCACCTGCAGGTCCGGTACAGTGTCAGCAACCCTGGGCTTTAGCGAAATGGATAGAGCCAGGACTTATAGTCGTCAATCAGGATATGAGCTTTTTCAATTTGCGCAGGCGTCATCTTCTTGACCACCTCTTCTTGGGAGATGGCGGCATCAGGATCGCCACCAATCGCAGACAATACATACCATGTGTAAGCCCGCACAAGGTCTGGTGCGGGCAGGCCCCGGCCCACTTCGTAGTACCAGCCGATACCGGACTGGGCTCCCGCATGGCCCTTCATGGAGGCGCGCAGGTACCACTCAAAGGCACGGACGTCATCCTGCTCAACGCCCAGACCGAGGGCATACATAACACCAATCAATTCTTCCGCTTCGGCATTGCCGGAACGGGCCGCTGGCCACAGCGCTTCAAGTGCTTCTGGAAAACGATTCGCCTCCATAAGATCACGGGCTGTTTCAAGCTCTGCCATGGCCATGGCTGGCCCAAGCAACAGAGCCGAGGCAATCATCGCTCGTATGGTCAATTTAATGTGCATAGGCAATTAGTCCATCAGTTGAAGTATTTTTGTATCGTCATTTCAATCTACCCCGCCATTGCTGTTTCTGCAAATGTCATCGTCGGCAGCCTCCCTGAGCCGGTGGTGCAGGCAGATTTTACTGCCTTTGACGAGCGTCAGGCGGATATTGGCCGATTGCTTTTTTATGACCCTGTGTTATCCGGCAACCGCAATATTTCCTGTGGGACCTGCCATCATCACGATTTGGGTACGACCGACGGCCTCAGCCTTGGAATTGGTGAAGGGGGTGAGGGTATCGGGGAAAACCGCACAGCAGGCCAGGGTGAAGGACGCATCAAAAGCAGGATTCCCCGCAATACGCCCGCTCTGTGGAATCTGGCAGCCCGACAGGTGGACACGCTGTTTCATGATGGGCGGGTCAGTACTTCAGATCTGTATGGCAACGGTTTCAATACCCCGGCACAGGAGTGGCTGCCAGCTGGCCTGGACCATGTGCTGGCGGCACAGGCCTTGTTTCCCATGACCTCCCGCTTTGAAATGGCGGGAGATCCGCGTGAAAATCAAGTCGGGGGTGCCATTTATGACCGGGTGGATAATGCCTGGTCGATCATTGAAAAACGGGTGCGGATTATTCCCCAGTATGGCCGAATGTTTGTCGATGCCTTTGATGATGTGAATGAGCCGACTGATATTTCCATTACCCATATCGCCAATGCCATTGCCGCCTTTGAGGGTCTGGAGTGGATCTCCCATGACAGCCCCTTCGATGCATTTTTAGCGGGTGATGCCGATGCCCTTGCCCCGGAGCAGCAACAGGGTATGGAGCTGTTTTATGGCAAGGCAGGTTGTGCCGGCTGCCATGAAGGCAAGTTTTTTTCCGACCAGGGTTTTTACGCTTTGGCGCTGCCGGCCTTTGGCCCCGGCCGTACCCGTAATTGGGATCCCTATGTACGGGATATGGGGCGCATCGCCGTTACCGACCGGCTGGAAGATGCCTACCGGTTCCGTACACCCTCGTTACGTAATGTGACATTGACCGCACCCTATGGTCACAATGGGGCCTACCCAACGCTGGAGGGCATCATTCGCCACCATTTGCAGCCGGCCAGAATGATGGCCCGGTGGAACCGGGAACTTTCCAACCTGCCCAAAGTGCCCTGGCTGGAGGAGATGGATTTTGTGGTAGAGGAGGATGCCAGGGAACAGCAGCGTCTGGCATCACGCATCGATATAGAGTCCGTCAATCTTAATGCCAAAGAGATTCGCGCTCTCGTCCTGTTTTTGCACTCCCTCACAGGAACGGACTCCATTAACGGTCGGCTGGGCCGGCCGGAAACAGTACCCAGTGGCCTGGAGGTTGATTCATGACAAACCTATTGGTACTGGGCATAGCCGTGATGGATTTTGTATACCAGGTGGATCAATGGCCTGAAGGACCACTTAAGCATCGGGCCCGGCAGTTGCAGCTGGTGGGCGGTGGTTGTGCTGCAAATGCTGCGGTGACCATAGCCCGCCTGGGTGGTTCACCGGTACTCATGACCCGTGTTGGCGATGATTTCATGGGCCTGAATATACTGTCCGACCTCAAAGCTGAAGGGGTTGATTGCCATCATGCGCAGGTGTCGGAAGGCGGCATATCACCGGTGTCTTCGGTTTATGTGAACCAGGATGGTGAACGCCAGATTGTTAATTTCCCCGGTCAGGGGCTGGCTGCGGCAGCCGGCAGCCTGAAAGCGGCCTGTCCTGATCCAGCTGCGGTTCTGGTGGATACTCGCTGGCCGGAAGCTGCCAGAACGGCCCTTTGCTATGCCCGGGATTGTGGTATCCCCGGCATTGTTGATGCAGAACCATCCATTCCTGAACAGTTGCTGGAGCTGGCCAGCCATGTGGTTTTTTCATCGCCCGGCCTGGCGGCTTATACCGGTCTTGATGACCGGCGGGCTGCCCTGATCGAGGCAGCAAAGAGGTTGCCCGGCTGGCTGGCGGTAACCGATGGCGCAGCGGGCAGTTTTTATATCCACGATGACGACATCGTCCATAGCCCGGCATTTACAGTCAATGTGGTGGATACCCTTGGGGCCGGGGATGTCTGGCATGGTGCTTTTGCCTTGTGCCTTGGGGAAGGCAGGACAGAGGCTGAGGCAGTTCGTTTTGCCAATGCCGCAGCCGCATTGAAGTGCACAGATTTTGGCGGCCGCAGCGGCATACCGGATCGAAATAAAACAGAATCTTTTTTAAGGAAGCAAATATGATTAAGCTGACACCGGGTAAATTATGGGGTATGCGTCGCTTGGCTGATCGGAACGGTTTTTTCATGATGACCGCAGTGGATCAAAGACCTCCGATCAAAACGCCCATCGCCCGGCATTATGGTCTGGATGAAGCGCCCTACGATGATGTCGCCCGCTTCAAGGCGACCCTGGTGCAGACCATGCAGGCTGGCTCAACAGCCATGTTACTGGATCCCCATTATGCCATTCCCCGTGGTCTGGTCGATTTTTCGCCCAAGAAAGGGCTGATTGTTACCTTGGAAGACTCCCTGTTTGAGGATACCGGTAATGGCCGCTATTCGGCCACCATCGACAACTGGTCAGTTGCCAAAATCAAACGAATGGGTGGTGATGCGGTAAAATTACTGGCCTGGTATCGGCCCGATGCGGATCTCCGGGTCAACCGTAAGCAGCAGGATTTTGTTAAGTCTATCGGTGAGCAGTGTGCCCACTTCGATATTCCTTTCCTGTTTGAATTGCTGGTTTTTCCCTTGGCGGGCGATACTCAACAGACTAAGGACTATATTGAGATGACCCATAAACGGCCAGAGCATGTACTTGAATCGGTAGCTGAGTTTGCCAAACCAGAATATGGTGTCGATGTATTCAAGCTGGAATCCCCTGTTGCCGCAGCCAATGTGCCGGGGGTTGGTGGAGAGGACTGGCAGTCAACCCAGCACTGGTTCGATGAGCTGGGCCAGCTGGTGAGCCGTCCCTGGGTCATGCTCTCTGCCGGTGCCGGCAAGGAGGAGTTCTTCCGCATTTTGACCCATGCCTATACAGCGGGGGCGTCGGGGTATCTGGCCGGTCGGGCAATATGGATGGATGCATTCGAGTATTTTCCCGATTGGAAGAGGATCCGCCACGCTCTGGAGCAGGATGCGAGCAAGTATATGAAAGAGTTGAACCAGTTGACCGTGACCAGAGCCCAGCCCTGGCACAAGCATGCCTGCTATCAAGGCAAAGGCCTTGATTTCTCGCCTGCTGACAGCACCTTTCGCCAGGCTTATAGAGCAATCTAGCATGCATATTGCAGTATTGCCCTTGGGGCGATCGACTTTTGATACTGAATTTGCCGCTGAGAAACTGGCTGCCATGTTTGTTGCCCTTGAGCAGACCGGCCACCTCATCAGCGGTCCACGTGTCCTGATGTGTGACCAGGCGGACTGCAGTGAGGCCCTGGCCCAAATGCAGGAGTGCAGCCCGGACCTGGTGCTGGTGTTGCAGGTGACCTTTACCGATGCGGCCTTTGTGGTAGAGGTGGCCAATGCCACCCCACAGCCCCTGGCCCTGTGGGCCGTGCCTGAACCACGGATTGGCGGGCGTCTGCGCCTGAATGCTTTTTGTGGGCTGATTCTTGCCAGCCACGCCCTGGGGCGTAATCATCGCCGGTTTTCCTATCTGTATCATGATCCTGCCGACCGCAAGGTGGGCCAGCCGCTGCTGGAGTTCCTTGATGGGCGCCGCCGCTCCAGAGTGGTGGAGGGGCATGCTGCAGTCCCGGCAGGAGCCGTCCTGCCGGAATCATTACGCAACCTGCGCATTGCCCGCATAGGCCAGCACCCGGAAGGTTTTGATACTTGTCGCTATGATCGGCACTCCATTCAGGCGCTGATGGGTGTTGAAGTTGACGAGCTTCAACTTGATGATCTGTTCCAGCGGGCCAGAAGCCTGCCGGCTGATGCATTGGCAGGATATAAAGAGCGGGTGGCTGGAGATCTCGACAACCTGGATGAGCTGGATGCAGGTGAAGTAGATCGATCGATACGGCTGGCCGGGGCCCTGGACAGCCTGAGACGTGAAGGCGGCTATGATGCCATGGCTGTACGCTGTTGGCCGGAAACCTTTACTGAGTATGGTGGTGCCGTCTGTGGCCCGGTATCGATGCTGGGTGAAGCCCGGGTGCCGTGTGCCTGTGAAGCGGATGTTTACGGAGCCCTGAGCCAGTTGATCCTGCAGCATATTGCCAACCAACCTGTCTTCCTGGTGGATCTGGTGGATCTGGACCAACAGGACAATAGCGGGGTGGTATGGCATTGTGGCCAGGCACCGGTATCCATGGCGGCCCGGCCAGCAGAAATGCAGGCCACTGTACACACTAACCGCAAAATGGCCCTGCTCTACGAATTTACCCTGAAGGCGGGCCGGGTGACCCTGTTCCGTCTCTCCCAGGCCTACGGCACTCCCAAGCTGGTGATTGCAACCGGTGATATGTTGGCCCGGCCTATGGCCTTTACCGGCACTTCCGGGGTAATCCGGTTTGACCAGCCGGCCAGTGTGGTGCTGCCGGCAGTGGTGGACAGTGGTCTGGAGCACCATATGGTGCTGGCCTATGGCGATTATCGGCAGGCTTTGTGTCAAGTTGCCGCAGCACTGGATTTACCGGTGATTATTCTTGGAGAAGAGCATGGATAGCATCCGCTATGGCCTCATTGGGGCCGGCATGATGGGCCAGGAACATATCCGCAATATCAACCTGTTGCCGAATACCCGTATTACCGCTGTGGCAGACCCCAACGAGCCCATGCGCAGCATGTCCGTGGCTCTGGCCGGAGACCAGGCCACCGGGTTTGCTGATTTCCAGCAGTTGCTGGCAGCTGATCTTTGTGATGCTTATGTTATTGCCGCGCCCAATGATCTCCATGCCATGATCATGACGGAGGTGATGAAAACCGACAAACCCATATTATGTGAGAAACCCATCACTACAACAGTGGCCGATTGTAACGCCCTGCTGCACCAATCCAGGGACCGCAAGGCACCGGTCTGGGTTGCCATGGAGTACCGCTATATGCCACCGGTACAGCGTTTGATGGCCCTCCTTGATGAAGGCCGGGCCGGCCCGCCACGGATGATGAGCATTCGTGAACACCGCTTTCCGTTCCTGCCCAAGGTGGATGACTGGAACCGGTTCAGTGCCCGAACCGGGGGGACTCTGGTCGAAAAATGCTGTCATTTCTGGGACCTGATGCGGCTGGTGCTGCAAAGTGATCCAGTGCGGGTGTTTGCATCCGGCGCCATCGATGTCAATCATGTTGCTGAGCGCTATGACGGCAGACAGCCTGATATTCTTGATAATGCCTATGTGGTGGTTGATTTTGCCAATGGTGCCCGGGCCATGCTGGATTTATGCATGTTTGCCGAAGGCAGTTACTGGCAGGAGGTTATTTCGGTCACCGGTGATCGGGCACGTATAGATGCCCTGATCCCCGGCCCGGCCCGTTTTTCCATCGATGGCGAGGAGCGTAATGCCGAGGTAGTGGTCGCAGATCGCAAGGACAAAAAGGAAGTGCGGGAAATCGTGCCTGTGGATGAAACCATACTGCAGGCCGGCGATCACCATGGCTCTACTTTCTTCCAGCACCAGCGCTTTGCCGACCTGGTCCGCAATGGTTCGGGGGAGCCTGAGGTCAGCCTTGAGGATGGTTACTGGTCGGTGCTGGTGGGAACCGCCGCTGAACAGAGTGCAAGGCGGGGGGAGGCCGTAGTATTAACGGCACTTAAGAGATGATCCTGATTACTGAATTTATGGATGCCGCTGCTGTGGCAGCCCTGCAGAGCCGGTTTGAAGTCGACTATGCTCCGGAGCTGGCGGACCGGCAGGAGGATATTCCTGCCCGCCTTGTGGGCAAGCGGGCCCTGATTGTCCGCAATCGTACCCAGGTCACGGCCGCCCTGCTGGCCAGCGAGCCCGGCCTTTCGTGCATCGGCCGGCTGGGTGTGGGCCTTGATAATATTGACCTCGATGCCTGTCAGCAAGCCGATTGCCAGGTCTATCCGGCCATTGGAGCCAATGCCCTGGCGGTGGCGGAATATGCTGTAACCATGGCCCTGTTATTGCTGCGTGGTGCCTACGCTTCCACCCCTGCGGTAATCGCAGGTCACTGGCCCAGACAGGCCTGCATGGGGTCTGAACTGGGGGGCAAGACTTTGGGGCTGGTGGGTTATGGATCCATAGCCCGGGAGACGGCCCGACTGGGCACGGCCCTTGGAATGGAGTGCATGGCGTATGACCCGTTACTGTCAGCCGCTGATCCGGCCTGGGGCAATACCCGCCAGACCTCCCTGGATGAACTTTTTCAACAGGCCCATGTGGTCAGCCTCCATGTGCCGTTAACTGACAATACCCGCAATATGGTGGATCGAGCCAGGCTGGCCCAGATGCAACCCGATGCAGTGCTGATCAATACTGCCCGCGGTGGCATTGTTGATGAAACGGCCCTGGTGGAGGCCCTGGCTGGAGGGCGCCTGGGTGGTGCAGTCCTGGATGTGTTTGCTACAGAGCCCCTCGACAGTGGAGCAGGCAAGCGCTTTGAAAATGTGCCCAACCTGATCCTGACGCCCCATATTGCTGGCGTTACGGTGGAGTCAAACCAGCGTATTTCGGCCCTTATCGCCAAAAAAATCAGTCAGCATCTGGATCGATAGGATGAGTGCTGCATTATTTGGCTATCTGCCGGACGGCCAGCCGGTTCACCGCATCACCCTGTCGGGTCATGGGTTGACGGCCACTATTCTCGACTATGGGGCCATTGTTCAGGATTTAAGGCTGCAGGGGCATCAACCGGCCCTGGTACTGGGTTTTCACCAGTTGGATGACTATCTGCAGCACTCTCCCTATTTTGGTGCCATTGCCGGTCGCTGTGCCAACCGAATTCGAGATGGTCTGGTGCAACTGGATGGCCAGCGGTTCGAGCTGGACCGCAATTTTCTCGGTAAGCACTGTCTCCATGGAGGTTCTGCCGGCATGGGCAAGCGTCTGTGGCGGCTTGACGACACCACCACCACTGCAGTGACCCTCACCATCAGCCTGGCCGATGGTGATATGGGTTTCCCCGGTAACCTGACAGCCCGGGTGACCTACCAATTAATGCCCGGCGGCACCCTCGATATCGTGATGGAAGCTACCACGGACCAGCTGACCTTATGCAATCTTGCCCATCACAGCTACTTTAACCTTGATGGCTCCAGCTCAATTCTGGACCATCGACTGCAGGTGCTGGCACAACACTATAACCCCGTTGATGGGGAGCTGATTCCCACCGGCGAGATCCGTCCGGTGGCAGATACCCAGATGGACTTGCGTCAACAGCAGGCCCTGGTTGAGACCGGCGATGAGGGCAGGACGGCAGGGCGCAGGCTGCTTGATCATAATTTTTGCCTCTCCCGGCAGCGTGCCGCATTGCGCCATGTGGCCACACTGGCCAGCCCATTGTCGGG
>Ga0187833_10005642_pt1 | contig 11747 bp, 8 predicted proteins | sample ETNtaG_37_FD_167968 | JGI IMG/M metagenome (GOLD analysis project Ga0187833, IMG submission 167968) | Marine microbial and viral communities from oxygen minimum zone, Eastern Pacific Ocean - ETNP2014_SV_400_PacBio MetaG (Illumina Assembly) | ecosystem: Environmental > Aquatic > Marine > Hypoxic... | reverse complement strand
CAAAAGGTAATTGTTGTAATAAAAATTAATCTGAGCCTCGAGTGGGGATTGAACCCACGATCTCCTGCTTACTCGATGGTTTACGAGGCAAGCGCTTTACCACTAAGCTATCGAGGCACGAATAGGCTCTATAAACCTAGATTGTTTATCTTTTTCCATATTAATGATGAGAAACATAAAAAAATAAAATAAACAAAAAAGTTTATTGTGAAAAATATGAGTGAAACAGAAAAGAATTTGTGGAAAGCCTTGCATGAAAAAGTCAGATAAGTTGAAAATACAAAACATATACATTAAAGAGTGGTCAAGAAGGCTACCCATAGATAGCTGAACTTTTCCAACTATCATAATTTCAAAATCATTAACTATCTATACTTCACTGTTATCCATATAATTTTTATTTGTTTACAACTATAAAAAAATTGTAAGAGTAACAAGAGAATTTTCTTCAAGGTCTGGTAATATTTTTATATGCTTATAATCAAGCACAAGACAATATCTGGTGAGTATAATTGGCAATAGATGAAGAATTTTATAAGAATTTAAAACCCGTTGAGAAGCATAATGATCACATCGTTTGGGGACCTGGGAAAATTGGTGCAGGAGCAGAAGATCCAAATGTGAAAGCAGCTTATGAAGCAGCTGGAAAGAAAATAGAGCCGTTAGGAATACACGGAACATATGTTGCTGTGGATTTTGATGATTGTGAAGGTGAAGGTACGTGTCTGACAACATGTCCAACAACTGTCTTTGAATGGTGGATGAACCCAGGAAATAGCGGACAAGATGATAGATTAGATTATAGAGACAAGTCTGATCCTACAAGAGAAGCTGATTGCATTTTCTGCATGGCATGTGTAACAGCTTGTCCAACACAAGCGATTAAAGTGGATGAATCACTAGTAGACGTTCACAATAATACGAATCTGTAATTTAAAATACCATAAATATTCGTATAATCATTACTCCTAGAGTTAGTAAAAGATTCAAGAATAATACTATTGTATAATCTAGATTAACAATCTTTGATTTGATATTTATAAAAAAAGTTTCTTTAGGATCTCATAATATAATAGTGTGATTAAGAGAAAAATTTTCATTTATCTTGAATAGAAAAACAATAATTATTCTGAAAAAATAAGAGTTATTGACTTAAAGTAGGCTGATATTGGTAGCCCGGGCCAGATTCGAACTGGCGTCACCGGCTCTCTTCCAATTATTGGCCAAAGGCCGATATTCAAGAGGTTTCTCACCTGTGCTTGACCACTACATTCGGTAGAGAAATATTTCTCTTCCACCGGGCTAAACCGGAACCGGGCTGCCTTTAGCTAATGGTTAACAACGATTAAATCTTTCTAGATTACAAAATAAATCAAACTTAATATTTAGATTTATTGAAAAAAAAGTCAACATAATAAAACTATATTGTATGCTTGTCATAGTTTATAAAATAGAGAAATAAACAATTTACATATTTAAAAGACATTAAGAAAGAATGTCTTGGTGAGAATTTATTAGATTTTACCATATTTTTATAGAAAACAGCTTTTCAGGAAGATGCAAAATTATATACTTGATATTGTAGGAGTAAATTCCCTTGCAAGAACATAAGTCTAATAAATTCATGAGAGGAGTTTTAATTGTTGCGGGAACTTTTTTTTTAGGATTAGGGGTCCTCGGGATAATACTGCCAATTCTGCCTACGACTCCTTTTCTTTTACTTTCTGCTGCCTGCTATTCTAGAAGTTCAAACAGATTTTACAAATGGTTAATAGGAAATCGATGGTTTGGAAAATATATTAGTGATTATCGATCAGGAAAAGGGATACCAACAAGAGCTAAAATAATTGCCATCATAACGCTTTGGGCCACAATATTATTTACGGTATTCACCATTGTCACTCACCCAATTTTAAGATTCTCTACTTTTGAGATATCAACATCACCTACAACTATGATTCCTCTTCCTCTTTCAACGTCTGGTTTTGCAACATTATCAGTAAGTATAATCCTTTTCATAATAGCTATCTCAGTAACAATTCATCTGTTAATGACCAAGAATGCAAAGTAATAACCTTACATTTTTTCAGAATAATTGGATGGAAAATTAATTTAACAAGTCATTGTTGATAAATGAACGAATAAGAAAAATAAGCTCTTTTTGATAAATAAATTGGAAAATCTAAAAATGATGGAGCATAAAGATTAATAATGCAAAAAAGAGAAATAGGTCGAAATTTTGTCTTTGGTTATGCCAGAAATTAAGAGTGAGATCTGCTCAAAACATAATATTAAGATGAATCCTTCAGGTGAAGGGTCATTTGAATGTCCAGTATGTACACATATGAATCAACGAAAATTCCGAAGAAGGGGCAGATAATCGAGGGGAATGGAAGAAAAGAATAGTCTTGAAGTTGCATTAAACTAAGTTGCCTAAGCATTATTTTTATAAAAATGCTTTTATTATAATTTCTTGCTTTCAATAATATCTTTTTTTGTATTGGGCCGGTAGTTCAGTGGTAGAATATCCGACTTGCACTCGGAAGGTCGGGGGTTCAAATCCCCCCCGGTCCACTTACCCTATAAGTTACATTTTGAAGTATTTTAGATTCAAGAAACATTTTTTCTATATATTAAAAAAAACAGTCTATATAATCCAAGTTTATGGAACAAATGAACATAATATTTTTTTGATAATTTCTATAGGGGCATTCTAAAATCTTCTTTTATGGAATTCAAAACAAGATGAGTGTTGGTTCGTTTCACGTGACGGAGAGAAAGCAGGAGCTTAGTAAAATGACTTAACTCTGTTTTATTTTTATATTTACCAATTACTAATGCATCTGATAGACCAGTAACATCATACACTGCACAAGTAGAAGGTAGTTTTGCTATCTTGTTTTCCACTTGCAAAAGCTTTCCTTCCGAGACTGTTACTTCAGTAACGGCGGTTAGAGGATATCCCAATTTATCATTGTTCAATAAAACAGTATAATTCTGGATAACTCCATCTTTTTCCATCTTCTTAGTTCTAGAAAGTACAGTCCCAACTGCCACATTAATCCGATTAGCTATTTCCCTAAAAGATAATCGTGCATCTTTAGAATATTCTTTCAGAATTTTTCGGTCTATTTCATCAATACCCAAGAGTCTGATTTCCTATTAGTAAAACCATAATATATAGACATATGGAATATATACAAATATTCAGATAATAAAGGGATTTAAGAAAATTTGAATCAAGCTACATAGATAGCAGATTCATCCCAATCGCTTTTGATTTTACCTTTTTCCATATTTACCATTGGTAGATAATTATGAAATAGACGGATAGGTTTCCCGATCCTTAATGTAGTGATCTGGATTATAGAATTTCGCCCATGGTTCTTTTCAAGGGATGGGATAATTATTTCGTTAAAACTTGTATTTATCTCATCATCAGATGAACCTTCAATTATTAGAACAAGAGCTGTGTGTCCCTCTATTTCAGCTAAATGTGATTCGTAGATAAATTCAGTGAAGATAGTTCCAACATTAGGTTCTACTTTCACTTCATCTAGTATTTGGTTTTGAGAAATGCCAATTCTAAACTTTACGAGATACATGTGTCTTGCATTGAATCTCTCAGTTCCTTTAAACCCCATTTTGAGTTCAGTATAATAACGGAGTAAACCTTTTTCTTCCATTTTCTTTCTTTTACGGTTTACTGTTCGTATTGGAACTCCAGTTAGATTACCTATTTTATTATCGGATAATCTCGGATTCTTAATTAGAGAACGGATTATTTTTTTATCTTGAATGTTCAATTTTTCACCCATATAAATCACCTTGTCATGTTTAGGTCAATAATATCAAGTAGCACCTATAAATACGTTATCAGTGACTAATTGTAGACCATCATGAATAATAGATCAAATATGAATCAATTTAAAATAACGGTTGAACAATTCAATAGAGCGGCATATCTAAAGTTGTGGCTATTTATTGAGTTAACTTTTATATTGAAATTTCCATAAACTAAAATCTATATTAAGAAGAATCAGCATTACTTTTTCCTAAGCAGTGAAGGTTAATCTAAGATTCAGAAAACTTTGATAGATATCTATTATTCATTTTTACGATATATAACATACAGATTTATTTGCATCCAATAAGGTGACCAATTGGTTTTGAGTAAACCAAGTATTTACGTAACACGCAAGATTCCAAAAATAGGACTTGAATTATTATCTAGTCACTGCGATATTACTTTACATGAGGGAGTAGAGCCTCCAGACCATGAAAAGATTCTTTCAAATATCCAAGGTAAAGATGGATTACTCTGTATGCTTACAGATAAAATTGATGCTGAGATTATAAATGCCTCGCGTAAATTAAAAGTTATTTCATCATTTAGTGTTGGAGTAGATCATATAGATATCATGCAAGCAACTAAAATGGGTATTTATGTAACATATACTCCTGGAGTACTAACGAATGCAACTGCTGATTTGGCATTTGCTCTTATGATATCAGCTGCACGTAGAATACCTGAAGGAGATGGAAATGTCAGAAATAATAATTGGAAGGGAGGTTGGTCCCCCGATATGCTTCTTGGAGAAGGAGTATATGGTAAGACCCTAGGCATCATAGGATTAGGAAGAATAGGTAGTGCCTTAGCAGAAAGGGCCTTAGGTTTCAAGATGAAAATATTGTATAATAACCGAAAGCGGTCACGTAGTAAAGAGAAAAAACTCAATGTAGAATATAGGTCTCTTGAAGACATTCTAAAAGAGAGTGATTTCATATCATTACATGTTCCTCTTACTGTTGAAACATATCATCTTATAGACAAACAGAAGTTAAAGAAAATGAAAAGAAATGCAGTTTTAGTTAACACATCTAGAGGTCAAATTGTAGATGAAAATGATTTGGCGGACACATTAGAAGAAGGTCGAATATCTGGAGCAGGTATAGATGTTTTTTCATCTGAGCCTCTTCCGGGAGATAGTCGTCTATCAAAGCTGAAGAATGTAGTGTTAACTCCACATATAGGTAGTGCAACTCATCATACAAGAAATCTAATGGCGGAAATTTCAGTTAGAAATCTGCTCAAAGTATTAAAAGGAGAAAATCCGTGCTATCTCTTTAATCCTAAAGTGATGAAAGTAAAATCCTTATCCTCAATAAAGATGTTCTAATGATTGCTCTCTTCTTCCTCATATATCTTAACTAATGTTTTGAGAGATTTTCCGAAATATTTCAAGTATGATTTTTCACTATAAGTTTCATCTATCATTGCCTGAGTTAATTCTTTCACAATACCAGGACGAAGCTTTTCAAGAAATATCAAAAAATGGGCAGAAGTTTGGTACGCATCTAAAGCATTTCCTTGCTCAAAATGGGCTTTGCTTCCAAGAAATGTCCCCTTAGCTTCTCTCTGGAATCCTAGTTTATTTCTAACAAAATCAGCTATACCTTCAATTAACCAGGATGTATGTTCATCATATATAGGTGCCCACATTATTGCATGATCAATTTCGTGAACAATTGCACCATCATCTGCGTCTCTACTTCCATAGACTTCTGCAATTTTATCGAAATGATCAAGGTTTATAAAAATTTTTTTTCCTTCAGTGGCTGCAGGCCATTTACAGTTTCTAGTAAAAATAACAGTAAGAACATCTCCAGGATTTCTTCCTGCATGTATTAATCTCACTTTCGGTATCGTTTTCTCAACCAAAGAAATAATATGGGTTGCATACCCTTTTTCAGACGGGAAACCAGAGTAATCAACCTTACAATTTTTTCCAATTAATACAGATTCTTGATTTTGAAAAAAATTAGGGGTACTCTTTAGTTTTTTCTCGGCTTCTTCATTATCTAACCCAGAAGCTAAACTTAGATAGTCAAAAAAGTCCTTGCCTCCGACAATTCCTGTCCCTTTTTCCCTTATTGCTTCTACATATTCCTTATAATCTTCAATCAACTTCTCAAAACCTTGATTTGGAATAATTATCTTCTCAAATTTCTCATCTACTGCGATATCAATCTTACCGGATCCTTTCTTTGGGTGAATACCACCAACTAGTCCAGCCAAACCACTTTTCATTTCAATTTTTCCAGTCATACAGACATCTGGGCTTAGAGGTATACTCCAAATAGCAGATGTAATTGAAACAGCGATCGCTAAACCAGCAGACGGCCCCCAAAGCTTAAGCTCTTCCTTATCGGATCCTTCTGCAGGGGAGATTATGTGAACATCTATATCATGATTATTTATGCTTGGGTAATACTTTCTAAGAAATTCAACTGCAATTTTTGCACTTTCTTTTACAGATTCAGTCACTGTTCCCAATATAAGCATGTTTTCACCTCTTTTTGAGCGCGGAAAAACATTAGATTCAACTATTATGATTAACCCACGTCGTTCATCTTCACTTTCAGCAGTTGCTAATCCATAGGCTTTCCCTATCTCAGGTCCCGTTCCTCTGTAGATCCTTTGCATTTCTTTCAGTTCATCAAAGTCCTCACTTTTCAGTGCCATCTCAAAAGCTCTTTCTAAATGATGTAAGGTTAATGGATATGACCTCGAATCATGGGACGCTGCAGCTACTTTCTTAAACAAAGTTTTAATTTTTATTTTCTTAACCTTTGCCAGATTCTCAAGATAGGTAAGTTGCGCTCCATAATTCTTCCTAATTGAAGAAATTTTTTTGCTATCATTTTTCTTTAAAGCTGAAAGAAGTTCTTGACTGGCAACAACCTCCTTTGTGCGTTCAGCCACCGCTGACCTTATCGCATATGCAACTACCCGTGGAGAGAATGTTCGCTGTAAGAATATTTTCATAACTTCATCAATAGTTACATCTTTAGACAGGAATGATTCTATTCTTCTAAGATGTACTTCAATGATCTCTCGTCTTTCTTCAGCATTCTTAGGATAAGGGAATTCCACAGAGAGAAGTCGATTAAGCAAAGCCTCATCAATAATATCTTTTCTATTTGTAATTCCAATAAATATTACATTCCCACCACCTGATTTCAAACCTTCCAATTCGCTCAGTAATATCGTTGTGGCTGGTGCGTGTACAGGGTCACCAAGTCGAGAGCCTCTTCTCACTGCCACAGCATCAATTTCATCCCAAATTATAATACTAGGTGATTCCTTCCTAGATTCGCTGAATATTCTTCGGATATTTCTTTCTGTCTCTCCAACCTCTTTTTGATAGACCTCAGAACCACTCACCACTCTGATCTTCGTCCCTTCTTCTCCCGCTATCGCCTTTGCCAACAATGTCTTACCTGAACCGGGGGGACCAAAAAATAGAAAACCTATGGGCGGTTCATACCCTAATTGAGTAGCCAATTCTGGGTTTAAAGAGGCCTTAATCTCAGTTATCACTTTTCCAATTACATCATGTAAACCACCAATATCGCTATATCGCTCTGCAGGTTTAGTGAATTGTCGTGTCTCTTTAACCATAGTAGAGACCTCTTCTTCTGTGTAGGCAGCTACATCCGGAGCGACAGAGACGAAATCATCTATAGTTGGTTTTGGAATTGAGGTGATATTTCTTTTTTTAATCCCCTTTCGGAGAGATTCTCTAAAGGGCGCTTGCACTTTGTTGGTTGCCAATATGAAAGCTTTGTTAATATCAGCAGGTGTTAAATCACTCTTACCAAGAGTTCTTAATGATTGTGATAGTGCATAAAATAGCTTTTTTGGATTTATATTAAGGCCAATTTCCTTGTTCCTTCTTCTGCAAATTTCAACTAGGGACTCTTCCGTCATTTCGTTTAGGTTTATCCTTTCAGCTATCAATCTGAGTGATTCAGGGATATTTGCAAAATTGTTTGTTGAAAGAAGAGCCACACCCCTTATCGGATTATCTTTCAAATTTTCTAATGATCTCTCTAAAGCTTCACCGATTCTACGGCTTTCCCTATCAATATCTCCACTAATACCTTGATTTTTTTCTGAAAAAGCCTGCGCCTGTTCTATAAAAATCAAAGTAGGATTAGAAAAGATAGAATTCATTCTATTTTCAAGTTGCTTTTCAGAAACACCCATAAGCCATGATGAAATATCAGATGACTTTAGTGTCTCAGGAATAACTTTAATGCCCTCTTTAACACCTCGCTCTAATGCTTCTCTCTGAATTGCTTTAGCGAGAAACTTCTTTCCCCATCCAGGATCGCTTTCAAGAATAAAGATCTTCGGTGGAGGAGTTGCACACATCTTTGCGAACTTAGGATCTTTATCCTGCAAACGTAATATATGGTAATCTATTGAATCGATTAGAATGGAGATAATATCTCCTCGTCCAACAATCTGATCTAAAGATATATCTGGAAATCTTGGATCGATACTAAATTTCTTTGCCCAGTTTTCTGCTTTTTTAATGCGTTTTTTCCGTGAAAGCTTCCGAAATCTATATGCTCGATAGTCTTTGCTGATGAGGAGAAGTGGAAAATGAAAAATAATCCTGAACCATCTTCTTCTTCCCCAGAGGAACTGTGAAAATTGAATTTCATCGATGAGTAACTCATCAGTCATTTTTCATCAAATTCCAATTCGTCGTATTATTTCTCCAAGTATGAAAATGATGAGTAGAATCACTAAGAAAGGCCACCATTGTTTCATCATCCCAAGTGAAAGAGTTCCACGCTTCCATTTGTCATAGATTATTGAACCTACAAAACCAATAATGTAAATAGAAATTAATCCAATAATATACCAAATATTGGGAAGAATAGAATTAATCCATCCTTCATGCATTATCGCCAAGGCTAGCATAGCTGTGTTTGATGGAGCCCAAACCCCCTTCTGATCTACGAGTTGGATCTGGATTCCAGATTTTGATGTCCAGAACTTTGTAAGAAAACCTGATTCCTTGTCATAAGTGTATGCAGAATTACAGCCTCCATCATCACAATCGTCGAATGCAACAACAAATTTTCTGTAAGTATTCTGAAGAATAATAGGGTCTGGCTGGTTATCATTTGGTAATTCTTCATTTATTACGGCTTGAACATTAGGATATATAGGATCTCCTTCAGCGAGTCCGGAGGTAACAACAAAATATTTGAAAAAACCTGAGCCATGGTCTATTGGTTGATCAGTCTCAAAATTTCTCAATGATATAGTTCTATCTGATTCACCATCATAGACGATGTTTATCTTTGATATTTTTCCTCTATCAAGCTCATCCTGTGGGATTGTGTCAAAGTTGAACAACTCTTTCTTGTCCCATATAATGAACTTAGATTTTCTTGGCTCATTCACATCAAAACCAATAGGGAAGAATTTGCTTTTTCCGGTAGTGTCAGTCATCCAAATAGTATATCTTTCACCTTCAGATAGACCATTAATTGAAATAAAATAGTAGAAGTATGACACGTCCCATATATCTAAAGGTTCTTGGAACGAATATTCCATTTCAGCATAACCATCTTTTGGAATCATATTTATCTCGAGATGATCATCAATTACACTGATTGTGTTAGTTCCATGAGTTGATGTCCATCCTTCATCTTGATTTGTCGGAAGAATAGTAGTCTTTTCACTACTACCAATATTTATTGTGATGATTTCTTCATTTACGTTTCCATTATAGTAGTTAGAAATAGTATTTAGCTTAACTAAATTACCGTCTACAGCTACTACTGTCACAATAACATCCTTGATGTCTGGGTAGTGTAAGAACTCATATTTCACCTCCATTCCTGGTTTAAGTCCAGGTTGATAAGTGACCGCAAAAGCCGAAATAAAGATAATAGTTGAGACTAAAATGATGATAAAAATAGGACTTAGAATAAGTAGTCCTTTTTTCATTATCCGTAGTCTCAATTCTTCTCTACTCTAATAAATGAGACCGGATTTTATCATATAAAGAGGTTACTTTGAATATTTGGGTTCCATTATACACCAATAAATTGATAAATTCTTAACCATTTAAGAGATCTTTAATGAAAACTAGAAATCTATTCGTAATGTGATGATCTGAGAACGATTTAATTTGAATAGAATACTGTGTTTTAATATATCCATATTTTTTTTCGGATCTTTACTTTCGTTCTCATTGAAATTTACAATAGAGGCATTCAATATTTTTTTATGACTGTACACTTCTACTTCAGTTTTTTCTGATTCAGGATTGTAGATTCGTAATATGAGACTTTGACTTAGTTCTCTTCTTTTAATAGCGGAAATGATCAACGATTCCGGCTTTATTTTTAAGAATGAAAGTTCTGGAGGAAGATATCCTTTATGCTGAGAAGTGGGTGTTACAATCAAAGGGGTATTATGGTTGTATGCGTCTTGCCATACTTTATTCTGACTCCAATCACCTTCATGAATTACAAGAGAATATTTGAATTCATGTCTCCCAAGGCATTGAGCATCGGGTGTTGCAAGATGAGGATAAAGTCGAGGTCCTGCGTGTCCCTTCCTTGTCAGGAGGTCATCACGACTTAACCAACCAACACATCGAAGAAGTGACAACAAAATGGAAGTACCTTTCTCAGTATGAATAGCCTCATATTCAGGTAATCCTTGATTGATCAGAGTCAAACCTTTCTCATCATCATTAATACTCACAAATGATTGTTGTGGTTTGGTTGTAGAGGGTGATTCTTTCCAATTAGTTGCAGGTGGAGAAACAATTGGTCTTTGAATAACATCAAATGCACTTTCAGCATAAGTGCAGTCAGTTACTATATCTGTTGGGAAAATGACTCTTAATCGATGATCTTTTACACGATTATTGAAAATCGTTCTAAAATCGATTCGCTTTATCTTTGGATAAAGAGTTACAAAACTTTGAAGTAAACAGTTAACAAGCTTATCTCTGCGAGTGGCTCTATCTATAGAAATCTCTTTTGGTAATTTCAACTGTATTTCTATTTTGAGAGTAATAGAAACTGGATTATCATCAAGAACCGATACATTCGCTATACAATTTTTAGTTGTGATTTTATTGGAGATCCTAGCGGGTGAGAAGTTATATTCATCACCTACATCTTCCACGTCCTCAAAAAGAAGAACATCATCAAACATAACATTTGTAGGTTTATAGATAATCTTCAACGTCCCATTTATGTTAGATGTTATATGAAAGTACTCATTTTCTATAAAATCCGTGTTCCCGCTCAATGTGGAGGGTAAACATTTATTTTGATTAGATGAAGTAAGATAATAGATTTTATATCCAAAAGCTGGAATCTCTTCTGCCAAAAAAGAAACTTTAATTTTTACAAGTTTCTCATTTTTAGATTCCATTGGGCTACTTATATTTGTAAAAGCCCTCTTCTTTTTTTTATCTAAAACATAATAATTGGATTGAATATTTTCTATATTTGATACAGATAGATTAATACTTACAGACTCGTTACGAATCCAATTTAGAGTGTTAAAGACGATTATTGGACTGGAATCAGGGTTTGAAAAAGTAGTATCGATCTTTTTATCGAGATAATTGATTGAATCGCAGGAGATATTTTGGGATATCTGAAGAGATCTGATGAAACGGTTGACAACATCTCGATGAACCGCGTCAATGTAACAGCCACAAATGCTGTCATGAAATTGTGATTGAAGAAGATATTTCCAAGCCATCCAAATATTACGTTCTGGATATTCAAGTCCTTCCAACCAAGCTAGTGCTGCTAATGGTTCAGCAATTTTCTCTAACTTGGTTTGTGTCCTTTCATTATATTTTTTAATGGTCATTCGAGTAGATAGCACACTGTAAAGCATAAACCAG
>Ga0187833_10005641_pt1 | contig 11747 bp, 10 predicted proteins | sample ETNtaG_37_FD_167968 | JGI IMG/M metagenome (GOLD analysis project Ga0187833, IMG submission 167968) | Marine microbial and viral communities from oxygen minimum zone, Eastern Pacific Ocean - ETNP2014_SV_400_PacBio MetaG (Illumina Assembly) | ecosystem: Environmental > Aquatic > Marine > Hypoxic... | reverse complement strand
CTGTTCTAATTTACTAATAGCCATTACATTCCTCCATCCACTCTTATAACCTGACCGGTAATATAACTTGATAGGTCCGAAGACAATAAAAGAGCTACTTTTGCAATTTCTTCAGGATAGGCGATCCTTTTTAAAGAAATTCTTGATATCACTTCATCTACTAACTCTTTTGGAGTATTTTTTTTCATCATATCAGTATCAGTAAGCCCAGGAGCTATTGTATTAACTCTAATATTATATATTCCAACTTCACGAGATAAAACTTTTGCTTGGGCAATCATTGCTGCCTTTGCCGATGAATAAGCACTTCTTCCTTCATTTCCATCTAATGCAGAACTTGAAGAAATATACACAATGCTTCCAGATTTTTTTTTAATCATTGATTTTAAGATATATTGTGTAAAAAGAGTTTGAGAAAAAAAATCAGTTTCAAAAATTTCTTTTAATTTTTTAATTGAAGTCATTTGGAATAGAGCTGTATGTATAGTTGCTGCATTATTAACTAAAATATCCACAGATAAGTTTGATGAAAGTATATTGCTAGCAGCCTCTTTTATTTGACCTTCATCATTTAGATCAAATTGAATAGGAATAATTTTGTTATCAAAATTTTTCTTTATACCATTTAGAAAAGTTTTAAATTCTTCAGTAATATTTCTAACACAAGCAAAAATTGTTGCACCATTAGCAGAAAAAACTTCTAAAATTTTCTTTCCAATACCTCTATTGCAGCCAGTTACAACTACAGTTTTATTTTGAAGTAACATCAATTAATAAAATCTTCCTTAGAAAAAATGTCTTTAGCTAAAGCAGGTTTAAATATTGTTTGACCACTTTTTGCCATGAATTTTTTTATAAATTCTTTGTCCTCTCCTGCTAGACAAAGATTGCTGTGATTTCTAAAATATTTGATACTAAAACCGTAATCAACAATCTCCTTCAATGAATTTTCAAATATATTTCCTATTTTAATGTGAACATAGGGGCATACCAAAACATCACCTATGGGAGTTACATATAATCTATTAACCGTTGTACAGCCCAATATTTTTTCATGATTTCTATCAAAAGGATTCCACATATTTCTTACTAGGTTTTTATATTCTTTTCTCATTTTTTTTAAATATTCGCGATCATTATCATCACAAATTATATCGGTCATTTTTTGCCACATGCCAGCAGGCACAGCAACATTCAACAATGTTTTATAATTGTTATCTTTTGAGTAATCTAATAACTGTTTAAAATGTTCAGTATCTGCGTTGTAGTGGCCAACTGTAATATTTAAATATGGATCCATACCGGCGGCTTTCACGTGCTTGAGCCCTTCAATCGCTCTTTTCCACGATTCTTTTCTTCCTCTTATCTTATCGTGTATTTTTTCATCCATACTATCAATGCTGACGGAAACTCTGCTTACCTTATATTCCGCTAGTTTTTTTGCTATTTTTTCATCTAAATAAAATCCATTTGTAGTGAGATATAAATAAAAACGTTCTGGTCTTATTGCCTCTAAAACAGAAAATAATTTTTCAGGCTGTAGAAGTAATTCCCCACCTTGTAAATCAAATTCAAAATATCCTAATTCATCAGCATCATCAGCAAGTTTTTTTATGACATCTATATCTAAATATTCTTTAACGTGATCTCCTTTTGGGGAGTTCGTGAAACAATATTTGCATCTAAGATTGCAAGCGTTATTAAAATTTAAGTCTATTCCTCTGGTTTTATTTCCTACTTTGCCATCATTTTTCTGAACGTAATTATAAAATTCTCTTAGTTTTTCAACTAAAGCAGGTTTGTTTAATAAAGAAGAAGATATTGGCATTTAATTTTAATAAATAATGTTAGTTCACTTTTTTAAATTATACTTTTTAATTTCCTCTGGCAATATTAAGTTAAATTCAGCTTTACAAGCTATCTGTTTTTCGATTAATCCTAATCCTTCACATATTGCCAAACCGCGTTTAAAATTTTTAATCTTAGTTTCTATATAAAGTCTTTTATTAGGAATTATTTTTTTTATAAATTTTATATTATTTGCTGAAGTTAGATACATTACTTTTCCTTTATTGCCAGGTAAGCTTAAAATAGATAATGCGGACATTTGGACTAATGCCTCTATTTGTAACATTCCAGGAACATTTGGATCTCTTGGCCAATGTACTTTAAAAAACCATTCATCTTCTTTAAAATCTTTATAACCGTTGGCAGATTTTCCTGGAACCAGTTCTTCCACGAAATCTATCATCAAATACGGTGGCTTATTTTGCTGGTATTTTAATATTTCTTCTTTATTAAGTTTCATCATTACTCCAAAGATATTGATCTCGAAAGAGATTTTAACACTTCATAACCGTCCCAGATAATATCTATGCCTAGGGCCTTACCTATGGGTACAAGTCTATCAATACCTAAAAAATTGTTGTTAAGAATAAACAACCCAAGTTGTTTTTTTGTAAATCCAAAATAAGAGACAGTTTGACATTTTTTATTGATAAAAACTTTTAAATCATTAATTTGGCAAATATTTTTTTGAAAAAAAGTTCCACTAACTCCTCTAATATTTTCAATCTTTTTTACATCTTTACTGGGATCAATTACATAAAGATTATTTTTAAAGGTTTTTAAATTAATAAAATTTTTTTGATTAATAACATTTTCAATTAAATTAGTGTATTTATCTACAACATGTATTTCATCAAATAAAAATTTTCTTTCAACCACCTTGTTAAGTTCACTCCAAAAATAATTCTGTATATTTGTATTTCTTTTTCCAACCCAAAAAACAAAATGGGGTGAATTGCAAGCTAATTGATTCATTGTATAACCATCATAAAAAAATTTGTTTGCTAGCAATTTTATTTCGTTCGACTTTGTTTTTTTAAGTTTATTGATATTTATTATTGACAATGAATATCTATCAGAAAAAGTTATTTCAATTGTTCTTTCTGGTATCCAAACTTTTCTTATTTCGTTAATAGTTTTGTCTCCACCCCATATTATTCGACCATCGCAAATAGATGAAATCTTTTTTGTAGTTTCTATTATGTTTTTATATTCAATAAAACAGTTGGAGTTTTTTAAAATAAAAAACTTCTTTTTTTTAAACAATGACTTTATTATTAATAAAATAATTTCTTTTTCTCTGAATTTTTTTGATGGTATTTTGACGATATTTGAATTTCCACTTAGTAATCCGAATAAAAATGAGTAAATAAAATTTGTTGGCACATTTGATGGACAGATATGGAAAATTAAACCGCGACCTAGTCGTATTTGATTGCTTTTAAATTTTTTTTCTAATGTTTTGACACTTTTTTTACTTGTCCACATAATTAAGTAAATTAAATTAGTATATGAGTAAGTTTCCTTTTGGTTTTTTAGTTCGTTCGAAAAATCATTTAAGAAATCTTTTACTAATTCAGAAAACGGTTGAAAAACTTTTACATTAAAATTTTTATTTTTTGTTATTCCATGAATAATTTTGTTTTTATTTAACATCACTACACCCCCTAGTTTCAGCTTCTTTTGCTCGCCCATGAACTAGAAAATATTTTCCTTGTTTCCCACACTTGCAATTGTCTTCTCCAACTATTTCTCCAATATCTTCTGTTAAGATATTGTGCCCAGGATAACTTGTTGGTAATAATGAAAATAATTGAATTATTCCTTTAGTTCCTTTTTGAACAATTTCAAAATTATTGTTACGTATTAAAATATTCGAATAAATAGATGTATGAAAATATCCACATTCATTACTCTCTATAAATATTGAACCTGTTTGTTCAACTAAGCCATAATAATTATGAATTTTTTTTAATTTAATTTTACTAAATAATTTTTTCCTAAAATTTTTATTACTTATTTTTAATTTTTCCAATTTTTTCCAACCCCCACCATGTAACAAAATACCATTTTGAAAATTTGAATAAATTAATTTAGTAGATAATTTTTTAATTAAGTTTTCATATATCAAACTGGTAAATCCAAAAATAAAAAAATTATCATGTGAATATTTTTTTAAAAATTCATTTAATTTTTTATAATCAATGTTTCCTTTTTCATCTAAGAGATAACAGTAATGTTTTCCAAATATAGAAAAACCATAAATAGCAGCAAGCTGAGCATTAAAAACGGATCTATCCAAGACTTTTGGATCTCGATCGACAATAAGCATTGGTAGTCTCTGATTCCCTAATATCGTTTCTGTTATTTTTTTCAAAACTATTGTTTGGTTTTTTGCATTTTTTTTATCTAAATAAATTTTGGATAGCTCCTGTCCAGATGTCCCTGAAGATACTAATTTTTTTATAATTTTATTTTTTGGAACACTTTGTAAACTATATTTTTTAAAAATTCTGACAGGTAACATCGGAAAATTTTCTAAATTATTTTTTTTTTTTATTTTAAACTTCAAATTTTTTATTATTTTTCCATAAATTTTACAATTCTTGTAATGATGAACAGTTAACTTGTTTATGTAATTTAAATATTTTTTCAATTTATCTTTTTTTTTTAAAGAATAAGGATTTATATTCAAAAAATTTTGGACAATATTCATTTAATTTAATTTAATTTATTATATAAAATTTTACCAAATTGATTACGAGGAAATTTAACTATAAATTCTAATCTAAAAACTGATTTATTAATTTTTGTGATATTTGATATTTTTTCAATGACATCACGAGAATTTTTTTTAAATTTTCTTAAAAAATATATTTTTAATTTATTATCTGCTCCAGAACATAGGCATTTATAGCCTAAATTATTTAAAATTGTTTCTAATTCATCTAAATTTACCCTTAGACCAAATACTTTCAAGAATCTTTTTTTTCTTCCTATAATGAAAATTAACTTATTTTGATCTATTCTTCCAAGATCACCAGTCAAAAGTATACCTTTATTTTCATCACCTCTTTTAAGATCATTCTTTGAGTTTGCGTAACCTAAACAAACGTTAGATCCTTTATAAGCAATTTCTCCAACAGTATTTGTGCTAGTAATTTTTTTTTTCTTTTTGTCTTGCAACCACAATTTGCCACCAGGAATAGCAAAGCCAATACTTTCGGGATGTTTTTTATTTAAATATGACGGCATATATGCCATCCTCGAAGTAGCTTCCGTGGAACCGTACATCCTAAAAAATTTAATTTTTTTTTTACTTAGTATTTTTTCGAATTCAATTGATAATTCTTTTTTTAATTTACCTCCTGCTTGCGTAATATGTCTCAAACTTGGTAAACTTAATTTTTGAAATTTGATTTTTTTTAAAATTTCAAATGTAAAAGGAACTCCTCCGAAATTTGTTACTTTGTGAATATTAATCAAATTCCAAAAATCTCTCTCAATAATATTTTTTTTAGTAACAACTAATTTAGCTCCAACACACAGATGGGTGTTTATGATAGAAAGACCATAAGTATAGTGCATTGGCAAAGTTGTTATTGCTTTATCACTTTTATTTAATTTTAGATATTGAATAATTGCTTTGGAATTTGAGTATAAATTGTTATAAGAAATTCTAACAAGTTTTTTACTCCCCGTAGTTCCTGAAGTAGATAATAAAAGAGCTAATTTTTTGTTAATTTTATAATTAATAAATTTTTTATTTTCATATAAAAATTTTTTTTTTATTTCATATTCTTTGCTATCTTCTATTTTCTTTTTTTTATTCGAAAAAATAAAACTTGGCTGATAAAGATTAATAATTCTTTTTAATAATTCGTCATTTATATTTTGATCAAGTAAGCAAACAGTATTTCTAGATCTTATGAATCCAATATATGCTACTATACTGTCGATATTATTTTCGCATAGGATAAAAACTAATGATCTTTTAGTGACTTGACTGCCTATTTTATCAGCTCTATTAATTAACTCCGAGTATGATAACTTTTCTAAATTTTCTGAAATCAAAGCAGTCCTTTTTGAAAACTTATTTAAATGATCAAATAACATTGCTTGTTTAAAATTTAATATTTTTTAGCAGCATTCTGTCACCCCTTTTTAAATTATTCTTAGCTTTTCGACCAAGAATTTTTTTGAAATATATTGGAGACAAGCCATATCCAGGACGTATTATTTTTACATTTTTTTTGTCGATTTTTTGCCCTTTTAAAATATCTTGAGTAACATAAATAGATCTCTTTGCCTTTAAACTTTTTTTTGATTTTTTTGAAATTTTATAATTTACTTTACCCAAAGATTTTTCTACATCTCTTATGTCTTGAACCATGCCTTTAAAAACTTTTTCTCCTACAGAAAAAAAAGAATCCACCGTTTTTCTTTTATCATCCAAATTAAAATGTTTCTCAATAAGGTTTGCGCCCAGTGCAACTGCTGAAATAGAAGCAATTTTACCTTTTGTATGATCAGAAAACCCACTTAATACTTTAAATTTTTTCTTTATGTCTGAAATAGTTAATAAATTTTGTTCCTTTAATTCTGAAGGGTAGGCCGTAGTACATTTTAAAACAATAATTTTATTGTTGCCAAATGATCTGATCGTTTTTATTGCCTGCTTGATATCTTTATAGGTAGATAAACCCGTCGATAGTATTATAGGTTTTTTTGTTTTTGCCACTTTTTCTAGCAACGGAATGTGATTTATTTCTGCCGATGCTATTTTATAAGCTGGGCAGCTTAATCTCTCAAGAAAGTCAACAGCACTTTCATCAAAAGGAGAAGAAAAAATCTCTAATTTAATTTTTTTTGCTTCCTGAAATAATTTTTTGTGCCAATCAATTGGAGTGTGTGCAAATTTATATAAATTCCATAAATTTTTTTTTTTAAACCAAGGAGAATCTTGCGATATAATAAAATCTTTGCTGTTAGATTTTAAAGTTATTGAATCTGGGGTATAAGTTTGAAGTTTTACAGCATTTGCTCCTGCTTTTTTTAGTGCATGAATAATCTTGAGGGCTCTACTAATTTTACCACCATGATTTCCCGACATTTCTCCAACCACGCAGCAGGGACGTTTAGAGCCTATAATTATTTTTCCAATTTGAACTTCCATTTTTTAATTTGTTTAGAAATTATCTACTATAATAAACTAAGCCTCTGTTAACGTTATAATATTTTTTTAATATTTTAGAACATGAATTTTTTTCATTTAATCTTTTCCAACCAATATATTTGCTAAGCTTCATACTGAATTTATTATTATTTTTTATTGCCCCAAGCCATATAATCTTTTGTTTACTTTTCGCAACATTTAGTTTCATCTTTTTTTGCCAATTTAATGCATATAAAATTTCTCTAATTCCACAATTACGATGACAAGCAAACCATCCTGATAAAAAATAATTATATGTTTTGTTGTTAAAAATGTTTTCATGATAAAAGTATAAAATTCGCTTATTATTTTTTATAAGCACATAGGAAATTCTTTTAGTAATGAACCACCAAATGTAATGATCTATTGGGGTAATTTTGTTCAATGTAGTAGTTTGATTGCGATTAAGTTTTAGATTCCTAGAATATAGATAATGATTAATATCTTTGTCATTTACTTTTCTTATGTACTGCTTTTCTATTAATTTTTTGTTCGCCTTATTATCAATTCTTTTATTTATATTCTTTTTTGTAATGTTTTCTAAAATTCTTTTTGTGCCGTTAAAATCTACTGAAAATTCTCGAGCTTTTGATAAGTAAAGAAAACGTCTATATTGTATTTTAGCTAGCAAAATTAATTTTGAAATTTTTTCATAAGTGTATAAATCTCTTAGTTTTAAAATTATATAGTGACCTATTTTTTCCATATATTTAGATTGGACCTTTTGGTTGTTATTCACCTGAAACAAAATCGATGGTACTTTGTTAAGAGCTGTTTCAAAACTAGAAACTCCGGCTGAACCAACAAATAAATTAGCATCGAACAGAATGTCATTTAAATTGTGACAATTTAAAATAGGTAAAATCTGTTTATTTTTTTTTGAAAAATTTAATATCCTTTCTTTGTTTTTAGAAAATGGACCTATTACAACTTTAAATATTACATTTTTTTTATGTAATTTTTCTTTTTGCAAAAGGAAAGATTTAATTATTTTTTCAAAAAATATTAAATCCCCGCCTGATCCATTGTACATTATTACGTTAAAATTTTTTGATTTTTTCCTTTTTTTTTCTTTTTCTAAAATTTAAAACTTATGGCCCAATAAAATCTTACATTTTTTTTTTAAAACGTTTTTGTAATTAAAATTTCCAGTTAAATCAAAAGATGGATTGTAATTTATTATATAGTCCGAATAATGTTTTTTATTTAAATCATCAATTACAGCAACTTTTTTGTGAAACCTTGAAATACTTTTTTCCCAATCCACACCTATTCTGTAGTCATCAATAATAACAATTCCTTTTTTAAAATTTTTCGTTGCTTTCGTAAATTGAATCACGTCTCTTTTTTGTTCAAAAAAATCTAATTTTTTTTTATAAATAGAAATAACTTTAATGTTTTTTAAGAAATTAAATTTTTCTTTCAATAAATCAGTAAGTAAATAGCAAGAGTGTTTTTGTTTTTCAAAGTATCTTATTAATCTTAAACATCTAAATAAATGACCCAATCCAACCTTTTCGTTAAAATTAGTTCTAAAAAAGAAATTCATTTTTTAAAATTTAAAAAATACAATTTGAGCTTATAAATATTAGTAAACATCAATCAATACCATGAAATACTTTATTCTTTACAGCATAATAAATGAAAGCTATATGTGTTCATAAATTGAACATACGCTATATTACTATACATAAAAACTTTAATCAATTTAATGTAATGAGAATTTTAAAAAAATTGAATTAAACATGGATATAATGAAAAACTCTGTGGTGATTGCTATATTCGCTTTTTTAAAACAAGAAACAAAATTAATAATCAATGTAATTAAATTTCCTTACAATTTTGTTAAAGAATATAGCATATTAAGGTTCCTTTGTTATTTAGTAAACGATTCCATAATACCAAATAGGGATAAGTTTTTTAGAAACTATATTTTAAAAAATACACAAAAATGGAAATATAGAAGAGAAGCTATTAATAAGAATTCCAACAAATATATTTTAATTACCAGTATATTGAATCATTTGGGCTATACAATGTCTGAGATTATTATTGGTAAAAATTTAATGGAAATATTTAAATCTGATGGCCTAGGTCTACTGAGAACAAATGATTTGAAATTTAAAATTATTTTTAAAAGTTTTGGAATAAAAAAATTTATAATATTAAATGATGTAAACTTTATTATGAGAATGAAATATTTTCTGAAAGCATATTCTATAATTAAATCATGTAAAACAATGGATAATTTTTTAAAATTTAGTTTAAATGATGTGAAAATAGGTCAATCTGTTTATGACCATTTTCTAAGATTTACAGGAGTTGGCACCATTAATCATTTTGATCATCGATTTTATCTTTTTTTATCTCAAGCTCTTTCAAATTATTATCAATTAAAGAAAAACTGTGACAAATTTAAATTTGTAGCCAGTGTACAAGCAGAAAGGCAATTCATTCCTGGCAGCATTATCTACCAGACTTCACTAACAAATGGAATGAATGTTTATACAAAATCGGGGCCCAGCAATACATTTACTGTAAGAAAGTACTCTGATATTGGAGAAATATGGAAGACCAGAGGACGATATTCAAAAAAATTATATGATAAAATTAGTAATACAATTAAAGAAAAAGCCGTTCAGATAGGGGGTGATTTTATTGAAAAAAGATTTAATGGTATTCCTGAAAATGAAGCTACTCATGATTATTTTGAACGCCCAAATTTTTTGAAAGAAAAAAAATATAAAAAGGAAGAAAAAATAACTGTCACTAAAGAAGAATTCTGTAATAAATTAGGATGGAATCAAAATAAACCTATAGTGGCAATATTAGCATCTGATTTAACAGACGGTGTATTTGACAATACCTGGTCATTGTTTAGAGATAGATTAACCTGGCTTAGAGAAACGCTTCTTCAAATAAAAAATATTAATAGTGTCAATTGGATAGTTAAACCACATCCAAATGATGAGAAACACAGAGTTGTGACAGATACCATATCTGAGTACAAAAAAATTTGTTTAAATTATAAACATATTTTACCTTTTCCAAATAATGTAAGCATTGCTTCAGTACCAAAATTTTCACATTCAGTAATAACTATGGGTGGTAGTGCTTCATGGGAATATCCTTGTTTTGGTATACCAGTGTTACAAGCATGTGAATCGATCTGCTCAGGTAGAGGTTTCACCATAGATCCCGGATCGAAGAATGAATATTTTGATTTGTTAAACAAAATTGAAAAAATAAATATGCTAAATAAAGATCAAATAGATCAAGCAAAAATTTATGCTTTTATTATCTCTAAACTTACAAGAATAAATGTAAACTTAGTTGCCTCTCATGATATTAGATCAATGAACGATAAAACTTTTTGGTCCAAAATGATTAAATTGGTGGACAATTATAATGAAGAAGAAGATTTATTGAAAAAAATGATGAAAATACAGGAAAAAAACAACGATCGACACGCGATAAACTACAATCTACTAAAGTAAATCTTAAAAAAAGTAATTTTTTGTGCAAATTATGTTTTGGATGATTGTGGTTCAAATTGCTGAATTCACGTTATTTCTATGTAAAAATGATAGTCATCATTTTTTACAAACATAGTTTTCCAACTAAATTTAATTTTAATTAAGTGACTGTTAATCTTAAATAATTTTAGTTTATTTTTTGTTAAGTTTCACAATTTTTCTTAGGAAAAATTCGAGTTATTTTTAAAATAATTGATTTTGCTGTTTATTAGTTGAAAATTAATTTTTTTATCTAACGTAACTCCTAAGTTTGATAATATTTTTGTCAAACAAATTTATTATTATAATTTCAAAGCTTTTCTTAATGTTTCTGTAACTTTTTTTTGTTCTTTTATGCTAAGAGAATAATATAAAGGTAGACTTAAAGCTTCTTTATAATACTTTTCAGTATTTTTTAATTTATAGTTTTTGAAACCTAAGTGTCTATAAAAAGGATGTTTATATATTGGTATGTAGTGTAAATTAGTCATAATTTTTTTCTTTAATAAATAAAAAATTATTTTTTTTCTTTTGGATTCGGGAACCCTACATATATAAAGGTGTCTTGATGAATATGAATTATTTAAATTTTCTTGGAATTTAACATTTAATTTTTTTAGCTCTTTGTCATAAATATTGGAAAGATAATTTCTCCTTTTAGTAAAAATATCAATTTTGTTTAATTGACTTAATCCTAATGCAGAATGAACATCTGATATTCTATAATTATACCCCAATTTAAGTTGTTCGTAGTACCATGGATTATTATTATGATTTTTCATTATTTTTTTATCTCTAGTTATTCCGCTATTTCTGAACATTTTCATTTTGTTTGTTAATTCTTTGCTATTCGTTAATGCCATTCCCCCTTCTGCAGATGTTATTATTTTTACTGGATGAAAACTAAAAACAGTAATATCTGAATATTTACAACTTCCTATAGGTTTATTTCTATACTTTGCTCCGATAGCATGAGACGCGTCTTCGATAATTTTAAATTTAAATTTTTTGGCTAAATTTTTTATTTCTAACATGTCACATGATAGTCCACCTAAATGAACAGGAATTAAAATTTTTGGTAATTTTTTCTTTTTTTTTGCAATGATGAGCTTTTTTTTCAAAGCTTGAATACAAATATTAAATGTTGAAGGATCTATATCTATAAAGTC
>Ga0187833_10005640_pt1 | contig 11749 bp, 20 predicted proteins | sample ETNtaG_37_FD_167968 | JGI IMG/M metagenome (GOLD analysis project Ga0187833, IMG submission 167968) | Marine microbial and viral communities from oxygen minimum zone, Eastern Pacific Ocean - ETNP2014_SV_400_PacBio MetaG (Illumina Assembly) | ecosystem: Environmental > Aquatic > Marine > Hypoxic... | reverse complement strand
CACATGTTTGCATTGTTGTTCCTATAGGTAAGCTTCTTTTGACGCTGGATGCCATAGGTTTCATTTTACTACCTCTGTAACAACAAATGATTTTGTCTTACTTAATTTTCTACATTCTTCAATTTTTACTTTATCTCCTTTTTTTGCACTTATACATAAAGGATTATATGCTTTGATTTTTGTTCTTCTTTTTTCAAACCTTTCATATTTTGGTAAGGAAAATAATCTTTGCCAAGTTACAGTAACTGTTTTATTTGCTGAATCGCTAATTACTTCTCCTGTGAATATTCTTCCTCTAGTGCTTAACTTTCCATGGATTGCACATTTTGGATCATCGCAGTTTTCACTAGTTGATTTCTTTTGTGTTTTTTTTGTTTCTTTCATTTTTTTAACCTATCTTCTGGCCTTCCAACCAGTAATTTCCCTTCAATTTTGATTTTTTGTGTTGGGAAATCAAATTTTGATTGACTTTTGATTATTTTTTTTGTGATTTTGTTTTTTTCTATTGTGAACATGTTTTTAGTTTCATCTACTATTTTTCCTTTTAATCCAATCAGCGATTTGTTTTTTGATTGAATGATTTCTGTAGTCGAACCTATTAGTTCTGATTTTACAAATTTCTTTTTTTTCATTTCAATTGGATATTGTGTCTGGTGAAAAACCTAAGGCAATTAACTCTTGTTTTACTGTATCTCTATGGTCCCCTTGTAATTCTATTGTGCCTTTCTTAGCTGTTCCACCACATGCGAACTTTGATTTTAGTTTTTTTGCTAAATCTTTAAGGTCTATTTCTTTTTCATCTATCCCTTCGATGATTGTGGTTAATTTTCCAAATCTTCGTTTGGCAACCTTAATTTTGATTCTCTGTGTTTCTTTTGCTATAGTTTCACATACGCAAAGTTCTATTGGCAACCCACATTTTTTGCAGATATTACTCATGCTTTTTCTTTTAAAACCTCCTTATTTATATGATTAATACGAGCGATAGTTCTTCTAACTTCTTTTGTTCTTCCTGGATTTTCTGGGAGAGTTCCTTTTGAAATTTGAGCCTTTATTCTAACTAGTTCTTTCTTAAGTTCTACAAATTTACTTTGTAAATCTTTTTTACTCATTTCCCTTATCTGTTTTGGTCTTAGTATTGCCATCTTTAACTTCTTCCATTTTTATTGTTTTTTCTATAATCTTATCTGGTAATTCTACATCTGGTGTTAGGATGCTAACTTTTATTCCTACTGCACCTGATTTTAAGTGTGCTGTTGTTTTACATTTTTTAACGAATGATTCTGAAATATCTCCTGATTTTTTTAAGTATCCTGCATAAAATCTCCATGTTCTTGATCTTGAACTCGGTATTTTTCCTGAAATAACAATTTCTGCTCCTGTTGCTCCTCCATCCATCATTTGTTGTAATGCTTTGTACCCTGTAGCTTTGAATCTTTTTGGTCCAAACCTTTCTAAAACATACACAACTCTTTCTGCAACTGCTTGTGGATTTAGAGATGGATTATCTACATCAGCTATTTCAATTTGAGGATTTTCCATTTTAAATCTTGTTTTTAAAACTTCAGTTAATTTTTTGATATTTTCTCCTTTTCTTCCAACCATTAATCCTGGTCTTGAAGTGTAAATTATTACTTTTTCTCCTAATGGTGTCTTTTGAATTTCTATGTGACTGTAACCTGCTGTACCAATTTCATTTATGATGAATTCTTGAATTTTGAATTCTTTTAGGTTGTGACTTACAAAGTTTTTCTCTATCATTTTTTAACTTCCTTTTTTTGTTTTATTTCTTTTTTTTGTTCTTTTGGTTTAGCTTCTTGTTTTGTTTTGTTTTCTTGTTTTTTTGGTGTTTTCTTTTCCTTTTTCTCTTCTATTTCTTTAGCTCTAATTTCAATATGAGTTCTTTTCATCTGTCTTCTTCTTTGTCTCCCAGAATGAAATTGTGTTGAACCTTTGCATGCGGATGCATATGTAATTAGTAAATTTGTGCTTAAATTCTTAAATTCTGCATTTGATTCTAAACTGTTTAGTAAGTTTATGAATGCTTGTGATGTTTTCATTGGATACCTACCTGGACCAATCCCTGGTTTATGGGGTAGATCTTGATTAAATTTTGTGAATGGTACAGCTATCTTTTTCTTTAACACATTTTGAAGTTGTGCTTTAGCTTTTAGTGTGGTTTTATTTTTTATAAAGGAACATACTTCAACTGCTTGCTTTCTGGAAATAGGTAAATTCCTTGCAAGTACTTTGGCTGTATTTTCTGATTTCATTTTTTAGCTGTTATTGCGGCACTAGATTTTGTCGCACCTACTCCTGGAGCTGAATGTTCAATTCGTTTTCTTGTTAATGATAGTTCTCCTAAAAATCTTCCAACCATTTCGGGTTCTATTTTTACTGGATTAAAGGATTTACCATTGTGAACATGGATTGTTAAGTCAATCATATCAGGCGTTACTACCATATCTCTTGAATGTGTTTTGATTATTTTTTTGTAAGTTCCTAATTTTGTTTTTTTAATTTTTTCTAATAGTTTCTTTTGATTATCAGTGAAGCCTCTCTTAAGGGATCTTCTTTGTCTTGAAGGAACTAATTTAATGAATTCTTTTAGATCCATTTCTTTTAATTCTTCAGTTGTTTTTCCTCTGTATTGAAATTTTTTTATTGCCATTTTATCGCTTTCTACCTGTTCTCTTTGCCCTTATTAAACCTACGTTTCTTCCTGCAGGAGCATTTCTTGGAGCAGTTTTTGGTTTACCAATATGTCTTCCTCTTCCAGATCCGAATGGATGATCTACTGCATTCATTGCTACTCCGGATGTTTTTGGATATAATTTATTTTTAGCTTTCATTGCATGGAATTTTTTCCCTGCTTTGAGGAAAGGTTTATCTACTCTTCCAGATCCAGCTAAAATACCTATTGTAGCTCTACAATCTGGCAAGAATGTTTTTTGTTTTTTAGAAGGCATCTCTACAACTATTCTATTTTTTATATTAGATACTATTCTTCCAAAATTTCCTGAAGATCTTATGAATTTTCCACCATCTCCTGGATTTTGTTCTACATTGAATATTAAAGTTCCTTTAGGAATATTTTTTAGAGGTAATGTGTTTGCTGGTTGTACTTCTGCTTTGTTACCTGAAGCAATTATATCTGTAACTCTTATTCCTTCTGGTGCGAAAATGTATGCTTTTTCTCCATTTTCATATGCTATTTTAGCTAATGGTGAAGTATGACCAGGACAATGAACAATATTGATTATTTTTCCATAGATTACATTTTCTCTTTCTATCTTATCATATGATCTGTGTTTAACTTGTGTTTTATACCTATGACTAGGTGATTTATAGGTTAAGGTTCCCCTTCCACGTCTTTGTTGAATTAATCTTTTTCCCATTTTATATCAGTCCTAGTTCGGTAGCAATATCGATAGCAGGTGTTTCTTGTGAAAATTTAACATATGCTTTTTTCTTTCCTTGTGGTGTTATCAATGTGTTAACTTTTAGCACTTTACCCTTGAAAGCTTCCTCTATTGCATTTTTTATTTGTTTCTTTGTTGATTGTAAACTTACTATGAAAACTAATTTGTTTTCTGATTCCATTAATCTAATTGCTTTCTCTGTAGACAATGGGTGTGAAATTACTTTGTAAGGATCCATTTTACAAAAATAATTCCTCCTTTTTTAGTTTCTCAATTGAATCTTCTGTAAATATTGTTAATCTTCCAGGTTCTGTTCCTGGAGCTAGTAAGTTTGCATTTAGTAAATTGATTGTACAAATATCAATCCCAGGAATATTTTTAGCTGAATTGATTAAGGGACATTTTTTAGAGACAACTATTAAAGGTCCTTTTTTCTTTCTGTACTTTCTTCCTCTTCTTGTTCCTTTTCCTGCCCTTATTTTTTTAATTGAAGATCTTTTTAATTCTTCGTTTAATAGTTTATTTAGGATAGATTGTATTTCTTTTGTTTTTGATATTGTTTCAAATTTAGATTCAAAAATGATTGGAAGTTCTATACTCACTTTGTGTCCTCTTTTTATTACTAATTCTTTATTACTTGTTGCTGATAAAGCAGATCTAATCGCTTTTCTTCTTTCTTTTACATTTATTTTCTTACTCCATTCCTTACTTGCTTTAGGAGGATGTGCTCTTCTTCCTGAAACTGTTCCTGGTGCAAAAGCTCCTGCCCAACCAAATCTTCTTCCTCTTCTCCATAAGATTTTTCTTGGGACCCTTGAAATACCAAAACCATATGAACCTCTATATTTTCTTCTTCTTCTTGAAAGTTCTGCTGAAGCTCTTTTTCCTGCTTCGGGTTTAGCCCCATATTTTTGTCTTAAATTAGTTAGTATTACTTGAACTGCTCTTTTGATTATATTAGGATGTAATGGTTCTTCAAATTGGATAGGAAGATCTATTGTTTTGATCTTTTCTCCTTTTAAATTTAAAATATTTGCTTTCATTTTAGACTTATATAATTAATTTGATACTCCTTTGGTTGTTTTCCTCTTGCTGGTTCTGATAATATAATCGTTCTTTTCTTTGGTCCAGGTACTGAACCTTTTACTAACACATAATCATTTTTGACTAAACCATAATGTGGAATTCCTGGTTTAGGATTGATATCTTTTGGTTCATTAGAAATTTTTAATAATAATTTGTTATAATCTGTTCTTGTGTTGTATCCTGTTGAACCTGCTTGAGGAACAGTATGTGATACTTTTGTAGGTGTCCATGCACCTAAGTTACCTGCGGATCTTCTTTTCTTTTCAGATTTATGTGATTTTAATTTTAAACCGAAACGTTTTATTGCTCCTTGAAAACCCTTACCTTTTGTTACAGAATGAACATCTATGAATTGATTTTCATCGAATATATCTGAAATTTTAAGTTCTTTATCTAATAAGGATTTAGCATATTCTAATTTTTTTTCTTTAGGTCCAGAAATTATAAGTTCTAATATCTCTGGTTTTTTCTTTCCTATGGAAGTTAATTTTGGTTGAGTATAATAAGCTAGTCTTACATCATCAAATTCTGTTGGTTCTTTTTTAGATTCTTTCTTAGGCAATTTAATTTTTCTTTCTAATTCTTTGTCTAAATTTTTTGATAGAACTTCAGAAACAACTTGTAAGCCTTTTGAGGTTTTTTTGTAGAATCTTAAAGAAAAAGGTTTTATCGGAGGACATTCAATAATTGTTACTGGACAAAAAATTTCTTGAGATTTTGTTAGAGAATTAGGGTTGTTATCGATTAAAGTTGTATGAGTCATGCCTGCCTTATATCCTGGGAAGGCAATGATCTTAGTACCCTTAACAGTATCATTTTCTCTTACTTTTGGATAGATCCTTCTAGCCCGACTTCTTGGCCAAAATTGCAAACTTCCTTTTCTTGGTCTACGTGTTGTAGGCATGTTTTATTTGTCCTTTTAATCACCCGAGTTGTTGAAAGGAAATTGAAGATTGCTTCTTGTTTTTAGAAGCGCATAAATTCATGCCGCTGAGAATGCGCGAATGCTCCTATTAAATGGGTTCCCTCCAAAACACATTTTATTTTGATTATACTCTTAATGAACTAGATTAATAGAAAAAAACGGATTTATAAAGTTTTTGGTAAGGTTTTTGATTATGAATGGTAATGTTTATATATGAAGATATTTTTTTAATTTTCTATGAACAAAACTTTATCGTTGTTAGCAATGGAGAAATTATTGAAAAATAGTGGAGCAGAAAGAGTAAGTAATTGTGCTAAAGAAGCTTTAAGAGATGTGTTAGAAGATATGAGTACTGAGTTAGGTGAGAAGTCTATAAGATTAGCTAATCATTCTGGAAGGAAAACTGTTAAGGGTGTGGATATTAGGTTAGCTAAGAAATAATTAAATAGAAAAGTTGATTTCCTTTTTTTCTTCTTTTCCGTCTATGTTTAAAGTTCTAATTAAAGTTCCTTTTCTTTTTGCATGTAATCTTGCTTGTTCAAAATCATCTTCAAATTCTTTTGGAACTTCTATGTCTGTTATTTTGTAAGTATGTTGAATTGATAGGTTAGTAAAGTCTTTAACATCAAAAGCAAATTCATCTAGTAAGGACAAAGGTAAGGTTGCTCTACAAAAATTCTCTTTTATTTTTCCTCCTGGTTTAGGTAAGGATTTTCCTACAGTTAATTTAAATTCATCAGATTTGATTGATAATAATAAAAATTCTTCTTTGAATAAGTTGTAAATATTTTTTAATTGTTGTGGTGTTAATGTTGTATCTAATTCTGCAGTGTAAAGTTTTCCTCTTTTTGAATATTTTTTAAGTTCTATGTCTAATTCATCTTCAAAGTCTCTTGTAGCTATGATCTTTCCTGATACTTCTGAATCTTCTTTAATATTATTTGATATTAACTTTATGAAGTCATTTGCGAAATCTGCAGAGGTTTTTATTTTGAAATTATCTTTAGCAATCTTTATAGTTACATAAGCTCTTTCATATTCTCCTAGGCTATATCTAGTGAACTTTTTATGTAAAGCTTGATCTATGTTTTTTTCGAAAATTTGTTTTATGAATGACATGAATTTATAATAGATAAAGGTTATTTAAATTTAACTGTGAGAGAATTTTATGCTGCCGGTTTTCTAAAAAACATTGGTATGATCCTGTTAGTTCCATTAGTATATCCTGCTTCAACTTCTTCAGGAGTCAATCCTTCCCACCTTTTATCTCCTCTTCCAAATACAAATTCAAAACCAGAATCCAAAAATTCTCTTTCAAATCCGTGAGTGATTGTATGAAGAGATAATTGTCCCGGAATGGTTTTTTTGAATATTAAGTCTATCAGTTTTTTTGTATATTCTTCGTTGATTAGAATACCTTGTCTATCGAAAAGTGCTGAGCTTACAACTACAACTGAAGAATCAGATACTTTTTCTTCTAGATATGTGACTCCCTCATAATCATAATCATCATCTCTTTCTGCATATCTAACATTAGGGGGTAATGGATATTTTCTTCTTAAAGTTGGTTCTACACAAACATATTCTTTTGGGTCAAATTTCCATAATCTTTCTTGAGGAGTACTTGCCGCACCAAGTTCGATAACTGCGTTATCTCTTATCATTTCATCGGTTAGATCTGTAAATGGTGTAGATGATACTGATTTAAGTATTTCTTCATGTCTTAAAGTCATATCTATACATCTATTCTTTGCATTTGTTACCATATAATGAATTCCAGCTTTATACATGTATAAACATACTTAAAATGAGTTTTTAAATCTTTTTAATTCAATTGAAATTGCTTTTTTATTAATCTTTATATAGTTTGGGCATATAAAGTATTTGTATTTGTTTTTTTTACAATAATCTATTATTTCTTGATTAAATTCAGTAATTACATTTAAACCTTTTTGTTTTTTGTTGAAAATTTTAAAATCTTTTAGATCTTTTTTAACTGTTTCTGCTAAAGAGTAAAGTGTTTTTAGACGTGAAGGTAATTGTACTAGTTTATCTTCTAATTGTTTTAGTTTTTGTTTATCAAATGTTATTTGTATATCCAATACTTTATCTGAAGCAATAAAACCACCATATTCTAAATTGATTGGTTTTGCTTTTCCAAAAGAACCTACAATAAAATCTCCTATCTTCGCATTTTCTGTTCCTATTGAACCTGAAACGTCGTTAAGAATCAAACATTTTTTTTCTTTACAAATTTTTTGAATTTCTTCCATTGGTTGTGGTGAAGAATAAGCTGATAAGGAATTAATTAATAATATTGTGTTTGAGTTAGCTTTATTTTTTAAGTCTGTTAAAGAGATATTGCAATCAGTTGTTATTATTTCTTGTAATCTTTTGGGAAATTGTCTATGGGTATACCATCCACCTTCTTGAGATATTAAAAACGTTTTATCTTTGAATAATTTAATTACTTCTTTTAATGCTTGATTTCCTGATTTAGTTAAGATTATATGTTTTTTACTTGTTAATTTTTTTAATAGTTCAATTGGCATGAAGTTTTATTAGTTTTTAAGTTTATAAATGTTGAGGAGAACCAGTTAAATTTATTAATAAGTTAAACATAAAAAAGGTAATGAAAAAAGAGAGTGTAAAGGAAAAAGTAAAAAAAAGTCTAAAATCAGCAAATCATGATGCTATTGCTACTTCTGCTATGATTGGTTTTGGTGAAAGATATATTAGTGCTTTTGCTATTGCATTAGGAGCTTCTAATTTAATAATTGGATTATTAACCGCTTTACCTCAATCTATAGCTCCTTTGTTTCAATTGTATGCTTTAAGATTACTAAAATATATTAGTAGAAAGAAACTAGTATTGTTTAGTGTCTTATTACAATCTTTGATGTGGATTCCTATCTTATTAATCCCTTTTGTATTTAAAAAAACAGGAGTATACTTGATAGTTCCATTTGTTATTCTTTATTTCTTATTTGGTGGTTTTGGGGGGCCGTCTTGGGTTTCTTGGATGGGAGATTTAGTTAATAAAAGTCAGAGAGGTATTTATTTTGGTAAGAGAAATGAGATGGCAGGATTAACAAGTTTAATTTCTGTATTTATTGCAGGATATGTTTTAGATTTGTTTAGTAAAGGATTTATTGGATTCTCAATTATATTTGGTTTAGCTGGAATATTTAGGTTAATTGCTTTTTTCTTAATAAACAAGATGTATGAACCTAAGTTAGTTTTAGAACAGAGATATTATTTTTCTTTACTTCAATTTATTAAAAAGATGAAAGATAATAATTTTGGGAGATTTGTTATTTATATTGCTTTGTTAAATTTAACAGCAAACATTGCTGGTCCTTTTTATGCAGTTTATATGTTAAGAGATTTAGCTTTTAGTTATAAAATGTTTATGTTTGTAACTATCACAGCATCTATAATTAGTTTTTTGAGTATGCCTTTATGGGGTAAGTTTGGAGATAAGTATGGAAATGTTAGAGTTATGAAAATAACTGCTTATTTAGTTACTTTAATGCCGTTTTTATGGATGTTTTATGATAATTTTTATTATATTTTGGCCATACAACTTGTTGGGGGTTTTGCATGGGCAGGTATGAATTTAAGTCATTTAAATTTTATTTATGATACTGTTACTCAACAAAGAAGAGCTATTTGTTCTTGTTATTTGAACATTTTAAGAGGTATAGGTGTTGCTATTGGGGCCATTGGTGGGGGTTTAGTTGCTAATTATGTTCATGTTGATTATTTGAAGTATAGTTTGTATTTGGTGTTTTTACTTTCTGGGATTTTTAGATTTTTAATAATACCTATAATATTGCATGTTAAAGAAGTTAGGCCGGTAGAGAAGAGACCTTTGCATCACATTTTTGATACTATACATGATAGTGCGTTTTCTAAAATGAGAGGATTGTATGATATGTTTGGTATAAGTAAGAAATAAGAAAAGATTTATATAATTAGGTATCATGTTTTTGTTATGGCAAAATTTTATATTACGACGGCTATTGATTATGTAAATAGTAAACCTCATTTAGGGCATGCATATGAGAAGATTTGTGCGGATGTTATTGCTAGATGGAACAGATTGAAAGGAGATGATGTTTTTTTCTTAACAGGAACTGATGAGAATGCTCAGAAGAATGAATTGGCAGCAAAAGAAAAAGGAATGGAAACCAAGAAATTTGTTGATGAAAATGTTGGATATTTTAAAGAATTATGTAAAAAATTAAATATTTCTAATGATGATTTTATAAGAACTACTGAAAAAAAACATTTTAAAATTTCTCAAGATATTTTTAAAAAAGTTTATGATAAAGGAGATATTTACAAAGGAGATTATGAAGGTTATTATTGTGTTGGATGTGAAGCATTTTTAACAGAGAAAGGTTTAGTTGAAGGAAAGTGTCCTGAGCATGGTAAAGAACCTAAATGGTTGAAAGAAGAAAGTTATTTTTTTAAGATGAGTAAATATGAGAAAGCAATTATCAAATTATTAAGTAAGAAAGGATTTGTTGCTCCTGAATCTAAAAGAAAAGAAATTTTAAGTAGGTTACAAAGTGATGGTTTGAAAGATTTATCTGTGAGTAGAGTTAATTTAGATTGGGGGATTCCTGTTAGTTTTGATAAAGAACATAAAATATATGTTTGGTTTGATGCTTTGATAAATTATGTTAGCGGGTTAGATTATCCTGGAAAAAAATTTAAGAAATATTGGCCTGCAGATGTTCATTTGATAGGTAAGGGAATAAATTGGTTTCATTCAGTAATATGGCCTTCTATGTTGCTTAGTGCAGATATTGAATTGCCTAAGAGAGTGTTAGTTCATGGTTATGTTAATTTGAATGGTATGAAAATGAGTAAGAGTATGGGGAAAGTTATTGATCCTGTTGAATTAGTTGAAGAATATGGAAGTGATGGATTAAGATATTATTTATTAAAAGAGATATCATTTGGATCTGATGGAGATTTTTCTGAGGAAAGTTTGAAAGATAGATTGAATAATGAATTAGCAAATGATTTAGGAAATTTATTAAGTAGAGTTTTAACTTTAGTTGAAAAGAAAAAAGTAAAATTAGAAGGTAAAGATGAATTAAGTAAAAAATTAAATTTGAAGAAAATTGAGAAATTAATGGATGAATACGAATTAACAGAAGGATTAAAAGAGATATGGAGTTTTGTTATAGAATGTAATAAATATGTTAATGATAAAAAACCTTGGGAATTAGAAGGGAAAAAGTTAGAAAATGTTTTGTATAATCTAGTTGAAAGTTTACGAGTTATTAGTGTGTTGTTAAGTTGTTTTATTCCTGAAACTTGTGAAAAAATAAATAAACAGTTGGGTGTTAAAGAAGGATCGTTAAAAGATTGTAAATTTAGTAAGTTTAAAGGAAAGATTAAAAAAGGAGAAGTTTTATTTAAGAAAATATGATAAGTTTTAAAGAGTGGAATAAGGTAGAGATAAAAACTGGTAAAGTTAAGGAAGTAGAAGACCATCCCAATGCCGATAAATTATATGTTTTAAAGGTAGATACTGGTGAAGAAAGGACTATTGTCACTGGTTTAAAAGGTAGTTATAGTAAAGAAGATTTAAAAGATAAAACAGTAGTAGTTTTGTGTAATTTAGAAGAAAAAGAATTAAGAGGAGTTAAATCAGAAGGTATGGTTTTGGCGGCTGTTGATGGTAATGAGATAAGTTTATTAGTTCCTGATAAAGAGATGAGAGAGGGAAGTAAGATTGAATGAGTTAAAAGAATTTAAAAAAGAGTATAAACCAAAAGGGTTGTTTTTTGGAAGGAAGAAATTTGAAAAAGAATTAGGAAAACATTATAAGAAAAAGAAATTAAGTTTTTTTTGGAAAATAGTTATTTTTTTAATTGTTGTTATTGGTTTTTTATATTTAATTGGAAAATTAGATGATGTTTTAAGTTATTTTAATTTGATATAGGAGGTTAAAATGGTAGAATTAGCTGGAGTGAATTTAATATTATTTATTGTTTTAATAGTATGGAGTGCTATTTGGAAGGGTGTTGGGTTATGGAAAGCTGGAAGGAATAATCACTTAGTGTGGTTTTTGTTTATGTTTATTTTTAATACTGCTGGAATCTTGCCTATAGTCTATATTGTATTTTTTAGTAATAAAGAAGAACTTAAGGAAAAGAAAGTAGTTAAAGGTAAGAGAGAAGATTTAACTAAAAATTAGAAACAGTTATAAATTTTATTTCTTTTTAGTGTTATATGATAAGATTTTGGTGTGAATTTCCTGAAAAAGTAGATTGGAAGAAGTTTAAAGAGTTTT
>Ga0187833_10005639_pt1 | contig 11750 bp, 10 predicted proteins | sample ETNtaG_37_FD_167968 | JGI IMG/M metagenome (GOLD analysis project Ga0187833, IMG submission 167968) | Marine microbial and viral communities from oxygen minimum zone, Eastern Pacific Ocean - ETNP2014_SV_400_PacBio MetaG (Illumina Assembly) | ecosystem: Environmental > Aquatic > Marine > Hypoxic... | reverse complement strand
TGAAAAGGTGGCGTTTAAGATTTTTAAGGACAATGATGTTCCATGCCAAATGGTCTCCCTTGAAAACTTTAAAAGGGACTGTCCCATGATCGTTGAAGAGCTATATCCAGATCTTTTTTTTCTTGCAAACAGTTGGGGGATGTCTATTGAAAAAATATTGACAATGGAAGCAAAGAGACGGGGAACTCCGTCAATTGCGATTTTAGACAGTTGGGCATTGATGGACGAAAAGTTCTGCAGTGATTTGAAGGGACGGTGGTATTATTTTCCGAACGACCTTATCGTTATGGATGAACACACAAAAAAGGAGATGATAAAAATGGGGGCGCCTGAAAACCGGATTATTGCTTTGGGGCAACCCTATTTAGAAGACAATTTTAAAAAAAATTGCAAGTACGATCAATCAGAAATTGAGAATCTTCGTAATCGTTTAGGCGTGAGTGATTATTTCTGGGTTGTCTTTCTTTCTCAAGCGATGAGGGAGTTTTACGGAGAACGTCGAAATGAGAGGTACCTTGGCTACACAGAGTACAGCGTTTTCGAAGATCTTATAAACATAATTAACACGTGTGATAAGAAGATCGCTTTGAGCATAAGGTATCATCCGAGAGAAGAAGCTTCCAAATTCATCCATCTCAATGAAAGTGTTTCTTTCCCGCTGGTTGTAATAGAAAGAGAAAATCCGCACATGGTCATTGAAGCATCAGATCTCATTGTCGGCATGGATACGATGCTTTTAATCGAAGCATATATGGGCGGTAACACAATCATAAGCTATCAACCCGGTCTTAGGAAAAAGGATCAGCTCATAACCAATCGGTGGGGAATGACACCACACGCCTATAGTTTCGTTCAATTCAAATCAACGTTCGAAAAATATGTGAATGGTGAGCAATCGGAAATGAAGCCAATTCAACAGCTTGAATTGCCGTCCAATTCAGTTGAAAATATCTATAATTTTATCATTAAAAAATGTTCAAAGTCGGTATAATCGGATGCGGTAGGATAGCGAGTAGCTACGAAAAGGATAAAAAGGCGCAGCGGTATTATCCTTACCTTACACACGCCGGCACATACTTTAAGCACAAAAAGACTCGAATTGTTTCTGCTGCAGATCCTGACAATAGGAAGCTTTCCGCATTTGAAAAGATGTGGGGGGAAAAGGCGCTCTTTAGGGACTACCGGAAAATGTTAAGTGAAGTTTCCCTTGACATTGTCAGTATTTGTACACCACCGGTGGAAAGAGTAGAGATGTTTGAGCATGTGGTGCGATCCGGAGTGGGAGGCCTGCTTTGTGAAAAACCTGCCGCCAGAACTCGGCAAGAGTTGATTCGTCTAATTGAGATCGCTGAAGAAAATGGAACAAAGGTTAATGTGAACTGTTATCGGCAGTTTGATCCCTCCCATAGAAAAATCAAGGATCTCATATCAGGAGGCAGGATCGGGAGTATTCAACATGTTCACTGCTATTACGGAAAGGGAATATTTAACCAGGGAACACACCTAATTGCGTACTTGCTTTATCTTTTCGGGCTTCCGCGTTCAATAGCCACTTTATCAAGCGCTAAACAAAAAAACATTCCCGAGCCTACATACAACTTCGTTCTCATTTTTGATAACGAATTGATGTGCAGCGTCATGGCCGTTGATTACAATCCTTACAGAATATTTGAAATAGATATCATCGGAATGCATGGAAGGATTCTCATCTACGACGAAGGATTGAAATTTCAGTTCTATCGGGTGGTTCCGAACCATGCAGAATCCGGTGCAAAGGCAATCATACCGTCAAAAAGAAAATTTAAAAGTACGATTGGAAATTCGTTGTTTTATGCTGTTGATAACTTGGTCAAATCTGTCGAGGGAAACGATGAACCGCTGTTTGATTTAAGGGCTTATGGAGAAGTCCATCACGTGATAGAGACAATCGAAAAATCGCATAAGGAGGGAAGTTCGTGGATAAACCTGCAATATTAGGTGGGAATCCTATCCGAAATATGCCATATCCTCCGAACATTACTACCGGAAAAAAAGAAAGAGCAGCTGTCCTAAGGTTCATGACCAGAGGGATATTGTCTTCGTTTGAAGGAACAAATAATGAGTTTTTCTACGGCGGAAAAGAGGTCGTGGCTTTAGAGCGAGAATGGAAGGAAAAATTTCAAACAAAACATGCCATAAGTGTAAACTCGGCAACATCGGGTCTTTATGCGGCGGTTGGTGCTGCCGGTATCGCACCGGGAGACGAAGTGGTCGTCACTCCGTTTACAATGAGCGCAACCGCTACGGCTGTAATCGCATACAACGGAATACCGGTATTTGCAGATGTTGATCCCGACACGTTTAACCTCGATCCAATTTCTGTTGAAAAAAAGATTACTCCTTATACAAAGGCGATTTTGGCAGTACACATTTTCGGTCATCCGGCTCCGATGAATGAACTTATGGAGATATCAAAAAAGCATAATCTTGTTCTTATCGAAGACGCAGCCCAGTCTCCAATGGCCTTATACAGAGGGAAACTTACAGGATCTATAGGTGATATCGGTATCTTTAGTCTCAACAGCAACAAACACATTCAGTGTGGTGAAGGCGGAATGGTTGTAACAAACAATGATTACTTCGCTGAAAGAACCATGCTCATCCGAAATCACGCTGAAGCTGTTGTCGCAAACGGACGAAAAGTCGAATCGTTGGTTAATCTGGTAGGATTCAATTACAGGATGAATGAGATTGAGGCCGCTATATCTCGATGCCAGTTAGCCAAAATTGATGATCTACTTAAACGAAGGCTGGAATTGGTAGATTATTTAAATAATCGGTTGAGATGTTTTAAGGGCATTACAACACCTGTAGTTAAAACAGATTGTACGCATGTATTTTACCGATACGCCCTTTCAATTGATAGAAGCATAATCCCGCTTTCTGCAGGTCAATTTGTGGATGCACTGAATGCCGAGGGAATGGACTTTTATGTAAGCTATATGAAACCACTCTACCTGCAACCGATTTTTCAACAATTAATTGCTTTCGGCGAAAGAGGCTGTCCATTTAGGTGCCCGTGGTATAAAGGCAGATTAAACTATGAGCGTGGAATATGTCCCGAAGCCGAGAACTTAGAGGAAAGGATTATTTCCACTGAAATTGTAAGACCTCCACAAACGGAAAGGGATATGGAAGAGATTTATCAAGCAATCAAGAAGGTTATTGATAATGCCGGAGAAATAGATGCGGCAAAATCAAAGGAGCAAATAATAACGGATGTATAGAATCGTATCAACCGTGGAAGCCCGGATAGGATCATCGCGTCTTCCGGGAAAGACCATGAAACAGATACTCGGAAAACCCACATTACAGCTTCTATTAGAACGGCTTATGCGTGCAAGGACAATAGATCAGATAGTGGTCGCGACAACCACTAATCCTGAAGACGACGTTATAGAAGAATTCTGCGACTCATTTGCTGTATCGGTGTTCAGAGGGAGCTCAGAGGATGTGCTTGACAGAGTCGAAAAGGCTGCGCGAGAATCAGAAGCGGATATCGTCGTGGAAATTACGGGGGATTGCATTCTAACCGATCCTGAGGTTGTGGACAGCGCTGTGAAATTATTCTTAAACTCTGATTACGATTATATTTCAAACCTGATGATGCAGACATATCCTCAGGGAGTGGATGTAAGAGTGTTTTGGTATCACCATTTGAAAAAAATCAATGAAGAATTGGCTGGAGACGATCCGGATGCAAGAGAGCATGTTACGCTATATTTTGAAGAACATCCGGAATTGTATAAAATTTTTAATATGAGTGCGCCTCAAATATATCACTATCCTGAATGGCGGCTTGATCTTGACTATGAAGAGGATCTCAAACTCCTTACCATAATATTTGAAGGGCTCTATATCAAAAATCGAGAATTTACTTTAAAGCAGCTTATAGATTTTTTAGAGAAGAATCAACATCTGAAAAAAATTAATTGCGGAGCGATTCGCAAGCCCTTACGAAAAGAAGAAAAATGACTGATGTTAATTTGCAAATTGAGCACATACACTGCAACTTATGTGGACAGGATCGATGGAAGAAGTGGTGTGAAAAAGATGATATACAGATTGTTCGATGTTTGAATTGTGGCTTGATTTACGCAAATCCCAGACCAAATCGTGAAAGCCTGACGAATTACTATTCAAAAGCCTATTTTGACGAAGGTGAATATCTTGAAGATGTTAAACGTCAAAAAATGTACGAGTTTGAAATCGCCAAAATGATGAATATTGTCGAGGCGAAAGGCAGATTCCTTGACGTGGGATGTGCCATGGGTAAATTTTTAAATGTCCTGCCCGATACGTTTGAAAAGTTCGGCATAGAATTCTCAAATGCGGCGGTTGAACAGGCAAGGAAGCGATTCGGCCTCAATGTTCGATGCGGTCAGCTCAGTGAGGTTGGAATAGAAGAAAATTTTTATGATATCATTCAAATGAGAGGTGTTTTGGAGCATCTTCCGGATCCCTCAAAAGAGGTTGCTTGTGTTCATAGCGCTTTAAAAAAAGACGGTTGGTTTATTCTGCATCAAACGCCAAATATCAGTAGCCTGTCTGGGAGACTTTACAAGGAAAGGTTCAATCAAGTTTTCCCCGGAGAACATCTTTACTATTTCAGTGTAAAAACGATAAAGAAACTTCTTGTAAAGTACGGTTTCAGAGTGAAAAAGATAAATTTTCCCTATTTTAATACGCCATATGCAAATCCAGTCAAAGATACTATTTTATTCGTTAAAAATTTTTTTAATGGAAAAGAATCACCACCTTTTTATGGTAATATGATAGCCGTTTACTCTAGAAAAGCACATTAAAAGTTATGCCGTAAACGTGTGAAGGCTCAACATAGTTTACAATTCAAGGTATACAATGAACTTTTTATTTATTTATTTCAATCAGGAATTTCGTCCCAGAACACTGCTTTCAATCTCTTTACTAGAAGCTATAGTTAAAAATGAGGGACATCGCACCTTAATATTCGATACGTCTTTTTATGAAAGCCTGATGGAACCATGGGCGTTTAATTCTCAAAAGGCCGGTATACGGCGGTCTGTAAAAAATTTAGAGATCAAAATAAAAACCTCGGATCCATATGATGACTTAAAAAGAAAAGTAGAAAATTTTCAACCGCATATTATTGGATTTTCATACTATAGCGTACAGGAAAAGATGCAGAGAGAATTGTTGCTTCCACTCAAAAAAGACTTCCCGAATATTAAAATAATTGCAGGCGGTCCAAAACCATGCATTAATCCGGAAAAAAGTTTAGAAGAAGAATATATAGACATGATTTGCCACGGGGAAGGTGAAACAGTTATAAAAGAAGTTTGTTGCAAAATTGAATCCGGCGATAGCTTAGAGAATATAAAGGGCCTGTGGGTAAAGAAAGTGGATGGAACTGTAATCTCAAATGGAATAAGCCAATTGGCAAATCTTGATGACTTACCGATACAAGACTGGGATTCATATGATCCCATTCATATTTATGGTATGTATGAGGGACACGCATACAGAATGGGACATGTAGAAAACACAAGAGGATGTCCCTTCAATTGTTCGTATTGTGGATCCGGATCCATCAAAAAGGCCTATAGGGATTCAGGTCAAAAGAAATATGTTAGACATAAATCCCCAAAAAAAATTGTCGAAGAATGCAGAATTTTAAAAGAAAAATATGATCTCGAATTATTCTATTTCCTTGATGGAACGTTTACTGTTCTTCCCTTGGATGTGCTCGAAGAATTAGCGGAACGATATAGTAAAAAAGTTAATGTACCCTTCATAGCGCTGGTAAGAGCCGATACGATTTGTGAAAAGACCGCAAGGTTATTAAAGAAGATGAATTGCCGGCACGCTAGTATTGGAATCGAATCGGGTGATGAAGAGTATCGATCCAGAGTTCTGAATAGAAAAATGAGTGATCAAGTAATTATTGATGCAATAAATTATTTGAAGGATAACAATATAATCGTCAGCTCTTATAACATGATTGGTCTGCCGGGGATGGATCGTAAACATGTTTTTAAAACAATTGAATTGAATAAACTAGCAAAGCCAAGTTCATCCGCAGTTACAATGTTTATGCCATTCCCGGATAATGAATTAACAAAGAGTTTAATTGAACAGAAATTGATAGATCCTGACAATATTATTGTCGCGGACGGGGATACTCCAACTGTTGAAATCAAAGAGATGGACACGAAAGAAATAAAAGGACTCTACAATACTTTTAACCTGTATGTTAGATTCCCCAAATGGCTATATCCATTTATTAAACTGTTGGAAAACGAAAATAGAATTACCGATTTCATTTTAAAGAATATATATAAAGTTATTCGAAAATAATGCAAAATAAACTTAAAAAGAAAACCTATACAGAATAACAAAAGTGCTATGATTAAGAAGATGTTTCTGAAATATTTTCCGGAGTATTCAATTAAGAGGAGTTGGCATAAACGCGGTCATACATATTATGCTAAGAAATTAGATATTGTAGAAAAGATGATGTATGACTGGTTGGCTGACCTTTGCTTATGTGAGCAACCAAAAACTATTCTTGAATATGGTTGTGGACATGGGTATCTTTTAAAAAATATAGAGGAAAGAAACAAAACAGATTTAAATACGGAATATTACGGAATTGACTATAGCCAATCTCAAATTGAAAACGCAAGAGAATATTTTCCAAATGGAATATTTCATGAAATGGATATAACAAATAATAAGGATCTTGTTCAATTTGAAGAAAAAAGATTTGATGTCGTTATCGGCGTGAGCATATTGATGTATATCGTAAATAGACAAATAAACGCCGCGATATCAAATCTTAACGATCTATGTAAAAATAAAATATTTCTAATCGAATATTGCTATGAATACTTGACAGACAAAACAAAGAGAGACTACGAAGAAAGTACCGCACATGATGGTCGCAGGATCCACGATTATGAAGATTTGCTATATCAAAATGGCTTTAAAAATATTCATACTTTTCCGATTCAATATTATCATGATACAAAAATTAATATTAACAACGCGATGCCGCTTACTTTAGTGACTGGTGATAAATAGCGAAAATTGAAAATTATAGAATAATTAACGTTTTAAATATAATGTAATCTGGTTATCCACTTAACTCAAGTGAACTAATTTGCCAGCAGGGGGCTGATTACTCCCATCGCTACTTGCTTATTGGACATTGGTGATGAAACCACAACCTGTTGAACGATTCTGAAAAATCGCTTTCCAACAGATTTGGTGGTGCTTCGGTTAAAACGGAAAACGTATTCATCCAAATACCGTTGTAAGTACCTTTTTTCAAAGCGCCCCTGGAAAGTACCAAGCATTAGGCGCTTGATCAATGAAGCAATCAAATGAACACCTAGCAAAACACTATTCTTATCTTTCGTTTTAGTTTGCAACACCTGGCGATGACCATAACCCAAGCCCTTCAAGGCGCTATATCCAGACCATCCATCGGTGGTAATGATACTTCTATCCCCAACATTTGCATGTGCAAAAGGGATCAGTTCTCCCGCGCTACAATCTTCAATTACCTGAAGCCGAAGTCTACCCAACTTACGTCCCTTTCGTTCGACAGCGACAGCCACTGCGCATTTGTATTCGGCTCCGCGGCCACGTTTTCCGCTTTGTCGACCACCAAGGTAAAATTCATCAGCTTCGACGGAGCCAGACAGCTTTTTGCGTCCTTCACAAATGGTGCAACTTCGCAATTTCTGCAGCCAACGCCAAACCGTATTGTAGCTACCCAGTCCCAGAAGAAGATTCTGCAGGTTGATGGCATTTACGCCTGATTTTCTGGTTGTAAACCACCACAAAGCTTTAAACCAAGCGGTCAAGGACTTTTTAGTGCTATGCAAAATTGTTACGGCTGTAAACGACTAATGATTTTCACAGCGTGTACATATGAAAAGGCCTCTCGCACTTTGCCAATAACTTGTATGCCTACATTTTGGGCAGATGAAGCCTTGGGGCCATCGCAGTTGAAAAAGATACTCATGACAAGCCTGTTCGCCAGAAAAACGTTGGTCAAACTCCTTCTGATTTTTAGGAAAATCTTCGGTAATGATAAAATTCGTCATAGCTGGCCTCCTTTTTCGAAATTTAAGACCAGTATAGCAGACAGTTTTGACGAATACGGTCAAAATGAACGCCTTTTATCACTTGAATATTGTGAATAACCAGATAACGAAATTATTGAAGATTATTATAATTTTTTGGCAAATAAAATGAAAAATAACTTCTATAATATATATTATAATAATGATTACGAATTCAGAGGAGGCAGACATATTTAATAAAATAGGATCATGAAGTACTGCTACTTAAGAAACGAAATAGCACAATATCCCGGATTGATCAAACTGCTGAAGAAGGGAATTGCGCTGCCGATGGATCGACTTGCTATGGAATACTGTATGAAATATAATTTGGATTACAGGGTGTGTAACGTATTTTTTGATTCAAAAACTGCAGATCGAATATCCCAGAAAGTCATGCAGGTTCTCATAAATTGCATGTATGATAACTCTATTTTTAGTGATGCAGGTATACAAAATAATGAAAATTGTCGAGTAAATCCAATATTTATTTCTTTATATCAATTGTTAACTTTATATGTAGGAATAATTTTACAGAGTTATGAATTGAACAAAATATTTTCTGAATATTCCAGTGAAAATTATTGCATTATTGAAACTCAATCTGAAAAATCATTTCTATACCCCTTTTTGGACTACACAGAGGTATTAAAATATTATGAAAACACAGATCTCCTAAAACAAATTGCATCTATGCCTACAGAAACATCGACACTGCGCAAATATTCTAAACCCGGAAACGGATACAGAACAAAAAGATTATTCAACCGATTAAGACTATTCATGATTAACTTAAAAAATCATAAACTGTTATTCAGATTCAAGGCAAGATATTATATGGCAGGCATTCAACAAAGGGGTGCTTTTAGTATAGCATCAAAAATTATGGGCAATTCAAATTTAATTCATTTTTTATGTGGACCATTAAATACACTACCGAAGAAAATTCCATCAAAAAAGATAATTTCGCGTATACTCCCTATTTTGACACATAGAATATATAACAATTTAAATGAATATGTTAATTATAATAACCTTAAAGGTATTGTAAGCTATGCTTATGATCAATACTCATCAATACTTGAATCACCAATGGCATATTCAAATTTCGAAAACATTAGATATAGAGCATCTAATAAAAAAAAAAAATTAATAATTCGAGTATATAGCAAAGCACCGTTTAGGTCATTTGTATATCGTAAATATTTGGAAGGGTATAAAATTGTCTCTTTAGAATATAGTGACGGAGAAGGAGGGGAAGATGCCATTATTAAAAACCCATATCTTTGTTGCCGAAATGCTCCAATCGCAGATATTTTGGTGTATAATATGGAAAGCGGAAGTAAATCTGTGGTAAAATATATGAGCGATATTGGTTTAAAGATTAACAACACACATGTGATTGAAGTTGATCTCCCCTATGAAACGAAAAGCAAAACAAAGATAAAGAATAATAATGGGAAACAAGGAAGCCTCATAAACGTCTATTATTTGGTAAATAAATTTGGTAAGCGCAACCGTTTAGGGACTGCGCCTTCGTCTGAAATGCATGACCTTGCTTACTGGGAATGGCAAAAGAAAGTTTTATTTGTATTGAAGAAAATTAGAAATTTACGTATCGTCTATAAAGCGCATCCCAAAAATGATTTGAAGGGAATGTGTAATTTTCAAACCGATTATCTTAAGGAACATGATATTCCCCTCGCCAATGGATATTTGCAAGACATACTTCACAATATTGACTTGATTGTTTGCGATAACGTAGGAAGCGCCCTATGGAAAAGCTATATTAGTGGTAAACCGGTTATATATCTGAACCTTGGCCTTCCTATAATTTTTGAGACAAATATGGAGATATTAAAAAAAGATATTTGCTGGATAGACTGTAACTTTAAATCCGACGAATGGCAAAACGATCTGATAAATGCTGTAAATATATTTATCAATAAGAAGAAATCCGGGATTAAAGAGAAGAATGAATATAAGACTGTGAACACCGAAAACCATCAACACGTTCTGGAAATTTTTAAAAAAATTGAACAAATTGATTTGAAGAAATAAAAAATTTAGGACTTACATGACGATTCCTATAATTTCACCGCTCATCAGTCACTTCACATATTTCCGGAAACAATCAGAAAATAAGATGTTTCTGTTGGTGTTGACTTATTTGCTAATTGGAATAACTGACTCGATAGGTGTTTATATGATATTTCCAATAATTAACTTGTCTATTGGGAATAATCAAGAAGATAATATCTCCATTTTCTTAAACAAACTACTGAACATATTCAATGTAAAGCTATCATTTCATTCTTCACTTTTATTAATCGTTGCTATTTATACACTTAAAGGTGCTATCGTATTTATTGAAGGTGTGATTCAAGCACAAATATCAACGGATCTTCTTAAGAAAAAGAGATACGAAATTGTTTCAAAATTTTCTAAAATGAAATATTCATTCTTCATTAAACATTCATTAGGATATTATAACAATATTGTCACACTGGAAATACCTAGAGTCCTTAGATCCTTTGGAATGTATTGTCAGCTCATTTCTACCATTATACAAATATCTATATATATCTGTGCGTGTTTTATTCTTAACTTCAAAATAACAGTTTTTACAATATTGGTTGCGGTAATTTTCGCCTTCATTGTTAATTTTATAAGTAACAAAAGCAAAATACTTTCAATATCGATTTCAAATGCCAATTCTCAAATACAACAAATACTTATACAACTATTGAATTTTTTTAAATATATTAAAGTGACATCCTCCTTTCATTTCATCGAAAATTTGTACAGAGAAAGGGTGAATAAACATACATTCCTTGAATTTAAAATTCAATTAATGAGCTCGATTCAAAAAGCATTCACGGATCCTTTCATAGTCGGAATGATGGCTTTTTTTCTTTTATATCAAGTAACATTCCTGAGTAACACACCAGTATCTGTATTCGTTTTAGCTATCTTTTTCTATAAAACTTCCAGTAGAATCAGTGTTTTTTACTTGGAATGGCAAAAATTTCAAACCGCGATCGGCGGTCCTGTGGTTGTCGATGAATTGAACAAACAAATATCAAAGAACCTTGAATCAAATGGACACGTTTTAATTAATGAGTTTAAAGACAGCATTAAGGGTAGCAATATAAGCTTACATATTGGAGGATATTAACTTTACTATTCCGAAGAACCACAATATTGCCATTGTTGGTCCTTCCGGAGCTGGTAAAACAACTCTTGCCGATGTTATTGGAGGATTATATCAACCTCAAACCGGTTCATTATTCTTTGATGATTATGAAATACGCGAAATTGACAAAGAGAGTGTTAGAAAAATAATCGGTTATGTTACTCAAGAGCCTGTTGTTTTTAACGATACGGTTGCCAATAATATCTCTTTTTGGCAATGTTCAAGTTCTGATAATGAATGTAAGGCACATATCGTGAGAGCATCCAAACTCTCATATTGTGATGAATTTATTAAAGATTTAGAATATACGTATGATACAATCCTTGGTGATAAAGGTGTGAAACTTTCTGTGGGCCAAAGACAGAGAATTGCTATAGCCAGGGAACTATTCAAAGATCCCCAAA
>Ga0187833_10005638_pt1 | contig 11751 bp, 9 predicted proteins | sample ETNtaG_37_FD_167968 | JGI IMG/M metagenome (GOLD analysis project Ga0187833, IMG submission 167968) | Marine microbial and viral communities from oxygen minimum zone, Eastern Pacific Ocean - ETNP2014_SV_400_PacBio MetaG (Illumina Assembly) | ecosystem: Environmental > Aquatic > Marine > Hypoxic... | reverse complement strand
ATTTTATTAATTATTTTAATATTTTTTTTGGGTTCATCACTATTAATTTTAAAAAATCATGATGATTTTTCCTATTATCACCTAACATATTCTTTAGGACTAACCGAAAATAAAATTCAATTAGGTCTGGGAAACATTGGTCATGGCCCCAGACATCATTCATCATTATTTTATTTAAATTCTTTAATTTTTTTGCCATACATCAAATTTTATCTTTTTCATTCAATTGGCTTGATTACGCTGACTTTTGTTAATTTTATATGTTTGGGTTTTATATTGGATAAAAAAGAATTTAAAAGTTTTGATCATATATATATTTTTTATTTATTAGTTTTTGCATATATTAATGTTAAATTTTATAGGATCAGTGAATATGGTACTGATATTGCTGCACAATTAATTGTTTTAGTTTTAATTCCCCTGGTTTTGATTACGGTTAAAAAAAATTTGCACAAATCTGAATTTAAAAGTAATGCTCAATTATTAATTTTATTTATATGTTATGTATTAACAGTAAAAGCATACTTTGTAGTTTACTCGCTATTTTTATTTTTAATTATTATCATTTTTTATAAAAGAAGTTACTTAATTAGACTATTCCTCATCAGCAGAACAACTATTATTGCAGCTCTAACATTTGTTTTATTTTCATTAGTTAATTTATCTTATACAGGCTGCATAATTTATCCTCTAAAAGAAACATGTTTTTCAAAAAAAATCCCTTGGTCACTTAGTCAAAAAGAAGTTCAAAAAATGAAAATGTGGTTTGAACAGTGGTCAAAAGGTGGGGCGAGTCCTCATCATAGAGTCGAAAATCCAGAAGAATATATAAAAGGGTTTAATTGGCTTAAGGGATGGACCGATATCTATTTCTTTAATAAAGGTCTTGAGAATTTACTATTAATTTTATTTTTATCAGTTTTATTTATAATAATTTTTTATCGAAATAAAAAAAAATTTCCCGAAAGTTTTGATAAAAATATATATAAAATTTTATTTATCATATTAATTTTGTTTAGTGAGTGGTTTTACAAACACCCAACATTTCGATATGGAGGCTATAGTTTGCTGGCATCTTTAGTATTTTTGCCAACATCTTTATTTTTATCTAATTCACCTATTAACAGAAAAACAAAAAGAAAAATGGTTACTACATTAGTGGTAGTCTCTTTGTTAATTTTCAATACAAGAAATATAATAAGAATAAACAAAGAAATAAATATATATAATTCTGATAGTTTCCCCCTTTTTTATGTCCCCAAAGGAGATGCTGAATTAATTAATTTAAATAAAAATATAAATGTTTATATTCCTAAAAATATTGAAGCTTGTTGGGCAACAAAGACGCCTTGCGTGGGTGGAATTGGTGACCTAGAGGTAAAAAAAAAACTTGGATTTAATGTTTTTCTTAACAAAAATAAAATGAAATAATTAAAAATTAAAATTATTTTGTCATAAAAAATTTGCCGGAACAGAAATGAAAAAATTGAAAAAAAAAATTTTCATATCAATAATAATACCAGTTTTTAATAATTTAAATCATGTCTTAGACTTACTAAGATCCATTCAAATATCAAATTTAAAAAATATAGAAACAATAGTAGTTGACGATGGCTCAAAACCAAAATTAGAAAAAAAACTAAAAGAATTTAAAGTAATATATAGATATATCAAAAATTCAGGACCAGCTACGACAAGAAATTTTGGTGCAAAAATGAGTTCAGGAAATTTTTTATTATTTATAGACAGTGATATAGTTTTGCCAAAAAATTTTTTAAATAAACTAAAAAATATTTTAAAAAAAGAAAAAGTTAAAGTTGGATCAATTCCGTATGGTATTAAAAGCAATATTGATAATATTTTTTCTCAATATAAAGCATTTTTTGACTACTTTTATATTTTTACCAGATTAAATAAAAAGAAGGATAAAGTTTTAATAGGTTCGTCATGTGTTTTTGAAAGAAATTTTTTTTTTAAATACAAAGGATGGAATCAAAATATTAAGAAACCAAGTATTGAACATGAGGAATTTGCTAAACGATTAAAAGAAGTAAAAATTACAAGATTAAAAAGTTTATATGTAGAACACAAATTTCCCACTGGAAAATATCTTTTTAGAATAATTTTTCAGCGTTCCCTTGATTGGGTTTTTCTAAAATTAAATGATAAAGTCGAATTTGATGATTTAACTAGATCGAAAAAAACTGGTTTTTTTTCACTTCAACCTTTTTTATTTTTTTTCTTGTCTATACTTTTATCCGTTATTGATCATTTACCATCAATGATTTTATTCATACCCCTTTTTTTATTTGTTGTAGGAAACTTAAATTTTTTTTATTTCTTGTATAAAAAAAGCAAAGTAAACAAACTTATAAAATATGTTTTTATCCATTTCTTTTTCTGTTTCTCAGTCAGTTTGGGGGCTTTGGCTGGATTATTTAAATATTCTTTTCAGCGTATTCTTAAATAATTTGGGGTAAAATTTTTTATTATATAGAACATCCATATATTTGGGACATTCAAATGTACAATGGCATTTGCTATCTTTAATAAACTTTATTACGTCTTGGGCTTTTTGTGATTTTAATAGATGTTGAATATTATAATCAAAATCTTTTAAATTTCCCATTTTATATTTGTCATTATCAACTATAGTCTCCAAAATTTCACATGGGGCAACATTTCCATCTTGATAAACTTCTATAAATTTTAAACCAGCAGAGCAATCAAAATCGTGTTTATTAGTTTTTAGTTCTCTTTCAACCTCATCTCTAACAGTATCTGTGACAATAGAAGTAAGTTTTTGAAATGGATGATTTCTTAATTTTCTAGTCTTGGCAATTAATGCTTTAGCCTTTGTGTAATGTTCTATAGGTATTTTTTTAGCATCAGGTTCTTTTGTGTTGCCCCTTGTAAAACCACAAACATGGTTATTTATTGGATAGTTTGTAATTATATAATTATGGATTTCTTCAAATTGTTCACAATTATATTTTGAAATAGTTGTGTTTATATCTACCCAAAGATTAGGTACTTGATCTCTTATTTTGAATAACAAATCTAAAGTTCTTTCGACATTAGCAAAAGAACCTTTTACTCCCCTTATTTTGTCATGAAGATTTCCAATACCATCCATGGAAATTGATAATCTAAAGTCAACATTTTTATTTTCATTTACAAAAGTAAACACTTGATTTCTAATTCTTTCATATAACATTCCATTTGTAACAACGGTACATTTTGATAAATTGCTATTTTTAGAAAAAATTTTTGGCATTTCATGTAAATCTTTTCTTAAAAATGGTTCTCCACCAGTCAGAGTTAGTTGAAGTAAATTTGGAAGAGATTTTGATAGTTTTATAATTTCTTCAAGAGACAATTGTTTGGTTTTTATTTGCATCGAGTCCCAATAAAAACACATATCGCATCTTAGTTGGCAAATATTGTTTACAAACAAAATTAAATAGGAGGACAGGGATTTGTTCAGAAAGCCTTTACTTAAATTTCTAATAGTTTTGCCTGTTAGAGTTTCCTTAAACATTTTACTTAGAACACATACTATAGCATGAAAAAAATGAACAATATCTACTTCTATTAATTGTATTCGACATGAATTGTATTATTTATTTAAAAAGTGAATTTATTACAATATTAACTAGTTTAATTTAGCTTATAAAGTTTAAGTTTTTGATATTAAAGTTTTAAAATATCCTAAGAATATAGGCAATTCCTTAAAGATATTTTTAAATTTTATTGGAGCTAAACGTATTTTATGACAATAGCCAAGATGAATATAAAAAAGGAAATGGTATAATTTTGTTAAAGGCAATTTACACAAAAAAGGAGCAATAGGACGTAAAAAAGGAAATTCCACAATTATACCAGCTAATTTTTGTAAATTCTCAACTTTCATTTTAACTTTTTTTGATTTCCAATTAAGCATTGAGGAATTTTTGTTTGATTCTAAATATACTGTGTTTTTATCGTCTCTAAAGTATCCACTAGCAACTGCCATCTTTGATATTAAAGTGCCAGGAAATGGATAGAGCAGACCAAAAGAGGCAAAAGCGGTTTTCATTTTTATGTTTAAATCAACTGTACGCAAATCTACTTCAAATGGATTGTCAAGTGGCAAACCCATAATATTGTAAGAATTTACTTTTACACCGTGTTTTCTAAACCATTCATTTGTTTTAATTATAGTGGCGTTAGATGTATTTCGTAAAAAAATTTTATTTGCAGATTCTTCATCGCCAGTCTCTACTCCCATCCAAACATGGGTTAGTCCGGCATCTTTAAGATCTATAATATCTTGTTCTTTTATTGAACTAGCACGGACAGTGCAATTAAATGGCAAGCCAATTCTTTCTTTGTAAAGTTTTGAAAATTCTTTAATCCATCCTTTTGGTCTTACTGTAAAAACATCATCTGTAAAATTTACTGTGTCTAAGGGATAACGGTCCCTTACACCTTCAATTTCTTTAATTACTAGCTCTGGTGATCTGACTCTTAAAATTTTGCCTAAACCTTTATAATTATCATTATACTGCCTATTAAAACAATAACTGCATCTATAGGGACAACCTCTTGCTGATACAAAAGATTTAGCACCAATTGCTGCTAATTTTGGATCTGCATCATAAAGAACTTGTCTATCTGGAAATGGTAAATCATTTAATTCTTCAACCAAATTACTTAATGGATTACGGTAAATTTCACCCTTATATTTAACGTGAAAACTTTTAGTTAGCCAGTATTTTTCTTTAGCTTCAATTCTTCTTATGAATTCAAGAAAGGATCTATCTCCTTCACCTGTACAAATAGCATCGAGGCCATCTTCTTCTATTACTTGTTTACTAAAAGTTGGATGAGGACCTCCCATTACAGATATAAAATCAAAATTTTCTTTTAATCTTTTGTTAAAACTTAAAATATCATAGTGTTCACCAGTCATAACACTGTATCCAATTAAATCAGGTTTAAAAGTTTTTACCAATTCATAAACATCATTATAAATTTCTGGAGAATTTGCAGAATTTTTGCTTTGAATTCTTCCATCGTGATTTGTTTTTTGAAATATTGAATCAGGAGATGTTTCATTCGTATAAGCGTCTGAGTGCGGAAGAAATTTTAACTTGTATGATTTTTTTTTGTCTTTATTGTTTATAACTGCTTTTTTCATTATAGCAGCTTTAACAGCATGGCCGTTTTTTTTTAAATTACTAGCAAGGACCATAATTGCTGTACGCTCATAGGCTATAATTTCTTTACAAATTAGCAATATTTTCATAAAAACTTGATTTTATTAATATATACCTCAAAATAACAATCTATTGCAAAGCAATATAAAGTATTTCAATATTAATGGTGGTAGTTTGGATGAATAGTTATTATCCCTAGCTTCTTTGGTTGAGGAACGGATTTGAACCGCCGACCCTCAGGTTATGAGCTTGACGCATATGCCTTGCTGCCTGTAAAAACGTTCAGAAAACTTAAATAAGTTAGATAAATTTTCCAAAATTTTAATGTATTGTCTCATGCGTGTGTCATAGAATGTTCTAAAATAAAATATCGAAAATTGTGTCAGGATATTTATGAAAAAGCTTTTAGGGATCTTGGTTCTGGGTTTGTTGTGGCGCAATTTTAGTTTTGCTGAGAAATATCTTGATTCATATACACTTGATAAAAAAAAATATAAAGTAGACGCCTTGTGTGGGCGGGATTGGTAATCTAGAGATAAAAAAAAACTTGGATTTAATATTTTTCTTAATAAAAATAAAATAAAATAAAATAATTAAAAATTAAAATTATTTTATCCTAAAAAATTTGTAAAAGCGTAAATGAAAAAATTAAAAAAATTTTTTAAAAAAAATCATACTTCCATCATTTTACCTTTGTATAATGAAGAAATCAGATTGGATTATTGTTTTAAAATAATAGAAAAATTCTTAAAAAAAAATGAAAAATTTTTTTCTGAAATTATTTTTATTAATGATGGAAGTACCGATCAATCAAAAAATAAGATACTTCAATTTATAAAGCAAAATAAGAAAAAAAATTTTAATACTAAAATAAAGTTAATTTCTTATACAAAGAATATGGGCAAAGGTTATGCAATAAAAAAAGGGATATTTATTTCTAAATCGAAATGGATTTTAACATGTGATATTGACATGTCAGTTTTACCCGAACAATATTTAACTTGGAAAAAAAGAAAATTAATTAAAGACACAAATTGCGCATATTTTGCATCCAGGACTCACAAGAATTCAAAAATTAAATCTAAATTTATCAGAAGAAGATTGGGTGATATATTAAAATTAATTCTTTTTACCTTTTTTGGTCTAAAAATTTCGGATACCCAATGTGGTTTTAAAGTTTTTCACTCCAGCTATATTAAAAAAATATTTAATAAAATTAGATGTTATGATTACGCCTTTGACGTAGAAGCTATATTGTTGATGAATAAAAACAATATAAAAATTATCGAATTACCAGTTTCATGGATACATAGGCCAGGCAGCAAAGTACATCTAATAAAAGATTCGGTTAATTTTTTTTTAGATTTATTAATTTTAAAAAGAAAATTTTCAAGATAGTAGAAAAATTAACTTCACATTAAAAGATATTTCGTTATATAAATTTTTATTAAGTTAATATTTCTATACTTTCAACCAAAAGTCCTAGTTTCCTAGCATCGGGTGATTGAAATAGTTCTAAAGGAGAAACGGGATTATTAATTTTAAATTTAATATAATGGGTATTTTCAGTTATTAATTCTTTTTTTAGTCTTAATTCAATTGAATTTTCATTTAATTCATTGATATTTTTCAAAGAGAATTTTTTGATAAATATATCATTCACATAAATACTAAAATAAATTGGTTTATTTTTTTCAGTGATCAATGATCCCAATCTAATTTTAATTATATAATCCTCATTTGTTTTGTTATTAAATCTGAAAAGTAAAGTTGAAATATTACCTTCAGTCCATATACCGGGATTGGGTGAGTGAAAGTTGTGTGTCCATCCAAAACCATGCACAGCTTGTTCATCTTGAAAATTAAAGATCATTTTTTGTTTCTCAGGTAATACTAACGGATCATAATTATTTAATTCTTTTTTATCAAAATCTGTCATTTCACTTTTATTACCTGAAACAACAACCCAAACGTTGTCTCTGAAGAAAAAACCAATGTTTTTGTTTTTAAATAAATATTTTAAATTTCTCAAATGGTTTTTATTATCAATTGCAAATACTGTTTTTTTTTCAATTATACCTTCATCGAATGATTTATATAAATTAGATCTAATAATAGATGCTATTTTTCTATTATATCTTCCATGAGTTCCGATATCCGTGCTTTTAATATTTTGTGAGAGTAATATTTCTCTTAAGGACATAAGAAAATGTGATTGGTTATTTAGATATGTAGTTCTTAAAATTTGATTTTTTTGACTTAATTCATCCCAAAATAAATAATCCATTTCTTTTTTTTCCTTTTCAAATGCATTTGAATTGAAATAATTTTTTAAACCAGAAGAGGTATCGATTATCTGTAAAGAAAATAATAAAATTAAAATATATAGTGAATTTTTTCTTGAAAATTTGTTATATATTATTAATACTGATCCCAAGAAAATCAAATAATATACTGGCCAAAATAGTCTTCCCGAAGCTCTAACGATACTCAACATCCCGTATATATATTTAGGTAATTCAATTTCAAACAGCAAATTGTTGGCAAATGAAATTTTATTAGTTAATGCAAACAGTGAAAACAAAATTATTATTAAGTAATAAGGTCTATATTTTTTGTTTTTAAATTCAGTGAAATTAAAAAAAATACAAAAAATAACGATTATTAAAAGAAAAATACCTCCAATTCCCAAATAGCTAAATCCTTCAGCACCTTCTGTGCCTTTAAGAATTTTTGGCGGAAACAAAGACCAATTAATTGTACCGCCTGATGTTGCGGCAAATGGGTTAACTATATCTGTTAAATTTAATTTATAGTCTCCATAGCCATATCCTAAGGTATCAGTAATTGGCAGCTCAAAGTATCCAATAATATACATGGTTATAAATAAAAAAATGAAAGGCAGTCCGATTTGAGCAATTAATTTTTTAAAATTAAAATTAATTAAATGGTCATTGAAAATAAATAAGAAAAACATTCCGAACAAAATAATTGTAAAATAAAAATGAACTAATGCAGACAACGAAATTAGTGCAGTCCAATAAAATATTTTCTTGGACAATTCATTTTTTATTTCTATATAAAATCCTAATAAAATAAGCCAATGTGCCGAAAGCGACAAATGTACTATAATTTTATTAAATAAAATTGGGGATAGTAGAAAAAATAGTGAAGCAATTATTGAAAAAGTTAAATTTTTTGTACGATGGTAAATAATGAGAAATGAAATATATGATTGTAAAAAAAAACAAATAAAAATCCATAAATTAAAAAAATGAAAATTATTTGGAAGAAAATTTCCAAATAATTTGAATACAATAGAAAACAATGGAATAGATCCAGAAAAAATAATTCCGCTTCCTAAATCCATTCCATAGTTCGGGTTATTACCAATAGGAAATCGCCAAATATCGTTTTTGTAATATTTCCAAGCAAGCAAGTCTGCTGTCATATCACGTGACCTCAGCCAATCGGTGTTGGTAAAAGATATATGATCAAATCCAAAAATATATATTGTGGTTATAAGACCCAAAAAAATATATAATAATAGAATATTTACATTTTTTCCTATCATATGAAATAACTTTACAATTATTTGAATTAATATAACTAAATCTTTATGTATAAATAACTAAATCCTATATGTATAAAAAAGATGCATTTAAAAAGCTAGACGCGAAATATAATACCCATTTATATACTGGTTTGCTTGGATATGCCATGAGATATTCTCATAAACAACTTGAAAAGTTCAATGGAAAGAAAAAATACTCTAAAGTTTTGGAAATTGGAGCTGGTAGCGCTCCTCATATAGATTACTTAATGCACGAACATGATGAATATTTCATAGCAGAAATATCGAGTTATGCATTAGAATTTTACAAGGGAATGAAAAACATTAAAGCTTATTCTTTTGATGGAGCAAATTTGCCATTCGAAGATAATTTCTTTGATAGAATAATTATCTCACAGTGTTTGGAGCACATAAATGAACCTGAAAAATTTTTATTTGAAATAATGAGTAAATTAAAAAAAGGTGGGGTGCTTTCAATATCTTTGCCAACAGATCCGGGATTATTGTGGAGATCAGGTAGATTATTCATTAAATATTTTATTGTTAGGAGAACATTTAATGTCTCCAAGGAAGAATATGAATATATTAATGCAACCGAACATATAAATTCAATTTTTACTTTAATTAATCTAATAAGATATAATTTTAAAAATCAAATAAAAGAAAATTTTCTTCCATTCAAGATTAAATTAGTAGACTTAAATTTATTTTACATTGTGCATATTACTAAATGAAGATGCTTAGAAGAAGTTTTTTAAAAATATTTTTTTTATCATTACTTGTTATGCAATGATTGAAAAAGTCATAGAGGTCTCGAAATTCTTTCTAGACTCAAATTTGGACTCTTAACTAACCCTCTCTGATGGGTTTAAACTTTAGATTATATCCAGTTAAATTATCAATCGTTCATGGACAGGAAGACACAAAAAACTTTCTGCAATAACTAAAAAACATATAAAAAATTCACACAAAGTTATTACTGAAAAATCATCGTATATGGCTAACCACGTTGTGCTTATTTAAAATGTTTTTTAATCATGTGTTAAATGAGAACCAGGACAACCCGTGTAAAATTCTATCTAAAGGTTTTTTAAATGAGGAAAAAGAATATTTAGAATATTTATCACAACAAGAATTAGAGGCGTTCATTAACGTTCTCTTCGTTAAAGATGAAAGAACGTGAGGTCCATTAATGTCCTACTATAAGAAAAGATTATTGAATCCCGTTTCGGGTTGCGCTATCGCCTTTCAATTGTCTACAGGCCGAAAAACAAATGATCATAACATTAACCAATATAAGTTAATGAACTTTTTTTTTGTGAATTAAATTTATCTCAGCTCTTTTGTTAATATATAATTTTATTAGTCCAAAAAGAGATTCTAATAATAATTTGAAATTGACTGAACTTTTGCCTTTTTTCCTATTTGTAAAAGTAGTTTTTATGTCCCGGATTTTAAAATTATTAATGTATAATTCAACTAATATTTCAGATAGCATTATGAAACCACCGCTGACCTTTCCACAATTTGTAACAATATGATTGGCAGCTTTTCTAGAATAAATTCTAAAACCCAATGTATAATCTGAAATTGGTACTTTTAAAAAAAATTTAGCAAGCTTATTTGCAAAAAATGAAAATAGCCGTCTTTTCAGAGGCCAATTAATTATTTTACTATCTTTCAAATAGCGACTAGAAACTAGCAAATCTAATTTATTATCTAAAAAGTATCTTATTTTGTTTGGTAATTCATTTGGATGACTACATAAGTCAGTATCCATCTCAACAAATAAATTAATTTCTTTATTTTTTAATAATACTTCTAAGCCATGCAAGACCGAAGATCCTCTTCCTAATCTCGATTTTGTTTTTATGTATTGCAGGTCAGTTTTTGAAGATATTTTTTTTTTTATATTATCATTCGTTGAATCGTCTACAATTATAATAAATTTGTTATTAAAAATTAATTCGATTTGTCTAAGTAATTCAAAAATATTTTCATATTCATTAAAAGTAGGCAATATAAAACCGACTTTTAACGAAGATAGTTCAAAATTGTTTTTTTCAAGTGACTGCATTGAAATATTTTACTAATATAATGCCTAAATTGTAATTTAATTAACAATATTTATATAAAATGTCGAATTTTTGGAAAAATAAAAATGTTTCTATTACCGGCGGATATGGATTCCTAGGTAAATATGTAAGAAAAAAACTTGAACAGCGAAATTGTAAAAAAATATCAGTCGTTGATCATAAAAAATATAATCTTGTAGATATCAAAGATGTAAGACGAATGTATAATGATCAAAAACCAGATATAGTTTTTCATCTTGCTGCTGTGGTCGGAGGAATAGAGGTAAATCAAAAAAATCCTGGAAGATTTTTTTATGAAAATGCACTGATAAATTTGCAAGTTCTGCACGAGGCATATTTATACAAGGTGAAAAAAATTATTTCAATTGGAACAGTTTCGGTTTATCCTAAAAATGCTCCATTACCCTTCAATGAAAAAAACATATGGGAAGGCTTTCCTGAAGTAACAAACGCACCTTATGGAATAGCAAAAAGAATAATGCATGTTCAGTCTACTAGCTATAGAAGTCAATATGGCTTTAATTCTATTTTGTTAATACTTACTAACCTCTATGGACCTCAAGATAACTTTAATCCAGAAACATCACATGTAATAGCAGCATTGATTAAGAGATTTTATGATGCAAAAAAAAATAATAAAAAGGAAATAAGCATTTGGGGAAACGGTGAATCTACCAGAGATTTTTGTTATGTTGAAGATATCGCAGAAGGCATTGTTCTAGCAGCTGAAAAATATAATAAAAGTGATCCAATAAATTTGGCCTCGGGAAAAGAAATAAAAATCAAAAAAATAGCTTTTTTTATTAAAAAAAAAATAGGATACAAAGGTAATATTATATGGGACGGCAACAAACCCGTCGGACCCAAAAGAAGAAAAATT
>Ga0187833_10005636_pt1 | contig 11756 bp, 8 predicted proteins | sample ETNtaG_37_FD_167968 | JGI IMG/M metagenome (GOLD analysis project Ga0187833, IMG submission 167968) | Marine microbial and viral communities from oxygen minimum zone, Eastern Pacific Ocean - ETNP2014_SV_400_PacBio MetaG (Illumina Assembly) | ecosystem: Environmental > Aquatic > Marine > Hypoxic... | reverse complement strand
TTTTTTGGAGTTTAAAAGGTGAAGGCAGGTAGACAAAGAGTGAGGGTTTTTGCACGGCGTGCAAAATTTATTTGTTCTCATAACCCGAATGTCGAGTGATCAATTATGAGTCGACTGCTCTATTAGGAAAAGCAGCACAAGATCCTAAATCTAGTGTGTCCAGAATTCCAGAGGATCTGACATTGGGATTCATAACCCTGAGCTAATTGGTTCAAATCATCCCCCCGCTACCATCTGATTAAAAGCCTTATAGGCTGGTCAATTCACGCATATTCAGGATAAATAAGGCTAATAATATTAGCAAGATAAAGCATTCTGTCTTTCCTCACCTATCCTCAAATATCCCCTGTATTTGTAAGCTACTGGCACAGGAGTGGCACAAACCTTCTAATGCATTTGACCAGTATGTAGATGTTTATTGACTGCTTGCCACAAGATGTTTGTCTACAAGTGAAGGATATAAAGCACAGACTATCGTCTATGCTTTTGTTAGAAGCTAAGCCCCCCCCCTTTTTTGAATGCCGACATGGGTTTTGATGGGTTTGTATACTCATCTTAGCTGAGTTGTTTGCTATTACTAAACACCTTAAGTATATGTGATTATATATATATATAAATATATAATAATTTAAAGCATGATATATGTTGACACAAAATTGATAATGCTGTATTAAAGATATATTATTATAATATATTAAATATATTCAATATATTTTATGCATATTCATTACATAGAAAGGAGGAATTACATAAATAATAAAATTAGTAAATATTAAATAATAATTAATCAAATATAAAAGGATATATTATGTTTAAAATAAATTTTTCAATATTATTAACGTTGTTTTTATTTTTTTCGTTTAACATTAATGCAATTACTCTCAAAGTTAATGAAGGCAATGCGCCTGGAAGTCCTGAAGCATTAGCTTTAAAGGAATTTAAGCGAATGGTTGAAGAACAATCAAATGGTGATATTAAAATACGGATTTTTTTGAACAGACAACTTGGTAATCCTCAAGAATCCTTAGAAAATTTAATGACTGGCACACTCGATCTTTATTCTGGTGCACTATCATATTATGCTACCTTATTAAAAGATGAATTAAATCCAGTATCATTAATGTATTTTTTTAAAGACACTGAACACTTAAAAAGATATCTCAGAGGCCCTGTTTTTAAAAAGGCTCAAGATAAACTTATAAAGAAAGGAATTAGATTTATATCGACTGAATTCAACGGTGATCGAGGGCCATATCGTGTTTACATAAGTACAAAACCAATTATGTCATTAGATGATCTTCAAGGTGTTAAAATGCGTTTATGGCCAAATGATGTTGCGATTCGTTCATGGAAACATCTAGGTGCAGAACCTGCAGTAATACCATGGACTGAAGTTTATCTTTCAATAAAACAAGGAGTAGTTTCAGCTGTAACAGCCCCAATTGCGTTAGTAAGATCAACAAAATTTACAGAAGTTGCACCATATGTAACAATCATGAAACAATTTCCTCAAACTTGGCCAATGACGATAAGCGAAAAAGTTTGGAATAAATTAAACACAAAACAAAAAGACATTCTAGTAAATGCAGCTAATGAATCTGGAAAAATATATGCTAATACTAGCTATGAAAGAGTCACAGAAGATATTCAATGGATGATTCAAAATAATAATGCTGTTTTTATAAGAATTAATACAGCTCCTTTTAGAAAAAAAATGGAACCACTGTATAACGAATTAATTGCACAAGGTGTTTTGAAAAAAGAAATCTATGCTGCAATAAATGATGCCAGATAATTGATTAATTACAAAAGGTTGATTTATTATTTATTATACAATCAACCTTTTAAATTTATGACATAAAGGTCAATTATATTTTGTTGAATTCAGTTCACACATTATTAAAAATAATAAATTTTCGCATTAATGCTGTTGCTGAAATAATTTCTATTTTTTTATTAATAGTAATTGTTTCAATTAATGGCGCTGAAATTATTACAAGGACATGGCTGCCAGGATCTCTTTACTGGGTATTTGAATTAAATCAGTTATTTGGTAATTGGATGTATTTTATTGGCATTACACTAGTGTACTATAGAAATGAGGATATAACACTAAATTTTATAATTAATAAACTATCATGTAAATTGCATTATATATTCATGTTAACCATAAAGCATATTGTATTTGTTGTATTTTTAATATTATCTTTTTATTGTTTTGATTTATTAATACTCCAGTCTCAAGCACAAACTGTAGGTCTTGGAATAACAAATCACTATTTCTCATTGCCAGTATTTTTTTCATCTTTATTAATGTCTTTATACCTATTAGAGCAGATCCTTAAAGTTATAATAAACGATAACCCAACATTAAGTTAATAAATGATTTCAGCAATAATGCTTGGTTTATTTCTTGTGCTGATGTTAACTGGCATACCAGTTTCAATAGCAATAATGTTAGCAACAATTATAGGAATGCTTATAGGGGGATATGATTTATTAGCAGTTCCACAGTTTATGGCTGCAGCAACAAAAAGTGCTTTTTTACTTGCTGTACCATTTTTTATTCTTGCAGCTAATATGATGAATGCACTTGGAATTACACAAAGGATATTCGATTTTGCAACTGCTATTGCTGGTGGTTTAAGAGGAGGTTTAGCACAAGTTAATGTTGTAGCAAGTATGATATTTGCTGGGATATCTGGGGCAGCAGTAGCTGATGCAGCCGGATTAGGTACAATAGAAATCAAGGCAATGAAAGATGGTGGCTATTCTATAGATTTTGCAGCTGCTATTACATTAGCATCAGCAACAATAGGTCCCATTATTCCACCAAGTGTGATGATGTTAATTTATGCCATTCAAGCAGATGTTTCACCCGCAGCAATGTTTCTTGCTGGAATATTACCTGGATGTTTAATAGGGTTAATATTAATGTTAACAATTTACCTACAAGTGGCTTTAGGTTATCAAGATTGTCCTCCCCCAATTAAATTTTCAGCGAAACGACTTTTAAAAACTTCAAAAGATGGTGTTTTATCACTCTGTGCTCCATTCATAATATTATGGGGTATGGTAAGTGGTGTTGTTACACCAACAGAAGCAGGTGTTCTAGCAGTATTTTATTCATTATTACTTGGATTTGTATATCGCTCATTTGATTGGATAGTTATACGAAAAGCTTTAGTCGATACAGTAAAAACTAGCTCTTTAATTCTATATATTATTGCAGTTTCATCTGTTATGTCTTGGGTAATGATAAATGAAGGAACAGCAAATGACATTGCAGAATGGTTAGGTAATATAACTGACAACCCTTTATTACTTTTAGTAATAATCAACATTTTTCTTTTAATTTTGGGAGCTATATTAGAAACACTACCAGCAATGCTAATAGCTGTTCCAGTTCTGCTACCATCAATAGATGCATTGGGCATAGATCGAGTGCATTTCGGAATAATTGTCATTTTTAATTTGTTAATTGGCATTATCACACCACCAATGGGCATTGGACTTTATATATTAGCTGCAATATCTGAAGTTAAAATTGATAGGCTTGTTATTGCATCAATTCCTTATATTGTTACTCTAATCATTGCACTATTAGCAATCACATACATTCCAATATTATCTCTGTTTTTACCAGGAATAATCCTCAATTAATTGTAACATGTCCAGTTCTCTAAGAATATCTGCTGATATTGGTGGGACTTTCACTGATATTGCTTTTTTAAGAAATGATGGTGTACTTATAACTCGCAAAATTCTTTCTACTCCAGACGATTTTGCAGGCGCAGTTGTAACCGGTATTTTAGAATTATTAAATGAAATAAATGAACCGCCAGAGTCATTTACAGAAGTACTGCATGGTTGTACTGTTGCTACAAATGCTATTGTTGAAAATAAAGGGGCTAAAACTGCTCTAATAACTACTAAAGGATTTCGAGATGTTTTGGAAATGCGAAGAATAAGAATGCCTACACTTTATGATCCCTTATATATAAAGCCAGAGCCATTAATTCCTAGAGAGAGAAGATATGAGATTGAAGAGAGATTAGATAGTAAAGGAAAAATTTTAACGAAAATAAATAAACAAAACCTTAAAAATATTATAAACAACCTTAAATTTGATAAAGTAGAATCAATTGCAGTAACTCTTATTCACTCCTATGCCAATGATACACATGAACGAATAATTGGTGATATTGTATCTGAAGAGTTACCACAATGTTTTGTAACATTATCAGTTGATATTCTGCCGGAAATAAGAGAATACGAAAGAACTAGTACAACTGCAATAAATGCTTACGTAGGTCCTCCTGTTAAATCATATGTTAATTCGTTAATTAATAACTTAAAAAAATCAGGATTTACCTCAAATCTCTTAATGATGCAATCAAGTGGCGGTATGATTGATGCTGAAACTGTTGTTAAAAATCCTGCTCAAATTGTTGAATGTGGTCCAGCTGCTGGTGTTATTGGAAGCGCATATTTAGGAAGTCTTACAAATATAAATAATTTGATCACATTAGATATGGGAGGTACAACAGCTAAAGCATCATTGATAGAGAATGGTAATTTGATGACAACTGATGAATATGAAGTAGGAGGGGGAATAAATTTAAGTTCTAAGTTAATTAAAGGTGGAGGGTATGCATTAAAAACACCCGTTATTGACATTTCTGAGGTTGGAGCTGGTGGAGGAAGTATAGTCTGGATAGATAAAGTTGGCCAACTTAAAGTTGGGCCAAAAAGTGCAGGTGCTAGCCCAGGGCCTGTTTGTTACAAAAATGGTGGTATAAATCCAACTTTAACTGATGCTAATGTTGTACTTGGATATTTAAATCCAAACTCAATTGCCGGAGGTACAGTACCTATTGATTACGAAGCTGCTTATGATTCATTAAAAACTAATATAGCAGTTCCCCTAAATCAAAATGTTATCGAACTAGCTTATGGTATACATCTTATTGCAAATTCTACAATGATGAGAGCAGTAAAGGCTGTATCTACATATCGTGGAAGGGATCCAAGAGAGTTTACAATAATTGCATTTGGTGGATGTGGTGGTATACATGTTGTTGAATTAGCAAGATCACTTCAAATTAGTCGTGCATTGATTCCTCTATCTGCTGGTGTATTTAGTGCACTAGGATTGCTTGTTTCTGATATTGAATCTACATTATCAAGAAGTTATTTTCAATCATTTGTTCATGTTTCAACAGATGAAATCAATAATTATTATGAAGATCTTGAAAATAATATATATAAAAATCTTGGATCTAGTCCAGATTTAATTAGCATAAATAGATTTGCAGATATGCGCTATGAAGGACAGGCTTTTGAATTAACCGTGCCAGTACCAAATAATAAGCTAACTCAATTAAATATTTCACACTTGCCAGAATTATTTGAATCTGAACATGAGTCAACATATGGACATCGTTATCCTGGTGATAAAAATGTTCAAATTGTAAATTTAAGGTCTACAGGAAAGCTTAAAACAAAACATAAACGTAGAATAGATGTAAATAAAATGCGTGAATATAATAAAAATAAACTCATGAATAAAAAAGAAAGGATTTCATATTTTGGTAAAAATTATGGGCAAATTAGTACACCTGTAATTAATAGATGGGATTTATCAAAAAAACTAAAATCTGGACCAATTATTGTAGAAGAGTATGAAAACACAATAGTAGTACCACCTGATTCAAATGCAGGTCTAGATGATTTTGGAAATATTATAATTGAGATCTAAAAATACAAGTCAATTAAAAAATAATAATTTTGATATGTTAAAAAATATTGATCCAATACGACTAGAAGTAATAAAAAATGGATTTGATGCTATAGCTGATGAAATAGCATTAATATTATTGAGGACTGCATATTCATCAATTGTGCGTGACTCAATGGATTATTCTACTGCAATATGTAACAAGGAAGGTCTAACTTTAGCTCAAGGTTTAACCACCCCATTACATTTAGGTAGTTTTTATGACGCAATGAAAAATTTAATAAATAAATTCAGTAATGATATATATGAAGGAGATATTTTTATAGGAAATGATCCTTATGTAGCTTCAGGACAACATCTTCCTGATATTTATATTGTTAAACCCATTTTTATTGAAGGTCAATTAGAGGGATGGGCAACAACTTTAGCACATCATTCTGATGTTGGAGGAATAATTGCGGGTAGTAATTCTCTTGGAGCTACAGAAATCTATCAAGAAGGGTTACGTGTCCCATTTTTAAAACTTTATAGTAAAGGAAAAATAAATTCAGCACTTTGGGAAATTATTAAAACAAATGTCAGAGTTCCTGATTTGGTTTTAGGAGACTTACAGGCACAAATCGTAGCATGTGATATAGGCTCTCGTGAATACAAAGATATGTTTAATAAATATGGACCAGAAATTTTAAATCAATATTCAAAAGAACTTCAAGAATATGCTGAATTATTAGCTAGAACAGAAATATCTGAAATTCCAGATGGCAATTATACATTTGTGGATTATATAGATGGACTTGGAGAAAATCCAGATCCTATCAAATTTAATTTATCCTTATCAATAAGTGGTGATGAAGCAATAATCGATTGGAGTGGTTCATCTTCACAAGTAAAAGGTGGTATTAATTCACCTTTACCTTTTACAAAAGCTGCAGCTTATACTGCCCTAAGATCTGTTATGTCTAGTGATGTTCCTAATTGTCATGGATATACAAAACCAATTAAAATCATTGCACCAGAAGGTAGCATAACTAATCCAGTTTTACCTGCAGCATGTGGTGCACGAGGAATAACTGGTTTACGCATGATTGATTGTTTGTTTGGAGCTTTATCCAAAGCAGTTCCAAACAAAGTATCTGCAGATGGTTGGGGTGGACCTAGTTTACCAACTTTTGCTAGTTATAGAGATGGTAACCCATTTGTATTTACAGAAACATTAATGGGAACTTGGGGCGCAACAGCCAATAATGACGGACAAGATGGTGTACCACATATGGGTGGCAATCAATCAAATGTACCTATCGAAATGATAGAATTAGATTATCCACTTCGTATAGAAGAATATGGCTTAAAAAAAGATACCGGTGGAGCTGGAAAATTTAGGGGTGGACTATCTGTTATTCGTTCGTATAGAGCTCTTGAAGATAATATTATGTTATCTATAAGATCAGACAAAAGAAAATTTCCACCTCATGGTCTATTTGGAGGTCAAGAAGGTGAACCTTCTATGAGTATTTTGAAAACAAAAAATGATGAAAGTATCGTTCCAACCCTAACAACTCATCCATTATATCTTAAAAAAAATGATTTATTTCAACATGTAATGGCTGGTGGGGGTGGTTATGGTGATCCATTAAAAAGAGATCCAAACTTAGTACTCAAAGATGTAGTTGAAGATAAAATTAGCATAAAAAACGCTTTAAATGATTACGGTGTAGTAATAATAAAAAACTTAAATAACGTTTTTTCAATTGATATTGAAGCAACATCATCTTTAATTAATAAAAATTTACATTATGTTTAAATGAATAAAAAATTCATATTAATTAAAAATGGGAAAATTATTGATGGCACTGGTGATCCATCCTATAGTGCTGATATATTAATTTCTAAAGATAAAATTATTGATATTGGAAAATTTAATAAAATTAATAATGTAGATATAGTTGAAGCAGATGGACTGTTAGTAACTCCAGGATTTATTGATATACATAGTCACTCAGATTTCACATTATTGATTGATCCTAGAGCTGTAAGTTCTATTTCACAGGGAGTAACAACAGAAATAATTGGAAATTGTGGATATGGTTGTAATCCTATAAAAAACCCTTTACTTGCTAAAGAAGCTATTTACGGTTTTAGAAATGACTTTACAATAGACTGGTCAGATATGAATGGCTATTTACAGCGTTTAGAAGAAAAAAAACCATCTGTAAATGTTATACCTTTAGTTCCTAATGGACAATTGAGATTATCAACGGTTGGTTTGGATATACGTCCAGCAACCAAAGATGAATTATCTACAATGAAAAAACTGTTAATTGAAGGATTAGAACAAGGTGGACATGGATTTTCTACTGGACTTGAATATTCAACAGAAATAGGTGCTAGTGAAGAAGAAATAACTGATCTATGTAAAATTTGCTCAAAATTTGATGGTATTTACTCAACACATACTAGAAATAGAGATGAAAAATCCCTAATTGCTATTGAAGAAGCAATACGGACTGCTTACAATTCGAATGTTAAATTACAAATTTCACATTTAACTCCCAGAGGAGGTGAAAATGATTTGTATAAAGCTTTGAATATTGTTGACGCTGCCTTAAAAAATGGTTTAGACATTGCTTTTGATATGCATACTAGATTTTTTGGCACAACTTATTTAAAAGTAATCCTACCAACATGGGCTTTAGAAGGAGGTAAGAATGAGCTTATAAAAAGACTAAAAAACAAAAATGAGCGTTTAAAAATAAAATCACATAGAAATGTTCTAAGTAATTTAGGAGATTGGGACAGAATTGTTTTGCTTGATAATCATGAATTAACAGATCTTTCTAGAAAAAGTATAGGGACAATTGCTAAAGAAAGACTTGCTGATCCATTGGATTGTGCACTTGATATCATTCTAGAACATATCCAACAACTTGACACACTTATGGTTATTTTGCATACATATTCTGAAAATCTTCTTAGTTCAACTTATAAACATCCTAAATGTTCTGTTGGTTCAGATGCTACGGCATTAGCTCCTGATGGAATACTTGGTGCTTCAACATTTCATGGTGCATATACATGGGCTTCATGGTTTTACCGTAGGATGGTTAGGGAATTAAAATTATTTTCTCCTGAAGAAGCAGTGTGGAAATTAAGCGGACTTGCCGCCAAAAGGCTTAACTTAAGTAATTTAGGTGTTATTAAAAAAGGAGCTCAGGCTGACTTGGCTATTTTCAATTCGAATGATTTCGGTGAAGAAGGAACAACATTTCATCCAAATAAAATTGCAAAGGGTATGATACATGTATTAGTAAATGGAAGATTTGCAATGAGAAATGGTACTCTAAATAGTGAAAGGGCTGGTAAAGTTATTCGTAAGATTTAAAAATTTAAACTTAATTTTACAAACCACCTGACACTTTTAAACTAGCTCCAGTTATATAGGAAGCAGAATCTGAAAGTAACCAAGCAACTGCTTCAGCAATTTCTTTTGGCTCTCCAGCACGACCTATTGGCACAATATTTTCTTTTTCTTTTATCCGCTTCCTCCCACCCAAGGGATTCAAAAAATCAGTATTTGTTAGACCAGGCACTACAGAATTTACTCTAATGTTATCTTTTGATAATTCATTTGCCATTCCAATAGTTAAAGTATTTATACCTCCTTTGCTCACTGCATAGTGAACATATTCTCCTGCTCCACCAATATATGATGCAGTAGAAGATATATTTATTATTACACCCCCCTTTCCTCCATAATTTGTTGATAATCTATGTACTGCTTCTTTTGCGCATAACATTGGTCCAATAAGATTAACAGAAAAAATCCTTTCTAATATTTTCGATTCAAAATCTCTAATACTCATAACTTCACCTAATTCTGCCGCATTGTTTACTAATGCGTACATCCTTCCAAGTTTTTTGTCAACAGTATTAAATAAATTAATTATATTTTTCTCCTTCCCAAGATCAACTTTGACGGCTATAGCAGAGGAACCATAACTACGGATTTTATTTACAATTTTATCCGCTTTTATTTTGTTTTTTTTATAAGATATAGCAATATCATAATTTTGTTTTGCTAAACAAAGGGCAATTGCTGCTCCAATTCCTCTACTACCACCTGTAATTACCGCAATTCTCTTCATTTTAATTTATCAAAAAATAGTATATAAAAATTATTTCAGTATATTATTTATTTTATTTTTTCATTCTATCCCTTAAGACCAATTTGATTAAATTCTTCAATATCGGATCTCTGAGAGTGTGCGAGACAGTAGTTTTACTTACTCCTAGCTCTTTCGCTATGTCTTTGTTCTTCCAACACAAGAGATGAAGCTCAATGATCTTCATATGTATGGGTTTAAGCTTCTTTAGGGGTATGTGATAGGTAGTTGGCATATTCTTTATCAAACTTATTGAAATTGTTTTATTTTTTCCTTTTTTGGGCAGTTGGGACAGTTGGGACAGTTAATTTTCAATAATTATTTTTAGAGGCTCCTTTTAGGAAATTTATCCTAAATCTACCGTCCCATCCGTCCCTTCTGCCTCATTTTCATCAATTTTTATCCAATCGATCCTTTTTTCTCTTTTATTTCCTGACTTTTTGTCAGTTATTTGGATGCCCATCTCCCTGAGCACAGGCTTCAAGCCATTTAGCTTTTTTGAGAGAGTTGCAGGATTATCAGGCAAGCCAGATTTGCCAGGTTTAGCCGCAGTTAAGCTGGTTAAGTCCTTAAGAAGCATTGTGGGAGTTCCTTGAAATACAAACCCATAACGTTTCTTTTTTGTAGCATAAGCTGTTATTGCATTAAGCAAAGGATCATATTCATTGAGCTCTATAAGAGCTTCTAGTCGATTTTCATTCAATGCATTAACAAATTCACCTTCTTGCCATTCCAAATGTTCTTCTGCCTTTGAAACAAACCTTGCAAAGTCAGCCATTCTAGGCAGATTTTCATTCTGTTTTTCTTCAGCCCCAAGTATGGAGACCAATGAATCACATATAAGCCCAAAGATTTGTGGTCTTATATTGTCAACATAGCTCAATATTTCACTTTCTGATTTTCTTATAGCAGGGTCTATCATAGGCATGTTGATAAATATTGATCTGTCAATTAGATCCGGCTGTTCGGCTATCTGTGTAATCCCATTGAGTATGATCGGTCTGACCATGCTGAATACTTCTTCTTCTGTATTCGTATAAAGCCTTCGGGTTGAATAACCTCCACCTGTAGCCATTCTACATAGCCAATCAGACTTTTTCTTATACAGTGTTCTTTGGTTATCAAATGAAAGCATGAAGTTATTCTGTGCCTGAACATACAGATCCCTTTCACTTGAAGGCAGTGAAGTTTTGTCAGCTTTGGTAGGATCAACAAGCTTCCTCAGAATGCTAGCGAGAAGGCTTTTGCCTGAGCCCTGTTCACCTTGAATTACAAGCAATGGCTTTGGGCCTAATGGCATAAAACAACCAATGAGCCACCCCATAATCAACTTGGAGTAATTATGCCCTTTAAGATTTAAGGCCGTTTCTATCCAATCAACAGCTATTGATTCTTTAGACGGCTTTGCTAAAGACTTCATAGCCTTACTTCGATAAAAATAATTTTTTTGGTGTCCTATTTCCCAGCCATCTTTTGTGATATACACCGATTGCCAATATGAATTGCCAAGATCTATCTCCACAAATTCCTTGTTACCAATTAATCTCAGACCAACTTCATGCGTTTTGCCATCTATCCGAGTAACCCCTTCCAGATGCATAATTGCATCTGATTTGAGCTTATGCGGTGCAACTTCCTGGAGCATTTTGTAGTAAATAAATCCAAGCCAATTCTCAAAACTTTGGCTTCTCAAAGGATATAATTCTTTATGACCCTCTTTTTTCTTGATTATTGCGTAGGCTCTTTCTTCATTATCTTTGATATAATCAGCAGCTGCGTCGGCAATTTTTACAATTAGGTCAAGATTCTTTGCATTTTCAGTGACCTGCCCCCTTTAAGTGGTCCAAGTTGAATGT
>Ga0187833_10005634_pt1 | contig 11757 bp, 9 predicted proteins | sample ETNtaG_37_FD_167968 | JGI IMG/M metagenome (GOLD analysis project Ga0187833, IMG submission 167968) | Marine microbial and viral communities from oxygen minimum zone, Eastern Pacific Ocean - ETNP2014_SV_400_PacBio MetaG (Illumina Assembly) | ecosystem: Environmental > Aquatic > Marine > Hypoxic... | reverse complement strand
TCCTTTCGGGATTACAGGTTTCGATGAAGAGGCAATTTTTTATTGGAGGCGACATGAAGGACAACTCAATAAAGAAATGTATAAAAGAGGTTTCACCGGCGTGAAAGAAGATTATTCATTGCTCAATGATTTTAATATCAGGGAAAGATGGAGCGTTTTTGGTGAAGATGTTGCACAGTATGTGGTTTCTAGAATGTCTTCTAGGATTGACGAACAGGCTGCTCAATGCACAGTTATTTGTTTTTTTACTTTGAACTTTAAAGGAGCAGGAAAATCACTGTTTAACTCTTTTAGGAAAATAAATTATTGGAAAGCTCTGTCTAAATTAATCTGGCGTCATAAGATGGTTTTGGTGCTAAGCCTTTTAAGTAGATTCCAATGGGTAATTCAATCTTTTATTAATTTATTCAATGGTTGGTTACCATCAAATTCATCAGGACTGAGTGTAGTTAAAAAAATTCAAAAATATTATGATACCGGAGGTGTACCTACTGAATTAATAGCTTTTAAAATTAATAACAAGGAATCCAAAAACCAGAGATCTAGGTAGAGGAGGGTAATGATATTCCATAGATTATGCTGAAATACTCACACAAATTGATTGGCACCATTACCTTTTTTGCAATTTTGTGGTCTTCACAAAGTTACTCTTTCGACCCGAGACCAGAGAATTTTACTATAGTCCCTGCTGATATGTGGGCATACTGGCTGCTTTTGTTAGTGCCGGCAGGCCTTGCATTGAACCCGATTAAGTTCGACAGGGATATCAGAAATGGGTTATGGATCGTGGTTGGCGTGCTTTTTATTCTCTTGATTGGTTTGCGTTATAACGTTGGGGGAGACTTTGACAATTATTTATCTTATTACGAGAATGCTTTAGCAGAAATAACCATAGGGGGTTTTACAGGTGAAACAGGAATCAACTGGACCGTTTCCTACGGCAATGCCCCTGGATATATGGTGCTTAATGCGCTTATATGGCAACTAGGAATTTGGGGTTTGCATGGAATATATGTCGTAAACACTTTTTGTGCCACAATTTTTGTGATCGGCCTGGTTAAATTTTGCAGAAAACAGCCCTTGCCTTGGATAGCATTAGCGGTGTCCGTACCTTATATGGTCTGCGGCGTTTCAATGGGTTATACCCGTCAGGCAGTTGCATTGGGCTTTCTTATGTGGGGACTTTCTCTTCTAAGGAAAGGGAATGAGTTGAAATATATTGCTTTGATATTTGCTGGAAGCCTCTTCCATCTATCGGTCATCATTACCTTGCCATTAGTGCTATGCGTCAGAGAAACTATTCCTAAGAGTCTTTACTTAATGACTGGACTGGCTCTTGTTTATGCGCTCTATATGTTGAGCTCGATTGATTTAGAATCTACTGAACCCGGCTCAGTAAAAAATATGGCTATTGTCTTTCAATACACAGCGACTAGATTTTCCCCTGGAGGACCGATTCGTACCTACATGAATGTGTTACCAGTGTTGCTGTCACTCTTGGTTTGGAAAAGAATCGAAATGATTAGTCCAGATTATAAGGTAATACAATGGATGGCAATAGCCACTCTTCTGTCTTTACCAGCATTGCTCTATTCGTACACGATGACTGATCGATTGGGTATTTATTTAATGCCTATACAATTAGCGCTTTGGCCTCGCTTCATCGCCGTCCAAAAAACCCGTCTGCTGAGTACTTTATGGGCTTCAGGTACTCTTGGCTTTTATGGCTTGGTTTTATATGTTTTCTTTCACTACGCAAATCACTCTCATTTTTGGTTACCGTACCTCATGTATCCCTTTACAAGCGAACCCATCTATCCGCATCCATTCGCAATGTAGGCAAAAAAGAGTTTGAATTCAAATCTATAGTGCGAAATGATAACAATATTGAAGAGTATTGATTGACCACATCGAAACAAATGGTCTTCCATGTTTGGTTAAGATGGATCCAGTGGTGATGAGAGTAAAAGAGATTAAAGCGTGGTTAGACACGTTAATACAATTAGCGAGATAAAGGATGAATATTTCAATTTTTGGAACCGGGTATGTAGGTTTGGTTACTGGTGCATGTTTGGCAGAATCAGGACACAACATTTACTGTGTTGATGTAGATAAAGACAAGATAGATTCATTAAATTCAGGACAAATACCAATATACGAACCAGGACTAAAAGACTTAGTCTCTCGTAATTTAGCTGCTGAAAGAATTCATTTTTCAACTGATTCTGAAGCTGCAGTTAATCACGCAAAAGTTTTGATGATTGCTGTTGGCACCCCAGCTGACAAAGATGGGTCTACTGATTTACAGTACGTGATTGATGTGACGAAAACAATTGCTGAGATAATGGAAGACTCAAAGATTATTGTTACAAAATCAACTGTTCCAGTTGGATCAGCTCATTTAATAAAACAAATAGTAGAAGAAACTCTTTTAAAGATGAAAAAGAGGGTAGTTTTTCATGTTGCATCAAATCCAGAATTTTTAAAAGAAGGAGACGCCGTCAACGACTTTATGAAACCAGATAGGATCATATTTGGTTGTAATGATGAACTCACAGAACAGACCCTAAAATCCATCTATGCACCTTTTACTAGGAGACATGACTGTTGCATTGTTATGGATATAAAATCAGCAGAACTTACCAAATATGCTTCAAATGCAATGTTGGCAAGTAAAATCAGCATTATGAATGAACTTTCAAACATAGCAGAGAGAGTAGGTGCTGATATTGAGCAAGTCAGAATTGGAATAGGCTCAGACTCTAGAATTGGTTATTCTTTTATCTATCCCGGAATTGGGTATGGGGGTTCTTGTTTTCCAAAGGATATTCGTGCTTTATCTAGTACGGCAAAAGCTCAGGGATATGACACTAGGATTATTAATGCTGTTGATGAAGTAAATCAGGAACAAAAGAAAGCCTTGATAGATAAAATCCTTTTTCATTTCAAAGGAAGTGTAACCGACTGTGTTTTTGGGCTTTGGGGATTGTCTTTTAAACCTAAAACTGATGACATGAGAGAAGCCCCTAGTAGAATTATCATTGAAACCCTTACGGAATTAGGAGCAAAAATTAAAGCCTATGATCCAGTCGCTATGAAAGAATGTGAAAAACTATATTCTAATCAACCCAATTTAAGCCTCTGTAAAACTAAAAATGAAGCTATTCATGGATCGGATGGTCTTATAATAGCAACAGAATGGAAGGCTTTTCAGTCTCCAGATTTTTCTATGTTAAAGCAATTATTAAAGTCACCTGTAATTTTTGATGGTCGAAACCTTTATAATCCTAATGAATTGGAAGAGCTTGGTTTTAGCTATTATGCTATCGGCAGGGGCAAAAAATCCCAACCTAGTTAAGATCAACGAAGTTCTATACTTCAATAGTTTAAAGACCTTTCTGCGTTTGAATTATTAGAATCTATTGAGATGAGACATCAGCCAAAAAAAAGCAAAAAAGTGATCAATATTAGTATAATCATTCCGGTCTTTACAGGACATGAGAATCTAAAATACTTGTTGTCAGCAATCAATCAACAGACTCTGAATCCGTGTGAAATTGTCATCGTAGATTCTTGTCCACATACGGAAGTAAAAGAATTAATTGACAGTATTCATATTGAAATCCCCATTCATTATCATCGAGAGGATAAGAGAGCTTTCCCTGGGAAAGCTAGAAATATCGGTGTTTCTATTGCCAAGCATGAATATATAGCATTCTTGGATTGTAGAACAATCCCATCAGATAATTGGTTGCAGCACTACAGTCAACTTATTAAGGAAAATGATGCTGGTATGATAACCGGATCAACAACAGTATTAGCTAATAGCAAATTCCAATGGTATTTACGCACGGCGACATACGGTACACGTTCTTACGAATCTGTCCCTGGAACGTTGGTGGAAAAACGACTGTTCGAGAGTACTGGCAGATTTGTTGAGGATTTACGAATGGCAGAAGATCTTGAGTGGATAAAACGATTACGAAGAAAACAAATCAAATTTATCTCGGTTGCGACCCCTTTCCTCAAATATGATGGTCTTCCTAAATCATTATTTAGTACATGCCAGAAATATTTCGAATCCGGCTATTACACGGCATTCGTAATGGAGAATTTTAAGAATCTCTTGTTTAGTGCCTTATTGCTTGCAGCTATCCTAGTCATTCCAAGATGGAACTTTTTTCTCGTTGGATGGGATTTAAACCCATTTTTTATCCCGAACGTGACAAAAATAGTTTTTTTAATTGTAAGCTTCTTATTGTTAATTTGGAGATTCGTTTATGCTCTAATCCCAAGAGTATTGCCAGATAATATTTTCGTATTCTCTGCCAAAATATCTGTTCTCATAATGATCACATGGTCTATTTATAATTGGAATAGATTATGGGTAGAGAACTTCGCTCTGGCACTAATGTATATTCCTCATATCACAAAAATATATCTTGGACTGTTGATAGGATCAATTTTCATATACAGAGGGCTAATCAAGCCAATGATGAATAATACACCTCATAAAGAATTGCTGCCCAAGAATTGGTTTTTTGTCGGCATAGTGGGTTTATCAATAGATATTGCGAAAATCCCAGGAACCATTTTGGGGGCAATTGTTGGAAGAGCAAAAGGGATAGCAAGATCGCTCAATACTGTTGAAAAACAAGATTGCTAACTGTGGGTTGTAATTGGAAAATAAAACTGATTCTATGAAAATACTTGCTGCAATCATTACCCATAATCGTTGCGAACTTTTAGAGCGCTGCATTAATCATCTGCAGAAGCAAACTCGTATACCTGATTCGATTCTAGTCGTGAATAATGGAAGCACCGATGCTACGGTCGATATGCTAATACGTCGGAATATTCAACATATTAATCAAGAAAATCTTGGATCTGCTGGGGGCTGGAATCGCTGTATTTCATATGCACTAGAGAATCATTTTGATGCCGTTTGGCTGATGGATGATGATGGCTTTTCTAACCCTTCAGCCTTAGAATGTTTAGAAAGTAATCTAAACACTGGTACCGCATGTGTTTCGTCTGTCGTATTACGTGAGAAAGATAGAAAGCGGTTGGTGTTCCCTTTTCCAGTGCTGAATGATAAAAAATTACCGGTTATATTCTCGTTGAGATACAAACTAAAAACAATCAATGATGTGCTCTCTGAGTGTCCAAGTGAATTATATCCTTTTGCAAATTTTTTTAATGGGGCTTTAATTTCCTGTGATGCAATTAAGAAAATCGGTAATGTTAATAAGGATTTCTTTATTTGTGGCGACGAAGTAGATTATTTCTACAGACTTCGTTCTGTCGGCAAAGTTTTGACTGATATGAATGCACATCATTATCACCCAAACGTTAACGAAAGGACATGGTCAGATTTGAAGATCTACTACTACACAAAAAATACGATTATATTGAATAAACGCCACCTTAACATGGTGCCATTACGAAATATTCTTGCTGTAGCGGCCACTTTTTATAGAATATTTATTCACAATGGATTGAAAGGGGTCATATCCTATTTATATCGCAATAATCTGAAGGCTCTTCAGATATCCATTCGGCGAGGACTGGATGGACGTGTGGCAGTAGATTTCCTAGATAAAAGAATATTAGTATTGTGTCCAAATCCCGAAAATTATGCCCCAGCACAACGATTAAAATATGAACAATATTTTGAATTTCTGCGTGCCAATAATTATGATATCCAAGTTTCCTCGTTCATGACTGAATCGTTCCAAAAAATTGTTTATAGCAAAGGAAATTACATAACAAAAGCAATGTGGACGGTTGTAGGATACTTTAGGAGATTCTATGATTTACTTCGTTTGCCCTTTTATGACGGGGTCTATGTTTTTCTGTCCGTCACACCATTTGGACCTTATTTTTTTGAATTTTTAACCAGGATACTCAATAAAAATATCATATACGATATTGACGATATGGTTTTTCTTAAAACTACGAGCGTCTATAACCAACCTGTTTCAGCGTTGAAGGGCAGGGGGAAGATGCAATATATGATGAAACATGCAAAGCATATAATAACCTGTACGGACACACTTGATGATTATGCAAGACAGTATAATAAAAATACTACAAACATTTCATCAACAATAAACACGGATACATATATTCCAACCAATAGATACAATAATTCGAACCAGTTAGTAATTGGCTGGAGTGGGAGTCATAGTACGAGTCAGTATCTCTACCTTCTAGATAATGTGTTAAAGAACATTTCAAGTTCACATTCTGTCAAAATTCTTGTTATAGGAGATGCATCATTTAATATTGATGGACTAGAATTGGAGGCACTACCTTGGAGAGAAAGCACAGAAGTAGATGATTTAACGAAAATAGATATTGGTCTCTACCCATTACCCGATGAACCTTGGGTGTATGGTAAAAGTGGATTAAAAGCTTTGCAGTATATGGCATTAGGTATTCCAACCGTAGCAAGTGCAGTGGGAATGAATTTTAAAGTAATTGAAGACGGAGTCTCAGGCTTTCTCGTGAAGAATGATCGTGAATGGATCTCAACTATTACGCGATTAATTGACGATCCTACTCTTAGGGCGCGTGTTGGAGAAGCATCTAGATTACGTGTTTTAAGCACGTATTCTGTTAAAGTTAACCAGCCTACCTATTTGTCAATCTTTAAGAAAGTGTATGGATAAAGATCCCATTGATTGGGGTATGATGCAGACTGTTTCAAGTTTTGCAGTTTTTCTGAGATATAGGTGTTAGAAATATGTCAAATATACTGATAACTGGGGGTGCAGGATATATTGGAAGCCATGTTTGTAAAATGCTGGCGGAAGAGGGACACAATCCTATAACTTATGATAATTTGAGTAACGGCAATAGAGACGCCGTTCAATGGGGTCCCTTCGAAGAGGGCGACATACTTGACCAAGATAAATTGCGTTATGTTCTTAATAAATATCAGCCAGAAGCTGTAATGCATTTTGCAGCTTTTGCATATGTTGGTGAATCCATTATAAAGCCAAAAAAATACTATAGAAATAATGTTGTGGGAACCTTAAATATAGCAGAATGCATGTTACAAGAGTCTATCAATAACTTAATATTTTCCGGTAGTTGTGTCACCTTCGGAGCTCCAGAGAGCATGCCAATAAATGAGACATATGCACAGAATCCGATAAGTCCTTATGGTAAATCTAAGCTAGCATCAGAAAATATAATTAACGATTTTTCTTCGGCACATGGATTACGCTCGATCATCTTGAGGTATTTTAATGCTGCCGGAGCAGATAAGGATCTCGAAATTGGAGAATTGCATAGCCCAGAAACGCATTTAATTCCATTGCTATTTGATGCCTGCACACGAACTACCAATAACTTTAATGTAAATGGAGACGATTATGATACTTTTGATGGGACTTGCATAAGAGATTATATTCATGTTACAGATTTAGCAGGTGCACATATTCTTGCATATAAAAAACTTAAGCAGGATGGTATTACTACATCATATAACCTCGGGAATGGTGAAGGGTTTTCAGTAAAACAAGTTATCCATATGGTAGAAAAAGTAACTGGACTTGATGTTCCTTTTGGCATTGCACCAAGGCGTGTTGGTGACCCGCCCATTTTAATTGCTGATTCTACCAAGGCTAGAAAAGAACTTTTATGGAGTCCTGTAAATAGTTCGTTAGAGAATATTATTGAATCAGCTTGGCTTTGGCACAACAAGGTGATTAGGAGGGTTGTTTAATCGTGAAAAAAATACTTGTCACTGGTGGTGCAGGATTTGTTGGTAGTCATCTTTGTGAAGGCCTTTTAAGAAAAAATTATTCTGTATTTAGTTTAGATAATTACTCTTCTGGAACTATAAATAATCACATAGAGGGGGTTGCTTATTTTACTGGGGATACCAAACACATAGCAGATATTTTCAAGGACCAGAAAATAGATACTATATTTCATCTGGGTGAATATCCTCGTGTGGAGAGAAGTTTTAAAGATATTGATATCGCAATGATTCATCTTTTGCCTAATTGATTCTCTGGAGAAGCATTTTTCTATGGTGTGAGGCTTGTTGTCAACTGTTAAGATAAAAATGTTTTATTTCATCTCCCTAGAATTATAATGGTTTCTGGTGTTGTTGTGATTTTTCGATTGCCCTGCACTTATAAACAAAATCTTCTTATTTATATGGGATAAATATTGCACCTACTTGATAGGATAATTGCGTGTTGTTGCTGATAGCAAGCGGGTCACTATATCCATTTTCGCGCCAATGGTCAAAGTATTGTTCGAATTTCAATTTTTGTCCTGCCGCCACTCCCTGGGGGAAGGGACAAACAACTAAAAGTTTTTTGTTTTTCATTTGTCTTGATGCGTAGAGCCAATAAAATTATTGAGTCTTTTTACCCTTTGGAATTATTAGGGGTAACCCTTGCTGTTAATTGTTAAGATGAAAATGCTTTATTTCATCTGGTGAAATGGTAGGCCAGATAGTTTGGAAACTAGATCAGGAAATCACCTAGCTAAAAATAATATCTCCAAAATGATGGAATGTGAAGTGGAAAAGGATTTATTTAATATTATAAGGCCCAGTCTGGTCGTAGCGGGGTATGGACAATAATGTGTGGTGTTACCGGGATATTCGGGCCAATCAAAAATGATTCTTTAAAAGATGTTGCGGAGTTGATGACCGATTCTTTGGTTCATCGCGGACCTGATGATGATGGAGTGTGGCTGGATGCCGACTCAAGGATCGCGTTGGGTCATCGCCGGCTTTCCATCCTTGACCTTTCTTATCAAGGTCATCAACCTATGTTGTCCTCAGATGACCGTTATGTGATGGTGTTTAACGGTGAGATTTATAACCATCTTGAATTAAGGAATGAACTGGAGAAAGAATCTGCGAACTCTGCCCCCCAGTCGTGGCGTGGTCATTCTGACACAGAGACTCTTCTAGCCTGTATTTCCCTTTGGGGGGTGAAGGAGACCTTGGAGCGTTCTGTGGGTATGTTTGCTCTTGCCGTGTGGGACCGCTTGGAGCGCCAACTTTATCTGGGCCGGGACCGGATGGGTGAAAAACCCCTTTATTACGGGTGGGTTGGTGGCGCATTTGTTTTTGCCTCGGAACTTAAGGCTTTAAAATGTTTTCCGGAATTTGCCAACCCGGTCGACCGGAATGTTCTTGCGCTTTACCTGCGGTATTGTTATGTGCCTTCCCCATACTCCATTTACGAAAATATATTCAAGCTTGAACCCGGTTGCCTGTTGACCATCGCAGATCAGGCAATAAAGAATCCCCCTTCGGCAATACCAAAGGCTCCATTGTCCGAGAATGGTTTTATTCTAGATCGTTGGTGGTCGTTGGAATCACTCGTCTCGGACAGTAGACAGAATCAAATCACCGATGAACGTACAGCTATTGAAATGTTGGAAACCGGGCTGATCGAATCTATTAAACTGCAATCTATTGCAGACGTCCCATTGGGAGCATTTCTTTCTGGAGGGATAGATTCATCATCCATCGTTAGTTTGATGCAACAACACTCTTCCCGGCCCGTAAAAACATTCACTATTGGTTTTGAAGAGGATCGATACAATGAGGCCGTTTACGCAAAAAATATAGCAAAACATCTCGGCACAGAGCATATTGAGTTATACATGTCATCTTCCGATGCTCTTTCGATCATTGCAGATTTGCCTCAAATTTATGATGAGCCTTTTGCAGATTCTTCCCAAATACCAACTCATTTAGTCTGCTGTCAGGCAAGATCGGAAATGAAAGTGGCATTATCTGGGGATGGGGGAGATGAGCTATTTGGCGGCTATAACCGATATTTCTGGGCACAGCGAATCTGGAATAAGGTGGGTTGGCTACCTAAACCATTAAGGTCAATATTGAGTAATATAATTACTACCATCCCGACAGGCTCCTGGGATTCTCTGGCGAAACCATTCAATGCATGTCTCCCTTTAAAGAAAAGACAGAGACTAATAGGCGATAAGGCTCACAAACTTGCATCCAGATTACGAAATGTCAATGATCTGGCTGAGTTGTATTATAGCCTAGTGTCGGAATGGGAAGATCCTGCGAAGGTTGTTCTCAATGCCAAGGAGCCCACGACCGTTTTTGATAAGCAATCTTTTTTTTCAGGCGGGAAAGAAAATGAGCATCGCATGATGTATTGCGATGCAATGACTTATCTTCCGGATGATATTTTATGTAAAGTGGATCGTGCGGCAATGAGGGTGGGCCTTGAAACGCGAGTGCCTTTCCTCGATCACCGTGTTGTAGAAATGGCATGGCGCATTCCCTTAAATCTGAAAATTCGAAATGGGCAGGGTAAGTGGGTGTTGAGGCAGATATTGAATAAATACGTGCCCCAAAACCTGATTGACCGTCCAAAAGCCGGATTTGCAGTTCCCGTGGGAGAATGGCTTCGCGGTCCCTTAAGGGATTGGGCAGAGGCTTTGCTTGATGAATCGCGCTTGAAAAGAGAGGGTTATTTCGATCCGAAACCCATCCGCAAAAAATGGGTGGAACATAAGACAGGAGCCCGAAACTGGACGCCATCACTCTGGACCGTGATCATGTTTCAAACTTGGCTTGAATCCCAGAAAACTTGAATTAAATAGGTCGAGTCCCTTGGGGTTTAACCACGATTAGATTTTGATATTAATAATAGCTTCTAAGTTGAAAAAAGTTATCGTGGAAAAATTTATAGTTAGTCCGATGGAGACACGTTTGATTGGCAAAAAAGCGATCAATGTTTTCGCCTGTGATGAAGATAATGTAGATCAGGAAACTATTCAATCTTTTGGAGATGAGTGGAAAAGTTTTAGCAAATTCTCAGATCATGAAATCAAAGTCGCAGGCGATCAATATTTTGATATTGTGCCGGTAAACATTTATTCAGGAAAATATGTGCTGGATGTTGGTTGTGGGACGGGAAGATGGTCCAAATATATAAGCCAAATGGCTGGTGAATTGGAAGCCATTGACCCCAGTGAAGCAGTAATTTCAGCAGCTGCATTGTTGCAAGATAATGAAAATGTGCATGTCAGCCAGGCAAGCGCTGGAAATATTCCATTTCCCGATGATACGTTTGATTTTGTATTGAGTCTCGGGGTATTGCACCATATTCCAGACACTCGAGGAGCAATGCAAAAATGCATAGATAAGGTAAAACCTGGTGGGTACTTCCTGGTGTATTTATATTACTCCTTAGATAACCGGGGTATTTTATTTCGATCCCTTTTTTGTCTTTCAAATTTTGTGAGAAAAATTATTTCACTATTGCCCTTCAAATTTAAAAAATTGATCTGTGACCTTATCGCATTCACAATTTATTTACCCTTCATTTTTATGTCTATGAGGTGGATCCCCTGATCTGCCCCCACTGTGGCGGCCAGATGCGTTTTCTTGCAGTTATTGAAGAACCCCCGGTGATCGAGCGGATCCTGGATCAGATCGGGGAGTGGAGACCCTCACCACCACCCAGAGCACCGCCCGCTGAGCAAGAGTGGCCCAAGGGCTGCCAGATCCCGCTTAGCTACCACTCCGTCCCTGATATCGCCTGAGCCGTTGTTTGATCCCAGGCGGGGTGTTCTGTGGCCGTTGGGTGGTAACTCCGCTTGAAAACAGCCGCCATTTAGGGCAAGTTGTGAGTTGTGGATAAAAAACAGAAGGGATGAGGGGATGAAATGGCGGTTAGGGATGACAGGGGTGATGAGAAACAGACAACGACAGGGTTTCGAGGGCCGCTGATGGTG
>Ga0187833_10005632_pt1 | contig 11758 bp, 17 predicted proteins | sample ETNtaG_37_FD_167968 | JGI IMG/M metagenome (GOLD analysis project Ga0187833, IMG submission 167968) | Marine microbial and viral communities from oxygen minimum zone, Eastern Pacific Ocean - ETNP2014_SV_400_PacBio MetaG (Illumina Assembly) | ecosystem: Environmental > Aquatic > Marine > Hypoxic... | reverse complement strand
TTTGCTTTCTTTTTCATGGTGGAGCTGTACCTCCACCCCCTCACTTAGCCTTATGGCTAAGGAGGGTTATATATTTTTCTAAAGATTTGGGACAGACCACAACCAAACAAAACCCTTATAAACTCACAATACCATTAATTCTATTATGGCTAAGAAACCAAAGATTCCAACAAAAGTAATCATTGAAGCTATTAATGTCCTGTTTGAAGAAGCAAAGGTAAAGTTCAAAACAGATCCAAAGCAGGCAGATAATCTAGTCAATAAAGCTAGGAATATTGCTATGAAGAATCGTGTTAGTATACCAAGCAAACTACAGAAATCATTCTGCAAGCATTGTTACGCTTACTTGAACCCTCCTACAAACTGTAGGATAAGAACAAAAGATGGTGTCTTAATCTATTATTGTCTTAATTGCAAGAAATACATGAGGTTTCCTTACAAATGAATTACGACCTTGAACTTGATAAAGTAGTATCACAGATAAATAAACAGAAAGCAAAGAGAGTATGTTTACAACTAGCTGAAGGACTCAAACCAAAAGCAGCTGAAATACAAAGAGAATTACAATCAAAAACAAGATCAGACATATTGATTTGGGCTGACACGTGCTTTGGCGCTTGTGACACGCCTGATTTAAGTAAACTTAATATAGACCTTCTCATCCAGTTTGGCCATAGTGAATGGCGATGAACTGGATACTAATAGCATTAATCGGTCCTCTATTATGGGGCATAGGCAGAGTTCTTAATAAATTCATAAGAACAAAACATATCGATTGTTCGATTAGCTATGCGACTATCGCAAGCCTGGTAGGTATGTTCTCATTATTGGTGATCCCTTTCTATGGCTTTGAGATGCCGAGTTTGTTCATAATCCTACTTTGTCTTTTTGTTGGAGTGCTGCATTACTTTGCATTCCTGCTTTTTGTAAAAGCACTCACACTGGAAGAGGTCTCAAGGATAATACCTTTGTTTCGGTTTGTAGCAATCTTCGTACTGATCTTATCAGCAATCTTCCTTAACGAGAAACTTAACGCTAACTCATATATTGCTTTCCTGCTGCTTGTCATAGGTGGCTTCATCATATCTATAAAAAAGATTGAAGGCATGTTCAGGCTGAGCAAAGCATTCTATTTTGTCATGCTTGCTTCATTCTTTTACGCAGTAGGTGGAGTCATCCTGAAATATGTATCATACACAACAGACTTTACAACTTTCTTTGTGATTGACCGGATGGGTGTTTTTCTTACAGCATTGATAATGATATTTATATTCTATGGGAAGTTTAAGAGATCGATTAGCCTGCTTAGCTTTAGATCACTATCATTGATCACATTAACCGAAGTGTTCGGTGTGACAGGTGTCCTGACAGCTTACTACGCAATCTCACTGGCATCAGTCTCACTGGTAAATGCAATAGAAAGCTTCCATCCTGTATTCATTTTCATCTTTGCAACTTTTGTATCATTCAAATATCCACATATAATAAAAGAAGATCTAAACTGGAAAGTACTATTGACAAAGTCCATCGCAATATTTATTATGATATTTGGTTTGTTCTTACTCTGATGCTAAAACTTATCACAAGAACAATTAGAAACTTCTTCATAACAAAACCATATTATGCACACTTAACCTTAACACATAAATGCAACATAAAGTGTACATATTGTCAGCTTTGGAAGAATGATACTAAAGAATTATCGACAAGGCAGTACAAGAAAATTATCGACATTCTTGATAAATTAGGTATAGCTATCTTAGTATTCCATGGCGGAGAGCCTTTGTTAAGAGATGACGTTTTTGAACTGATTAACTACGCAAAGAACAAAGGAATATACACAAGGATCGTGTCAAACGGTCTGATGCCAAGAGAATCATACAAAAGACTTCTTGAAACAAAGATTGACATGATATCAATTTCATTGGATGGTATTGAAGGAAACAAACTGCCTTATCAAAAGACCAGCCCAAAGATTCTAAACACAATAAGATATTTTTACAAGAAAAAGAAACTATCAATTATCACGGTTCTGACAAACGAAAACAAAAACAAAATGCAAGAATTACTAAACTATATGAAAAGTAATTTTCCAAAACTCCCTATCTCAATCCACCCAGTTATGTCTGGCATTGGAAAACTAAGAACAAACACAGAGAAAGTAGATCCAACCATCTTAAGAAAACTAAAGCATCACTTTGACCCAAAGTTCTTCATCAACGCATGCATAAAATATTACAAAAAAGACAGATTCAACTGGCACTGTAAAGCAGGTAAACTTTTCATGGAGATAGCGCCAGACGGAGAGTTCTGGTTATGTCACGACATCTCAACCAATCTAAATATACTTGATAATGATTTCATGCAAAAATACAAGTCTTTCAACTTCAAAAAGCTAAGAAACAACTGCGTTGGTTGCACTTACTCATGTCACTATATCACTCAGAAGATGTTTGAACTAAAACATCTGCCTGATATCATTAAGATGTACTTTAAGGTTTTAAGGTAAGATTAGCATTTTATATAGTAAGTGCAAATAGAATTACAGAAATGATTGTTAATATTATCTCTAGTTTTACCCTACTTTTTTTTGTTTTGTAAAATAAAGTAATTTCTTTGGTGCTTATTGGATATAATGGGCATGTAGGGACTGTTAAGAAATCTATTAACCAGTGAATTAATATTGAGAGTGATGCTATTAATAGGATTATATGTTTAATTCCAAAAAGATAGAGTAGTAATAGGATCATCTCAATTATTATTATGCCAATTGGCTCTTGGATGGGCATCCTTAATGTGTTGTTGTAAGGTATTTTTATGATTGATTCTCGTGATGTAAATATTTTCTTTAGATAGATTGGTATGTGGTCAATATCTATAATAATTGAAAAAATTATTATCGGCAGTAAATATTTTCTTGTATCTGGTATTATAAAGCTAAGAATCGAGTATGTGAAAAATATGTGTGCTATTGGGTTCATGAAATTTTAGTTAATTAGTTGGTATATAAATTTATAGAAAGTACTAAGTTATACTTTGTAAAGTCTGCATTACAAAAAAATAGTGGGCTGTTAAGTTAGAGGGGTATAAAAAATAAAAAAATTAATTATTTTTATAACAACAATTAGTGCATTCTTCAATAGAAGGTAAATTTTTACCAAAGGAAGTCTTTACTAATAATGGTTCTTTACATTTAGGACATATTGCGTTTGATTCTGTTTCTGTCATCTTAATCCTTCTCAATAATCAGTTTTCCATCTTTTACTTCTGCTTCAAGTTCTTCATTGCCTTTCCACTTTAATTCAGCAATCAGTTTAGATGGAACAACTATTACATATTTTGAATATTCTTTATCGTCTACTTTCTTAGAAAGTTGTTTTTGTAAGTACATATTTGATTGTAGGTACCTATTCCTTTAAATACTTTTCGGTACCCAAACATATAGATTATAATTGTTCTTTTTCGGTACCGATACATTTATATACTTTCGGTACCTACTATATTGTATAACAAATGAAACAAATTAAATGTGTGCATTGTGGAAAGAGCAATTACAAAAAGAAAGGATTTAGACAAACCCAAAACAGAGGTAAGATACAGAGATTTATCTGCAATGAATGTGGTAAACAGTTTACTAATGATGACGGTTTTTATAGAATGAGGAATAGTGAAAAAAAGATCACTGCTGGAATTGACCTTTACTTCTCTAACCTTAGTAGCCGAAAGGTAAGAAACCATTTTAGGCGTCATTGGGAACATAATTCTAGTCATGTAACTGTCTTAGATTGGTGTAGAAAATACACCTTAAAAGTACAAAAGTATGTTGATAAACAAACGCCACAGTTAGGCGGTCAAGTTTATGCAGATGAAACAGATATACCAAGAGGGTGTAATACTAAAAGGAAAGGTGGCGATAAATTCTGGTGTTCTGTTGATTGGGAAACAAGATATATCAATGCTACATTATATAGCCCTAATCCTCAAAACATGAGAGATGGAATTGAATTTATGAAAAGAATAAAGGAAAAAAGTATTCCAAAATATATTCAGACTGACGCATTAGGATTGTATCCTACGGCATTTAAAAAAGTGTTCGGTCAAGGTAAGCGAAAACATAATATGAATACAAAACACATAGTTAATAATCACCATAAAACAGGTAAACATAATGTAAGGATTGAAACAGTATTTATGAAGATTAAAGACAGAGTAGATGATTTCAGAGGATTAAAGGCGTTATGGTCTGCTCCTATCTTATTAGCAGGAATAGTTTTACAGCATAACTTTATTGAGGCACACACAACAACAAATAAGGTACCTTGTGAGTTGGCTAAGTTGAAATTAGATACAGGTATTAATAGATGGTTAGGATTGATTAAATTAGCATCAGAATAAGATTAATAACTCATATACAAAGATTAATTATAGATTCCTTTAGTTATGGTCTTAGTATCTCCTAAAGAATCCTGAATTTGATTAAATCCTTCTAAAAGCTGCTCAGTATCTACATAAGATTCTTGACAATCTTCACAATGAAGAGGGCTATCTATTTCTACAACAGCAAACTCCCCGTCCGTTAAGGGTATCCCTATTTTTTTCATTCCATTAACCTTTGTAAGGTTTGCATTACAAAAAAAACAGTTTGTCATTTTTATCCCTCCTATATTTAATTTATATTAATTCTTATTATATTTATCTCGCTAGATATTTAAACCTTTGGATTTTAGACTATAATTATTATTTATCTGCTTCGCCTAAGTTATTATCCTCTAGACTTGCAACATGTTTTTTAAATTTTGTTCCTTCTTTTCTAGTGGCTATTGTAATAATACCTATGATTACTTGCCTTGAATCAGGGGAAATTCTAAAAGCCATCTTTATTATAGCATCAATTACATCGTATTTGAAATATCCTACATAACCAAAGTCACTTCCACCGAAATTAAAAACTTCACCATTCCAAGTTAGTTTCATAAGGGAAGGATTACGAATCATGATCTTGATTTCTTCAATAAGGGCTAGTCTTTTCTCTTTTGTATCACATAAATTTATAATATTCTTTGCATCTCTCCATATTCCCGAACAAAACAGAATATCACAGTCAGGTAATATTTTTTGTTCAAATGGCGACAGTTGTATTGTTGACATCAAAACAAAAAATGAGGGGTTGTTTATAAGTTTTTGGTTGTATTTGGAAATGTTTATTTCTTACTTGACACTAACTTAACAGTTCATAATCCATCAATATATGAATCAATTCTATCAAGTAACTTGAATTTGAAAAGGATATAGGTACCAATGAACAGAGCAATAACGAAAGAGATAACCTTACCTAATAATTCATTGATAATGAAAGACAGTAAGACCTCAAATACATAATTAAGAGATATAAACATTAAAAACACTGTCAAAAAACTGATTATAGCCTTAACAGTAGTCTTAACCAACCATACTCTTAATTTGTCCCTTCTATCTTTCTTAGTGATTACAGCAGAAGCACCAAATATGCATATTATTATTAAAAGAAAGATTGCTAAATAGAAAATTATATATTCAGGCCAAATAGTTAATTCAAATGATTCTTTGTATTCCATGAAATAAACTAATATTGCTCCTGTTAAGAATAAAATTATCTGTAAAAACTTATCCATTAGTACCTTTGCAATAAGATTACTATTTAATATTTGCTTATTTTTCATAGAAAACACCTTTGGCCATGCCCCTCTAACTTAACAGCCCAAAAAATAGTTAACTTTTTATTCTACCAATCTAATAAAATAATAATGCTTACTTTAATACTGACTTACCTAACAGTTTTTCTTGGTTTAGTAGCAGGAGTAATATTAGCATTCATAGCAAAAGAAGAATTGCCAACAGCAAAGAAACATTTCATTTTCTTAAGAGATATACTGGTTACTTTAATCATGCTTTTCTTACTATATTTCTACGACCTAAATAAGATAATAATCATGATAGTAACAATACTAACTTTCCTAACTTTAATCAATCTTAAATTAGAAAAAGATAATATCCTATACTTAATCTTATCAATAGTCCTTATGTTAACTTACAAAGACAAAACCTTTTTTCTCATAGAATCAATCCTAGTCTTTCTCTATGGTTTCCCGGCAGGAACTTTGTTTGCAATGAAACACATGAAAAATATTAAAGAATTAATTAAAACGTTTTTAACAAGATATATCTGGTTCTTCATACCTTTAATATTTGCGGGTTATCTTTAACCAATACCCCATCCTATTAGCAAATAAATGAAATAAAGGGCTTATTACAACTAAAACAAGAACGATCTTTATAGATGGAACAAATACAAGAGTTGATAATACTAAACCTCCAAAAACAAAATCAAGCTGGTCAAACGGAATAAATGGTTTACCTGACTTGATACCAATACGCCTTTTCAGAAAACTCTCAGCAAGGTCACCTAATATAGCTCCCATACCTAATAATAATCCTATCATTAAACTAGCTCTTTCATAATCAAACAATTCAAATGATTCAATACGAAAAACCTTTTGTAAAATAAAGACAATAAACCCGACACAAACAGCGGCAACAACACCTCTGTAAGTCTTATTTTTACCAAATAATGGTTCATTGATGGGTTTAGCAAGGCCCTTAAACCAGCCAAACCAATTAAACATTGGTGGCGCCATGTTAGCAAAGTAAGCTGGCAGAAAATACCATATTGCTTCAAGTATCATATCTAATATAGAAACACAAAACTATAATAAATTTACTAATTAAAAACAACATTTATAAAATCTCAAAACCTAATTTTTGCTATGGTAAACGACTCAATTGACATAAAGCTTCTTTGCGATGAGAGTGAACAAGAAGCAGCACAAGAGTTTGTAGATTCATGGGATTTTAAGACCAGTCTAGAACATACTATGTCTAATCAAAATTTTCCACCTATTAAGCTACTTGTGTATGATGATTACCTTACAATGCTCTTTATAACAAATAATGGTCGTGGGAGTGTTGGTGTAAGGTCACATACTGATAAGAATTTCTTTGATTGGGTTGATATGTCATTAACAATCTTGTACCATTCACTAAAGATAGTTGATCTTACGTCAGACCCTGGCTCAATAATCCAAAAATTAGGTCCAAGACTAGACCTTGACTGGCTTGATTACGATCCAACAGAGCATGTGCTTGGTGAGATAAGAACAAAAGAATGCGATGCACGAAAATATCTTCAGGTTGCAATGCCTGAACAGACACTTGAGCGTTCACCTCAAAATGATCTTTATTCTGTATCCACAAGCTATAGCGGTAGAACAGAAGTAGTTCATATGAGGATTGATAACAATTACCGCGGAATGAGCGAGAAAGGCATGATTGAATGTATCAGTTGTGAAGGACAAAGTACTACTTATCATGATGAACCAGTTAAAGAGATGATAGGTTCATTAAGAGAACAACATTCAGATGCTTTAGTGCTTCAAGAACCACTAAATTTCTGCACGCATAAATGCCCAATGAAAGGATATTCATGCCTTCCAGCTATTTTTGAAGAAGTGTATGCATTAAAAACTGGATCAACTGAAGATGAAATTAAGTTGGCACATGAACAAGGCAAAATAGACCGGATGTTTCCTGAATAGAAAACTATTTAACCATTCAATACTAATTAATTCTTATGTCATATACAATACTAGATTGTTACACAGATGAACCAGCAGGATTAGGTGTTCCGCCATACTTAGGAACCTATCCAAGATATCTATTTGGCGCAATAAAACATCAACACAAGGAAACACCTTATTATCTTACAATAGACGATCTTAGACTGTTCCATAAATATAATTCTAAAAAACCTGATAATAAAAATGATCTGAAGACAAAAATTAAGGTCTATAATCTAACAAAGAACTACGACAAGGTTGAAGATATCCTAAACAAGACAAAGACACTTGTCATAATCGCAGGGATACACACACCTGGTAAATACTTAAGCGCGGTTCCCGGTACTTTGAATGAAGTAATGCAGTTAACAAAAGACATCAATTGCAAAAGAGTGTTGACAGGTCCTGCTGCAACAATTGGTTCTAGGTTGGAAGGCGGCAAGTTCATTGAAAAGGTTGACTTGACTCAGTTTGAAGAAGTAGACAATAATTACCTTGGTATTGAGAATTATAATGAAATTCAATCAATCAAAGGTGCAGAGATAGTAAAACAGATTCCAGCTTTAAGATTGGCAGAGATTGAAACAGGCCGTGGTTGTAATGCAGGCAAGTGCAGTTTCTGTACTGAGCCGATGAAACACGACATTGAATTTAGGGAACAAAAAGATATCCTTGCTGAGATAACTGCATTAAAGAAACAAGGAATTGAACATTTCAGACTTGGAAAACAATCATGCTTCTATTCGTACAAGAATGGAAAAGTAAGTGAGATAGAGAAACTACTTAAGCCAATCAAAGCAAAGACATTGCATATTGATAATGTTAATCCGAACAATGTAATTTCAGAAGATGGTATCAAGATAACTAAATTAGTAATTAAATATTGTACACCTGGAAATGTAGCTGCGTTTGGCATTGAGTCATTTGACAAGGAAGTAATCAAACGTAACCATCTGAACACACGACCAGAGACTGCGTTTAAAGCGATACAAATACTTAACAAATACGGTGCTAAAACAAGCCCGAACGGAATGCCTTATTTATTGCCAGGAATAAACATCTTATTTGGCTTAATTGGTGAAACTAAGAAGACATTCGAAGCCAACTATCATTGGTTAAAAAAGATCTTAGACCATAATCTTTTAATCAGGAGAATCAACATACGTCAAGTTGTACCCTTCCCTGGAACATATCTATATATTGAAGCAGGCAATAAGTTCCTAAGAAAGAACAGAAAACATTATTGGAAATGGCGAAATACGATTCGACAAGACATTGATTATCCGATGCTGAAGCGTTTACTGCCAATTGGTTCAGTAATGAAAGACGTCTACACAGAAATCTATGACGGAAAGACAACGTTTGGAAGACAATTAGGAACTTATCCATTGATAGTAGGAATAAAAGGTAGACATGAATTAAATAAGTTCGTTAACATAAAAGTTACAAACCACATGCTGAGAAGTGTAACTGGTGAGATTATCTAATAAAAGGTAAAAGTTAATTTATAGGTTAATATTCTTTATTGGTAAAAATTATTTGGAGGTAGAACCTTCCCTGCTGTTGATGAGCATTGATATTTATTTTTAATTAACGTATTCTAAAACTAAAATAAATCCATGCTCATCACCTCTCTGAAGACAAGAAATCAAGGAATCGTTCTATATTTTGTATTGATAAGAACCCATTCAATAAAACTCAACACTATCGCCAATATGATAAATGGAAAAGAAAGCTCAACTGGAATATCTGCTTTACTTGATGTTGAAATTGTTCTGTAAGCATCAAAGAGTTCCTGTTCATTTGATACTGTGAAAGATTCTCCACCTGTCCTGTTGGCAACATAGATCAACGTATCTTGGTCTAAAGTGAATAAAGCATCAATCTCTGGCAATATTTCCAAAGAATCTCCTTCTGCAGTTCCTATACCGATTGTATTGATTTTCATATGTTCGTCATTAGCAAATCTGACAACCTTGCTTAATTCGGACTGAGAAAGCACATTTTCTTGTCCGTCGGTCAATAATATCACAACTTTAGGTCTTTTAGCATCGTACATCAGTGTTGCAGCAGTAGCGATAGCATTCCCTATGGCAGTTCCATGAGTGCTTCTTACAGATATCTGGTCAATGCTCTCTCTTAATCTTGACGTGTCTGTTGTCAGGGGCTCTTCAATATAAGACGTTCCTGCAAAAGATATCACACCTATCTTTGTACGAAATGGCAGAGAATCAATGAATTCAATCGCGCTTTCCTTGGCAGCCTCAAGCCTGTTAGGTAATATATCATTGGCAAGCATACTTCCTGACGCGTCTATGGCAAGCACAAAATCAAAATCATTAGTATCGCCGACATACCATAAAGTTGAGCCAGCAGCAGCCAATATAAGGAAAAACAAAGTAGAGCTTCGTAGTATTAACAAGAATAAATTCTTTGATAATGACCGTACATTACCCATTACACCTTGTGTGCCTTCAACACGCTGGATGGCTTCAAAATTAGCGAATTTTAACGCACGCCTGACAACACTTTTCATAATAATGAAATGTGCAAGGATCAATAATGGAATGCTGACTAACGCAAAAAGGTAAATTGGGTTATCAAACGTGAAATCAACCATTATCTCATCCTTCTCTCTCTTTTCTTAAAAAGTCTTAAGATTGGGTGCATGAATCCTTTGTCAGTTGTTAACTCAATGATATCTGAATCAATCTTGGCAAACTCAGCAAAAACTTCGTTTTTTTGCATTTTTGCGATATTTGCATATCTCTTGCCTATGAAATATGGGTCAATGACTTTCTGAGTCTTTGAGAATGGGTCTGATAATACTACATGACCACTTCCTTCTGGCATTACATTATCCCTTGGGTCACGAACCATTATCCCTATCATCTCAAACTTAGCCATTGCAGTTGTCAATGCCAGATGCCAATCCTCTTCCATGCCGATGAAATCTGATATGACTATAACTACAGCACGGTCTTTTAAATAACTCATCAAGAAATTAATCGCTTTCCCAAAATCTTTTTTACCCTCGTAATTCTTTGGGTCACTCAATGCTTCAAGTATCATGTAATACTGTCTATTACCTCCTGACGGCAGCACGTGATGGTTTATCTTATCAGAGAACATAACAATCCCTGCATTATCACCTGCCTGTAAAAGAGCAAATGACAATGAGGATACTATTTCGGCAACATATTCATTCTTTAATCTAGTAGTCGATGTGAACGACATTGTCGAGCTGACATCAACAAGGAATATTACGTTGATGTTTCTTTCTTCTTCATATTCCTTGATCATCAGTTGTTGTGCTTTAAGGCTTGTTTTCCAGTCAATCATATTAGCGTCATCGTGAGGTGTATACCTCCTGAAATCTGAGAATTCCATACCTTTACCGCGAAAAGACGTCCTGTAAGCTCCTGTTAATGCACCTGAGATACCCTTTCTTGTAAATAAATCTAATCTTCTTACTTTTGGTTTGATATCAAACTTTATTTCTCTCATGGAACAGGCACTTTAGATAGAATTTCAGTGATGATTTGGTCAGTCGTGATTCCTTCTGATTGACCTTCATAATTAATAAGTATTCTATGTCTTAATATATCAGGCGCGACTTCTTTGACATAATGAGGTGTTACAAATGAACTTCCTTTCAGAAGAGCAGTAGCTTTAGCTGCTATGAACATGCCTATTGATGCCCTCGGTGAAGCACCCCAATCAACATATTTACCTACCTTGATATTATATTTTAAAGGATTTCTTGAAGCATCAATGATCCTTACGATATATCTTTCAATTTTCCTGTCTAGATAAATCTTTTTTGCATCTTCCTGTAGTTCAAAAATCCCTTCTGGTGAGAGTATTGGCTTAAGGTTGAAGTCCTCAAATTTACCTAAATTAATGTTTCTTTTAAGTATGACTTGTTCTTCATCCATGTTAGGATACACAATGTTTAACTTGAACAAGAACCTGTCTAGCTGAGCTTCTGGCAAAGGATAAGTACCTAATGTTTCGATTGGATTCTGTGTAGCAAGTACAAAGAATGGGAATGGCAGTGAGAAAGTTTCTTTACCGATAGTTGCTTGATGCTCAGCCATTGCTTC
>Ga0187833_10005631_pt1 | contig 11759 bp, 12 predicted proteins | sample ETNtaG_37_FD_167968 | JGI IMG/M metagenome (GOLD analysis project Ga0187833, IMG submission 167968) | Marine microbial and viral communities from oxygen minimum zone, Eastern Pacific Ocean - ETNP2014_SV_400_PacBio MetaG (Illumina Assembly) | ecosystem: Environmental > Aquatic > Marine > Hypoxic... | reverse complement strand
GATTATAAGAACTAGTTTCAAAAAAGCTTACGCTTTTTTATGCTACTTTCAGTAGCAGTCCTGATTCATCTCCACACTAAAGTGTGGAAATGTATTCTCAAGACTTTTTAATAATCAATGCTCATTTTCTCTCTGAAGGCATACATTCTAAAAAGTACAAGCACTGAAGGCACTTAGTCAATTAAAACAATTATCTTATTTTTCGTCATGTTTATATATTAACTAATACCTATATTTCAAATGACAATTGACAAGAAACTATGGGAAATCCTGGTACCTAGATACTCAAATGACAATGTTGAGTATGCTGTTGAGTATCATCATCAATGGGATGAAAAAGTGCGAGAGATAAGCGGTGGTCTGACCATTTTACGCACAGCTAAAGGACATTGGGTCTCTGATAAAGATCTTTTTGTTGAAGAGATGATTCCTGTAAAAGTTTATTGTGATAGAGAAAGTATTGACAGGATAATTGACATTACAATTGAACATTATCAGCAGAAAGCTGTGATGGCATATGAGATCAGCTCTAATGTAATCTTAAAAATTAAATAGATCCTTTTTCTTTCAGTCTTCGCTGAATATACTTAGAAGAATATGTTTTTCCTATCTTAAAACCATAGAAATGTGCAACACCACGGTCATCAGATGTCGCTGAGACATCATACGGGACAAATTCTTTACACCTTAATAGTTCTTTAAGGTCACATGTGCCACATACATCATCGATTGTGTCAGTTATTCTTATCTGTGCCTTAGGGTCAAGCGCTGCCCTCATCTGATCAACAATATTTAAACCGTGTTCTTTTGGATGGTTAGAATCAATGGCTACCTGAACAACACGCTCGTCTTTACTTTCTAATAAATAATCATTATGTTTTCTAGTAACATAATCATGCAGAATTCTAAGATGATGTGCTCTTAATTTAATTACAGTCATTACTTTCTTTTCTTTTTCTTCTTCTCTTTAATAATCTTAGCAATCTCTGCTGACTCAGTCTGGAACCCAAACTCTTTACTCAAATAAAGTATCTTGTATGCAGAGAACAGGAACACGACATATGTTAATGTAATGAAAAGGTATTCTGGATAGACCATATACGGCCTTGTCTGTTCCCATAAAAGTAATTTACCTAAAGTATTCCAGATAGAATAAAGCAAAATGAAGATTAAAGTAAATAAAAAGTCTGAGGTATAACTTCTTAATGATGATTTTGGAGAAAGTGCGCTTCTTGCTCTAAGCACCCATATTATAGCCATTATACCAAATGTTAATGATATCAAACCAATGATTAATTCAGGTACCTTGACAATCCGGACAATTGCAAAAATACCAGATAAGATTGCAATGATTGCAAATATTGTTTGTAAGACTTTTTTCATTTTTTTCCTCCGAAATCAAATGTAACATCACAGAACTGAGTTAATTCATCGATTAGTTCGTCGTTGCTTTTTTTCTTTAATGAGATTATGATTCCTTTGACTTTCCAGACACGCATCTTTCCAGCCAAGAAATGTATAAATTTGATAACTGTCTCGACACTATTATACATCAATAAAGTGTTTAGTGAATCAAAGAACAAAAATTTATTTTTACCAGGTAATGCACGCACTGCCTGATCCATTGCAATAGATATATCACTCAGATTTTCTGGGCTGCCAATAAACAGACAATTCTTTTCTTTCTTAATCTTGCCACCGGTAATCTTAGTTATTGCATCAATAAAGATAATTAACCGCGAATCTATCTTCGCTTTCTTGAAATGAGTGAGCATTGCAGAATAAGGTTTGTTAAGAGTTACGTAGATACCAGGCACGTTAAGCTCATCAGTGAAGTGTCTTATCATGCTAAGGTTTGTTTTCTGATAATCTTTTGCAGAGACTGTTGCAAGAGCGACAAACTCCTTAAAAGAGTTAAGTTTGTGCATCTCTTTTTTTATATTAACCATTCCTTTAATTATTAGAAAGTATGTATTTAAAGGTTTCTTTTTTTGGTTGAGTAATGTCTTCAGAATTGTGTATGACTGTTTTAATGCCTTCAGAGATAGTATTTTCATAACTTATGTCTTCAGAAAGGAGATGAGCATTGATTATTATTTTTATTAACGTTTTTAAAATTAAAAATTATCAATGCTCATCAAAAGCCAGAGAAGGTTCTACCAAATAAAATATTCTACCTAAGAAGGGAAATCAAAGAACTAACACAAAATATATATACATTGAGGATAATAAAACCATCATGAAGTATATTGATTTATGCGAGATTTATGATAAGCTTGGAGAGACTTCTAAAAGGCTTGAAAAGACGCATTTTATTGCTAAATTACTGAAGAAGACAAAGACAGAAGACCTTGATACTACGTTATTATTACTGCAAGGAAAGCTTTTTCCAGACTATGAAGAAGATAAAATAGGAGTTGCTTCCAGGTTAGTTCTCAAAGCAATATCTGTATCAACAGGTGATGATATAAGCCGGGTTGAAGATAAATGGAAAAAGATTGGTGACTTAGGTGAGGTTGCAAAAGAGCTGACTGATACTAAGAAACAGCGAACTTTGTTCAGCCAGGATTTGTCAGTTAAGAAAGTGTTTAGTAACCTTAGGAAGCTTGCTGAACTCGGTGGGCAGGGATCGACAGACCATAAGGTACAGTTGATTGCTGAGTTATTGACATCTGCACAACCAGTTGAAGCAAAATATATTGTAAGGACAGTTCTTGAAGAGATGAGGATTGGAGTTGGTGAAGGGTCTGTTCGTGATGCTATTGTTTGGAGTTGTTTTCCTAAGATTGTAGGGATTTTCTTCAAATGTGATAAATGCAAAAAGTATGTTCCGAGCGTAAAGAAATGTGTTGAGTGCGATAATGATATTGATAACAAGTTCAAGAAAGAGCTGGAAAGTTTCAAAAATGAAGCACTTGATATTAAATCTGTTGATGATATAAAACACCTGGAAAAATATGAATTCATAAAAGCAGAGGATGAAAAGACAGCAAGAGAAGCATACAATTACTTAGTTGAACAAGTGCAGAATGCTTATGACCTTACAAACAATTTTGCAGAGATCACTGAATGTATTCGAAAGCACGGATTAGAAGGTCTGTTTAAATTAAACATAAAGCCTGGTAAGCCAATCAAGGTCATGCTATATCCAAAAGCAAAAGACATTGAGGATGCATTTGAAACACTAGGGAAACCAGCTGCGTTTGAGTACAAGTATGATGGTTTTCGGATATTAGTCAGTAAGGATAATAATAAAGTTCATCTATTCACAAGAAGACTGGATGATGTCACAACACAGTTCCCTGATATTGTATCATATGTGAAGACTCACATAAAAGGAAAGTCTTTCATTATTGACAGTGAGGCAGTGGGCTTTGATGCAAAGACTAAGAAATATTTGCCTTTCCAGAGCATCTCACAGAGAATCAAGAGGAAATATGAGATTGAGAAAATGGCAAAGGAATTTCCAGTTGAACTTAATGTATTTGATATTGTTTTTTATGAAGGAGAAAGCCTGCTCAAGAAACCGTTTATGGAAAGACGGAAACTGATTGAGAAAATTGTTAGGCAATCATCTAAAGAAATTGTGCTTGCTAAACAATTAGTTACAGATGATGTTAAGAAAGCTGAGAAGTTCTATAAAGAGGCACTTGCTGTTGGTGAAGAAGGTGTTATGGCAAAGAGCCTTGACGGCATCTATAAACCTGGCTCAAGAGTTGGTTATGGTGTGAAGATAAAACCAACATTCGAACCACTTGACCTCGTGATAATAGGAGCACAGTGGGGTGAAGGTAAACGTGCAACTTGGTTGAGTTCGTTTGAGATTGCGTGTCGTGATGATAATGATAAGTTTGTAAGCATAGGTAAAGTTGGTACTGGAATCAAAGAACTAGAATCTGAAGAAGGTGTTACTTTTGAAGAGCTCACAAAAATGCTGAAACCATTGATAATATCAGAGACAGGTAAATCTGTTAAGGTAAAGCCAAAAGAGATAATAGAAGTTGGTTATTCAGAGATACAGAAAAGCCCAACCTATGAATCAGGGTTTGCTTTACGGTTTCCTAGATTGATTAGGATAAGAACAATGGAAAAAGGGTTGAATGATGTTACTGACCTTGATTATATTAAGAAACTGTATAATCAACAGAAGAAATAACAATATTTATATATCATAATTCATAGAAAATAAAGATGTCAGGAAAAAGAGTGCAGATATTACTAAGTTGTTTTTTATTTCTAATAGGATCATTATTCATATTAAGTTCCCAGTCTGACATTACAGCAGCCGTTGTTGGTGTTACAAAGATATTTCCAGGAGTGCTGTATGTATCAGGATTGTTCTTAGTAGGAAGCGCTTTTGTACTCTTTGCAGGTGCAAGGACTATTGAGAGTATTGATGAACATGTTGAAGATAAAGAACATGAACCAGGAAGTATTGATGCTGTCAGCGAAGGACATGTAGAGGGGAGATTAAGAATGAACCTGCCGCATAAACATACAAATTATGTTGTTGTTGATAGTTCTGCAGTATTCAAACGCGACCTTAATGAGGTTTTAGATATGTTAAAAGGCGATGATGTTTATGCCCCTCAATCTGTAATTGATGAGATTGATTCAGACTCAGATAGAGTACTTAAGCGTGCAGTTAGCGCTGAAACATCACAAGACCCAGGATATAGAACAGCGCATGAAGAAGCAAAAAGTTATCTTGAGCGAACACCTAAACATCAACTATATCTTACATTAAGTCCAATTCTAAATGCACGGTTAAAAGGCGAAGAACTTAGTTTCTCAAGGAGTAAAATAAGTGCGTTCCAAAAGGACATGGGTATACTCCTTAGTTTGGCAGGTAAAGGAGTTATCCCAACTAACAAAGGAGACATGGCAATGCTTGAAGGAGCAAAGAAATATTTAGATAATAATTGTAAGATGTCTGACACTGATGTAGATGTACTTGCAACTGCCATGCATTTAGCACAAGACAATCCAGGATCACATGTTACTATTGCTGCAAAGGATACTGATTTCAAAGAAGCTATTAGAATTATAAAAAAAGATAATCCTTCACTTGGAAAAAGACTTGCTTATGATGATAATTATCGCTAATTCGGGCTAAAACCTTGATCAATTTCATCCCTAAATCTTTCTAAATTAAGATAATCAGTTATGTCAGTGCTCTCTGCTCTTAAACGTGCATCAGAAGTGTAAAGATAAGAATCATATGGAGATAATGATTTGCCAACACTGATATCATCTAGACCATAGAAGCCGAGGAATACACCTTCAACTTCTGTTTCTCCCTGAACAGTCTCATCAATTCTTGTGTGTGTGTCACGTAAAGCCCATCTGTTTAAGAACCGATGGGAGAAATCATATAAGTAACCTGCAACTTTGTGAACATATGAAGCAGACTTAACATCATCTTCAGGAGCCCCATCATCAGGAGAAGCCAAAACAGGTATTACACCTAACCTATTTCTGACAAAAAGATTTGATCCTGCAAATTTTATGTATTCATCAGGATCACTAACTTCCTGTGCATGAAAGACTAAGTCATATTCCTTGTCGCCAAGTCTATAGCCATGTCTAGTAAAAAGTGCGTAGTAGGCATCAGAATTACGAACTTCATCGTGGATATCATCTAAAACAACTATTTCTCTCATCTTAACTCGATAATAATACTAAATTGAAGGTTTATAAAGGTTACTATTATAAAGTAGTATAAATGTATCAAAATAACAATTGAATTATTAGTAAGAAAGGAGATTTAGAGCAGGATCCTTACCAATACTTGATTTGATATTTGCCTTCAGAGAGGAAATGATCATTGATAATTTTAATTTTAAAATACGTTAATGAAAAATAAGATAAATCAATGCTCATCAAAAGCAAAAGTAAGTTCTACCAAATAAATCAATTCTTCCAATTAAGAAGGTTCTACCAAAAGACCAACAAAAAAAGCTTATAAAAACCACTCAATTTAAACCAATAATGAAAGTTCTGTTAGTTGATCCTCCTCGGTTTGACAAAGAAAGCAAATTAGATTTAAAATTACAACATAATCTTCCTAAGATTGGTCTTTTGAGTTTAGCATCTGTACTTATCAAGAACAATATCAAGACATCGTTTCTTGACCTGCAGCAGATATCTGTTAGTTCTGACTTAGATGATGAAAAGATAGTAAGAAAACTAAACGGATTCTCACCAGATATCATTGCAATCTCCTATAATGTTACTGAAGTGATAAATGTGCATAGGTTCTCAAGGATAATCAAGAGATCATTGCCGTCGACAAAGATAATATTAGGAGGATCACAACCAAGTGTTAATCCAAGAGAAGTGTTTGAGATTATTTCTGAAACAGATTATGTTGTTTATGGTGAAGGTGAAGAAACTATTGTTGAGCTCATTAAAGCACTTGAAAATAAGCAGAAGTTGGGCACTATCAAAGGACTTGCGTTTAGACAAGAAAATGATGTAATTGTTAACGAAAAAAGGGAGTTGATTAAAGACCTAGACAAATTACCTTTCCCTGCATGGCACCTGATTAGTATTAAAAGATATTCACCTAGCCCAACAGCGTTATATGCACGAGGTTTAACTATCAACACTTGTACCAGTCGTGGCTGCACATTTGATTGTGTTTATTGTAATAAACAAGTCTATGGAAGAAAATGGAGAGGGAAGTCTGCAAAGAATATTATGGAAGAGATGAAGCTTCTAAAGCAAAAGTATAAAGTGAGAAACATCTATTTCTTTGAGGACACTTTTACGCTTGATAAAAAGAGAATCCATGAATTATGCAAGCTAATGGTCAAAGAAAATATTAACATTCCATGGAGTTGTATGACGAGAACTGACTGTGTTGATCTTAGACTTCTGAAAAATATGAAAAAAGCTGGATGCAGACAGATAGCATATGGTATTGAGTCAGGCAGCGACAGGATAAATAAACTAATGAAGCGTAATTTCAACCTAAAAGATGCAAAAGAAATCACTGATTATACTAAAAGATTAGGGATTGAAGCTCGTGGGTTTTACATGATTGGTTATCCAACTGAAACAAGAGAAGAAGTTATGCAAACTATTGATACTGCAATCAAACTTGATCTTGACATCTCATTTTTGAGCATAATAATGCCTTATCCTGGCACAGAATTATGGGATATGGTCAAAGACAGGATCAACTTCAAGACATGGAAACAGTTTGATGTATATAATCCTGGAGAATTGATTTATACTACTGAAAATATGACTGAAAAGGAGCTAAATGAGTTATATTCACTAGCTTACAGAAAGATATATCTTAGGCCAAAATATGTTTTAAAACAGATTATATCACTTATCAAAAATCCTTATACTATCAGAAGATACAGAATAGGGTCGTTTCTTAGTTTGATAAAAGGATAATTCTCTTAATTTTATATAGTAAAATGTAAAGAAAACACAACATACTCACTACGTTCGTAGCTTCGGAATTTAATAAATTCCGAAACATTTATATAGTTATTAGTGTATACAATACACTAAGTAAAACGAAATAATTTGTTTTGTGAAATACTAAGTGTACAAGATACAATAAGGTGAAAAGGAATGAATCAAACTGAATAAATCTTCCAAAAAGGAATTGAATTGCACCATTATGCAAATACTGCGTATCCTTTAGATGGTGTAAAAGTATGGAAACCATTTAGAGTTAAAGAGAACGTTACTGATACTGTAAAATCAGAATGGGAAGATATTGATGAACTAGGATTATATGTTCATCTTCCTTTTTGCAAGAGCAGATGTCTTTACTGCGAATATACTGTTCTTTCAGGCGAAGAAGCAGATATGACTGAGGAATATATAGATTCGCTAGTAAAGGAGATTGACCATTATACTAAATTTATGATAGGAAAGACTGCTGTTGGCCTTGATATTGGTGGAGGAACTCCAACAGTGCTTGATGTTAAAGAAATTGACCGAGTAATGACTGCAATATTAAAAGCATACAGACTGACTGATGATTTTGGAATCAGTATTGAGACAACTCCGATAATTGCAAATGATTATGATAAGATAAAGGGACTCCGAGAGTTAGGAATTGACAGGATAAGCATGGGCCTTCAAACAATTGATCCAAGAATACTTGAGCAAGTTGGACGTGCGGATAATTCAGTATCAAAGATTAGGAAAGCAACTGAAAATATAAGACAAGCAGGGTTTGAAAGATACAATCTTGATTTAATGTACGGGTTTAAGAATCAATCTGTTGATAGTTTCATCTCAACACTTGAATTTGCAGTGGGCCAAGAACCAGAATATATAACATTGTATAGAAATAGATTCAAAGGAACGAGAATTGAAAAGGATGCTAAATTTGTTGACCTTGCAAGCGTGAATGAACTTTATGGTATTGCATTTAAGATACTTAATGAAAATGGATTTAATGCAAATGTTGGAAAGAACACATTCAGCAGACTTAGTGATCCAGGCACAAGTGCATATCTAACACAAAGAGTAATTGAAGGAACACCATATTTAGGGATGGGACTTGGTGCACAAAACATGGCAGCAAATTCATTATATTACAATCATGGAGCAGCATCAAAGCGGATGAATAGATATCAGAAACTGATCAGCGAAGGTGAGCTTCCTGTACAGGACTTATACTTGCTTCCGGCTGATGAGATCATGGCTAAGATGATAAGTGTATCATTTTATTTTGGATATATTAACAAAGATTCATTCAGAAATAAATTTGGAGTAAGCCTTAAAGAACAATTTGGAGATGAGATGCAGTTTTTGACTACTAATGGTTTAATGGAACATAATAATGAATTGTTTCAGTTAACAAAACAAGGTAAAGATGCAATCAATGGGATCATACCATTATTTTATTCAGATAGATCAAAAGAAAATTTACTAAGTAAGGTGAATAAATATGTATGACTATGCAAATATATTGTTCAGCGGACCTTGTAACTTAGGATGTTACGAATGCATAGGCAATGAGATAGATGGAGTACAATCCAACCTTCATCAATTCCCATTAATTAACATTGACGGTTTGCTTAGCAAGGTAAATGAACATGATATACCTGACCTTGCATTCACAGGGACTAATACTGACCCACAATTATATAATTTTGAAAGAGAGCTGATAGATTATATCAAACCAGTATTAACAGGAAGAACTAAATTATCATTACATACAAATGGTTTAATGGCGTTAAGAAAAATGGATTTGTTTAATATGTATGATAAGGCAAGCGTATCGCTTCATTCATTTAAAGCCGATACGTATGAAAATATGACAAGAGCAGGGAATATGCCAGATATTAGTAGGATTGCAGAACAAGCAACAATCCCGTTAAAGTTATCCATGCTTGTAACAGAACATAATATTGATGAGATAGATGAATATGTAAGAAAAACGGCTGACCTTGGAATAAGTAGAGTTGTTGTTAGAAAGATTAAAGGAAGAGAAGACTTGTTTCCGCTGGAGGAAATAAAACCTTTTAATGACCAATATGTTATCAAAAAAGTATATAATTGGCCAGTTTATGAGATTCATGGGGTTGAAGTTACTGTTTGCGGATTTGATAAATCAACAGCAAAAGGATTATTTTTGTTTTCAGATGGAAGTTTGGAGGAACAGTTAGTATGACACTTGAAAAAGAATTGGAAATTGCAAAGAATGTTATCTTGGATGCAGGAGAGATTATACTAGAGTCAAGAGCAGAAGATTTAGATGTGCAACATAAATCAGATGGCAGTCCAGTAACAATAGCTGATAAAAAAAGTGCAGCATATTTAACAGAAGTGTTATCAAAATCATTCCCTTATGGCATGTTGAACGAAGAAAATATGAACAATGATACAAGAAGTAAGCATGAGTATTCATGGATTGTTGATCCACTTGATGGAACTATAAGTTACATAAATGGTGATGACGGTTTTGGAATTATGATTGGATTAGTAAGAGATGGATCCCCAGTTTTAGGTGTGACATACAGACCGTTAAAGAACGAACTTTGTTATGGAATACTAGGAGAAGGTTCATACATTAGTCATGACTGTGGTGATACCAGATTAATGGTTAATAAATCTGAAGAAATAAGTTTGCTAGTGAGTGGTCATCGTCAAAATGATGAAGTTGACCAAGTAATAAATAAACTAAACCCTGCAAAGTTAAGGCATATGTATACTGGATTTAAGACAACTGAAGTTGCTAAAGGAAATGCAAACTTGTTTGTGTGCCCTGAAAGTGTTGAAATGTGTTTATGGGATGTTTGCGGCACTAGTTTAATATTAGAAGAAGCAGGCGGAAGAGCAACAGATGTTAAGGGTAATTTAATAGATTACAAAGGAAGCGCTGAATTAAAGAGTGGTTTTGTTGCGTCAAATAGAATTATTCACGATTATGTTATAGATAGAATTGGAGGAAATTAAAATGACACAAAATACAAATAAAAAAAATATAATTGTTGCTATCCTAACAGATTGGTCTGAAGCATTTACTAGCGAGGATGGTTCTTTCTATTGTGGAACGCAAGAGGAAGACAAATTGAGAACAAATGAGATTATTAATATTTCAGACTTGGTGATTGCGGCCACTGATCTACATCCACTAAATGCACCTGAGTTTGTTACAAATGGAGGATTATTTCCTGTTCATGACTTAGTACTTCCAGAACAATACGACAAAGATTTTGTTTATGCTATAACTCCAGAAGGAGTTGAACTAAGATTAGGAGATAAAACAGTAAGTCCTCAATTAACTGAAACAATCTACGATGCAGTAAAAGATAGAAAAGGAAGTATAATTGTACCAAGAGGTGTTTATTTTCAGGGAGGAAATGTTACACCATTCTGTACACCAGATGATATTGAAAAAACATTTGATGAAAGGATAATAAGTGTAGATGAATTCATTGAAGGTGACTTTGATTATATTGTTGCACCTAAACAGTATTTTGATGCAACAAGATTAGATAGTGATATTGTAATGCCAGATAGTAAACATCAAGGAATTCCAGATGTAAACTATAATGTGTTCGATTTACTTGAGAAAAAGTACCCTGGAGATGAATATGAAATAACACTGATCAATACAGGTGTTGTTGAAGGAATCTGCAGGCTCCACACATCAAGTGGATTAAGACAGATGTTCCCGCGTTCAAGAATGATCAATATCGCAGATGCGACTACAGCATTGTACGGAATAGGACTAGGATATGAAACTGCTGAACAGTCAAGGGATGCGTGTGAGCGAGTTGGAAAAGATATTGGAATTGAATACATGACAACAAAAAAGTGCGTTGAAGAATTTAGGAAATAATTGAGGGACATGATATAATGACACAAGAAAAAAATCATACAAAAACACCGTACTCGTTAAGAGACAATTATCAGGGGCCTTTCATGGCAACAGACATTGTTATTAGATATGAGAATGGAATTGTGCTTATTGACAGGAAGTATGAACCACTTGGATTTGCATTACCTGGAGGTATGGCAGAGCGGATGCCTTTCCCTGATAACGCGATAAAAGAAGCAAAAGAAGAGACAGGACTTGATATTATTTTAGAAGACCGAGACAGGCCGTTATGCGTATTATCAGAAGTTGACCAGGACCCAAGAGCGTTTGTTGCAAGCATTGCTTATGTTGCTACTGGTTATGGTATACTGAAACCGCACGAGGATGAAGATGCTAAGCAAGCAATTGTTATCCCATATGATGATATACCAAGAGCATTAGAAGAAACTGATTG
>Ga0187833_10005630_pt1 | contig 11760 bp, 13 predicted proteins | sample ETNtaG_37_FD_167968 | JGI IMG/M metagenome (GOLD analysis project Ga0187833, IMG submission 167968) | Marine microbial and viral communities from oxygen minimum zone, Eastern Pacific Ocean - ETNP2014_SV_400_PacBio MetaG (Illumina Assembly) | ecosystem: Environmental > Aquatic > Marine > Hypoxic... | reverse complement strand
TGGAAAGTTGGTAAGTGGTTGGTAAAGTATTTAATTTGTAAAACAGTTGAAATAACTATTGAGTCTGTTAGCTTATTTAAGTGCGAAGTGTTGTGAGTAAATTATTAGATTTATTGTGTGGATTGCTAAAACCTACTAATGGTCAAATATTAGTTGATGGGATTGACATAAATCAAAAACAAAACAATTGGAAAACACAAATAGGGTACGTTCCTCAAGAGATTTATTTACTAGATGACACAATAAAATCTAATATTGCATTTGGCATAAGGGAGGAAAATTTTGATGAGCAAAAATTTAGATATGCTTTAAAAATGTCTCAACTAACAGATTTTATTCAAAGTTTGCCTGAAAAAGAATTAACAAGTGTTGGAGATCAAGGAATAAGATTGTCGGGAGGACAAAAACAAAGAATTGGGATAGCAAGATCACTTTATTTTATGCCAAAAATTCTTATTTTAGATGAACCAACAAGTGCCTTAGATTCTAAAAATGAGTCATTAATATTGAATGATATTTATAACTTAGATTCTAAAATAACTTTGATCATAATTTCTCATAGATCAAACGTGTTTGAAAAATGTAACAAAATCTATACTTTAAAAATAGGAAAATTAATTCAGTAAAATGAAAAGTTTGGCTTTTCTCACTAGTTTTTATAACTTAAATGGAACTTTAGATATTAGGAAAGATTATTTTAATTACCTGTCCAAAAATTTTAAAAAAATATACATTATTAATACTGATAGATTAATTTATTTCCCTAAATTTTTTCTTGGTGAAACAAAAAAAAATGAAAAAATTTACCATAAAATTCCTTCAAATATATATTTAATTAATCCAAGAAACCAAACAGAATTTATAGAATTTGCAGGAAAAAATAATTTATTAATTATTAATAATTTTGGAAAAAGTTTTTTTAGTCTGAAAATACATTTTTTAATAAAAAAGCTTAATTTAAAACAAATTCATGTAGATAATTTAGGTGGAATAGGAATGCCAGCCTATATAGAATTAACAAAACCTTTAAGATTTTTAAATTATCATATATTTCAAAACTTATTTAAAAAAATTATTACTCCATCATTAATTTTTTTTGGCTTAATTTCGAGGATAGATATTCACTTTACATCAAAAAAAAGAGAACTGGAGAGTGCTAAAAAAAGCTTTGTGAGAGGATTTTTATTAAAAAAAAAATTATTATTCTCTAAAGAATACAGGTTAGTAAACAGCCGATCTTATGATGTACTTTTAGAAAATAAAACTAAAATAGAGGAAAAGTATATTGTACACTTAGATGCCGAAATGAATGGAAGACATGAGATAGAAACAAGAGGAATATTGAAAGCAAAAGATGTAAAAGCTCATTATTATCATTTAAGACTTTTTTTAAATAAGCTATCTAGAGACTATAGCAAACCAGTTGTGGTTTGTATTCACCCACGTATAAGAAAAAAAGAAGTAAAAAAATTAATTAAATCAAAATTTTTAAAAGGTTTTAAGATAATTCAATATAAAACTAGAGACTATATTTATAAGTCATTTTTAGTTACAAATTTTGATACAAGCGCAGTTGTTGATGCGGCAATCATAAAGAAAAGAATAATTGGATTATGGTCAAGATATATGGATATAAACCAAATTAAACATTCAAAAACCTACCCTAATCAAATTGGATATTTAAGATTAAATTTTGAAAATCATACTTATAAAAAAAAAGAATTGATTAAAACATTAAATAAAAATACATCAAAATATGACAGTTTCATTAATAATTATCACTGTCACAAAAAAAATATCAACGGTGTTTATGATATAATTTCAGTTTTAAAAAAAAGATATAAATGTATATAATTCTAAGATAAAAATTGTTAAATTAATTAGTAAATACAGAATAAAAAATTAAATTATAATATTTCTTATTAACAATTTCATGTTTTTTGAATGTTGCTTCGTATTTCATTTTAGATTTTTTAAATATCTTTAGCATAGGCTTGTTACAAGAAAGTGTTCCTGCAAATATCTTTTTTATTTTCATTTTTTTTTGTAAATATTTCATGGCAGTTAACCAGGCATCTAAACCATGGCCTTTTGATTCAAATTTCGTATCACCAATTAAAATGCCAAGGTTGCCTGTATTATGGTTTTTATCAATTCTACAAATAATAGTTCCAATAAAGTCTTTTTCTTTTGTTAATATTTTACAAAATAAATTCTCTTGTTGCCTAGATAATAAAAAAAATTTATTTAATTTACTAAAGGTTTGTTTTTCAAATCTCTGGTTGCTGTATTTTAAAAGTTTTTTATTATTCAGCCATGAAATATATTTTTTATTTTTAACATCACGATATGTGATAGGTGCAAGATCAACTTTATTTCCTTTGATAATCATTTAGTATTGGATAGTTATTAAATTATAGCTTATATAAAAAATAATGAAACTCAACAAAAATAGCTTTTTTAATTTTGACTATTTAATGTTAATTGATGGAAATCAAATATTTTTTGAAGAGAAGTTAAAATTATTAAATAAAGATAAAACTAAAAAATTTCTGGGTGCTACATTTAATCATCGATTATTTAATTTAAATCAAAAAAGTGCCATTAAATCTGAACTTGAATTTTTAAATCTCAATCATTTAATGTTTTCTATAAGGCCATCATTTAAAAAAGATTTTTCAAAAAAATTTAAATCAAACTTAACATTTTACAAAGATTTTTTTCAAATTTATTTTTGTATATTTTTAAGTATAAAGTATAAAATTAATTCAATAATTCTAGATGAGGATATTAAAAATAGATTAAATATATCAAATGACATTGATAGTTTTATCAAAGATAATTTAGGTTTAATTTTTAAAAAATTTAAAAAAAAAGACAAAAAGATTACTTTTTTTAAAATATTAAATTTTAAAAAAGTAAATTTGAATAATATCGAAATTATTTATTTAAAAAATAAAAATAAAAATAAAAATAAAATTAAAATTAAGAAAATATCCAAAAAAGAAGAAAACCTATTTTGGCTTGGATTTGATGATAATTTTAAAGATGCACCACTCAATAAAAAATATATGAAAAATGATTGGTAAAAAAAAAAAAATAATTCAAATTTTGGAGAACCTCTTTTTAAAAATATGAAATATTGTGCCAGATGTTGTTTGCCAGAAACATCTGAGGGAATAAAATTTGATGATTATGGCATATGTACTGTATGTAGATCTTCTGAAGAAAAAATGAATATTAATTGGAGTAATAGAGAAAAAAGACTAAAAAATATATTTCTTAAATACAAAAAAGATAGGCATTATGACTGTTTGCTTCCAATAAGTGGAGGAAAAGATAGCACGTTCCAATCTTATGCACTTAAAAATGTTTATAAATTGAATCCTTTATGCATAACTCATAGTCAAAATTGGTTATCTACGATAGGCAGATTTAATTTAGAAAATTGTTTATTTCAGTTTGATTTAGATCATTTAATATTTATTCCAAGTAGAAAAACTATAAATAAAGTTGCCAAGAAATCTGTACATCAAATCGGTGATGCATGTTGGCATTGTCATATTGGAGCTGGTTCCATATCTATACAAACTTCTGTAGTTTGGGATATAAGTCTAATTGTATTCGGCGAGGCACCAGCTGACAATGATGCAAGAGGACAACATAAAAAAATTACAGAAGTAAGCCCGTATAGATTTTTAGATGAATCGGCAATTATAAAACACTCGTTTTTTGTTGACAAAAATCTAACAAAAAAAGATTTATCTCACTGGACATTTCCCAATAAACCAGAAGTCAAAAAAAGCAAGACAATGGTAATTCATTTAGGCCAATATATTTTTTGGGATGAACACAAAAATATTGAGTTTATAAGTAAAAAATTTGGATGGAGATCAGGAAAAGTTGAAAACACATATAAAACGTATAAGAGTGTTGAGTGTGTAATGGCAGGTGTTCATGATTATTTTAATTTTATCAAAAGAGGAATAGGAAGAGCAACAGTTCATGCATCAGAAGATGTTAGAAGAGGTTTAATTACCAGAGAAAAGGGTTTTCAGATCGCAAAAGAATACGATATTCAAAAACCTCATGCACTAAAATATTATATGAAAATCACGGATCAAACAGAGACAGAAATATTTAATGCAATCAAAAAATCAAGAAAAAAAAGCAAATATGCTTCAAGAATTAAATAGTAAAAATAATTTTACATTTAAAAAATGGCAAAAAATTAAAACATATAATCAAGATAAGTCAATTAATTTTTATAAAAAATTTATTAAAAACTATTTATCCCTTAATAAAAAATATTTTTTTAATAAAGAATTTTTAAAAAGTTATATATTCAATCAAATAATAAATATTGATACAAAAAAAAATTATAATTTAAAATTTTTACCAATTGGCATTAAAGATAATATAAATACAAAGTTTCTGAGCACTAACTATGGACTTAGATCCAAAAAAAAATTTATGGCAGGAAACAATGCAAATATAGTAGACAAAATTATAAATAATGGAGGACTAATATTTTCAAAAACTAATTGTGCTGAATATGCGGTTCATCATATAAGTGAAAAATTAAATATTAATCCATATGATGATAAATTTATTGCAGGCACTTCTTCAACAGGATCTGCAATAGCTGTTTCATGTGGTGCATTACCAGTTGCAATTGGAACACAAACAGCTGGCTCAATAATTAGACCATCAAGCTTTTGTGGAGTATATGGATTTAAACCAACTTTTGGCTCAATAGATAGAACAGGTATATTAAAAAATAATGATTTATTTGATACTGTTGGAATAATAGCAGCAGAAATAGAATTTATAGAATTAGTATTTAAAAATATATTTAATAACTCAAAAGATTTTCCTTGGAGTAAAAAATATAAATTTAATTTTGATAATTTTAAAAATAAAAAAAATTTAAAAATAGGTTACTTTGACAGCACGTTTAATATTTATAAAAATAGCACAATAGAAGTAAAAAATTTTTATAAATTTATTTTAAATAATTTAGAAAAAAAATTATTATTAAAACCCATTAAAAGCAATTTGTTTAATAAATTTCATGAATATCACGAAATCTTATACAATAAATCTTTAAGTTATTATTTAAAAAATTATACAAAAAATAAGAACTCATTAAGTAAAATTTTAAAAGAAATGATTATAAAGGGAGAAAAAACTTCTCTTAAAAAATATAATGATACAGTTATAAAAATAAATTTGTTAAAAAAAAAGATCAAAAAAATAACTTCTGAATTTGATTTTATTATAATACCTTCAACTTTTTCACAGGCACCAAAAATTAAACATAAAGAAATAGACGATTCCAATCTAATTTGGACTACAATGGGTTATCCATGTATCAATATACCATTTAAATTTTCTAAAAACCCTCTACCATTCGGAATGCTAGTTATATCAAATGAATTTAATGATTTTAGTTTATTAGAATTTTGTAAAAAAAAAATTTATTTAAAAGATATTATTAAAAATGATGTTAAATAAAAATAAATTAAATAATATATTTGATTATCTATTTCCAATATGTAGAAGCATAAGTGGAAAAGGTTACTTAAAATCAATAAATTATATAAAAAAATTTATTCCATTAAAAATTCAAAAATTCAATTCTGGCAAAAAAGTATTCGATTGGAAAATACCAGATGAATGGAATATTAATGATGGATATATAAAATTTAAGAATAAAAAAATATTAGATTTTAAAAAAAATAACTTACATGTGGTAAATTATTCGGCTCCTATTAATAAAAAAATAAATTTAATAGAATTAAAAAAAAATATATTTTATATAAAAAAGTATCCAAAATTAATTCCATATGTAACGAGTTATTATAATAAAAAATGGGGATTTTGTTTAAGTTACGAAAGATATAAAAAATTGTCAAAAGGCACATATAATGTATGTATAGATTCGTCATTTAAAAAAGGAAATATTCAAAATGGATTAGCGATCTTAAAGGGAAAATCAAAAAAAATATGTTTAATATCATCATATTTATGTCATCCAAGCATGGCAAATAATGAATTAAGTGGCCCATTATCTTTATTATTAATTTATAATAAAATTAAAAATTGGAAGAATAGAAATTTAACATATTATTTCCTAATCAATCCTGAAACAATAGGATCAATAGCCTTTTTAAGTAAATATGAAAAAGAATTAAAAAAAAAATACATTCAGGAATTGTTTTAACTTGTCTTGGCGGACCTAAAAAAAAATTATCATATAAATTGTCAAGATCAAACATGTCCACTTTAGATAAGATAATGAATTACTACAAAAACAAAAAAAAAATAAATATTAGAAAATTTGATCCTATGGATGGTTCCGATGAGAGGAAGTATTGTTCTGGGAAAATGAATTTACCTATAGGGCAAATTTCAAGAACAATTTATGGAACGTATAAACAATATCACACTAGTGGTGATAATAAAAAATTTATGAATATTAACAAAGTAATTGAGTCTGCTCAAATAATAGAAAAAATTCTTAAAGATAATGATAAAACAAAAATGATACACAGATTCGAGGCTAATTGTGAGTTACAATTAGGAAAAAGAAACTTGTATCCAAATTTAAATTTTGCCAATGCAATTAATAAAACCGATCTTAGTTTAACTAAAAAAGAATTTAAAATAATGATTAATATTTTAAGTTATGCAGATGGAAATCACAATATTTTTGATATAGAAAAATTAACGAAATGCAAAAGAGATGAAATAGAAAAAATTTTAAACTATTTAATTAAAAAAAAATTGATTTATTTAAAAACATGAAGTTTACACTAATTACAGGAGATCATCCAAGACATTTATATTTAGCTGATTATTTATACAAAAATGATTTTAAATTTGACTGGATAATTGAAAAAAGAGAAAAACACATTCCATCTATAGATAAAAAATTTAACAATGATATTAAGAAATTATTTTTAAAGCACTTCAAAAAAAGAGCTCAAGTTGAGACAAGTTTTTTTGGAAAAAGTCCAGGTAAATTAGCTTTAAAAAATATAAAAAAGATAAATAGAATTAATTACGATGAAAAAATTTTTAGAATTATAAAAAAATTCAATAATAAAAATTTAATCACTTACGGCTGTGGACTTTTAAATAAAAAAATATTAAAAAATTTTTCTGGCTATAAATTGAATATACACGCGGGTCTATCTCCACGATATAGAGGTGCAGCGACTCATTTTTGGCCAACTTATCTGATGGAGCCAGAGTATACAGGCGTAACTCTCCATGAATTAACTGAAGAGGTGGACGGTGGAAATATTTATCATCAAACATCAATAAAAGTTTTAAAAAATTATGGAATACATCAAAATAGTTGCTTAGCAGTTAAGGAATTTTTTATTGAATTACCCAAAATTTTGAACTTTCTCTCAAAATCTAAAAAAAAAATAATTGGTATAAAGCAAATTAGTTCAGGACGTATTTGGACAGAAAAAATGTGGTCACCATTAACACTAAAATTAATTTATGAAGCTTTTAATGATAGTATTAATAACTTTTGTTTAAAAAATAATAAAATTACAAAACCTAAACTTAAGTCGATTTTAAATCCTTAATATTAATGACTTTATCTGAATAATTTTTAGGAATTATATTAGAATCATTTTTAATAATATTAATATTTTTAATACCCATAATATGAGCAAAAAATAAAACAGAACTATTGTTAGTTATTATTAAATTAGATTTAGATAATATATTTTCTAATTTATTTTCTTTTATTACAACTAATTCTTTAAATTTTTTTATAAATTTTTCATAAATTTTTTGATTATTTGATGGATGAAGTTTTATATAATATTTTTTATCAGAGTTTATTGATCTTAATATTTTCAAAGAATTTTTAATTAATAGACTGTTAGATAAATATTCTTTACTTCTTTCATTATTAAGTAGAACATTATTAAGAAATATAACAGATTTTTTTTTTTTAAATTTAATTTTTAAATTCTTATTTTTTATTTTATTTAAAATTGGATTTTTTTTTAAAATAATTTTTGTATTTTTAAAAGAAATTTTTTTAATCTCTCTTAGGGCATGCTTATTAAAAACATATATTTTATCTGGAGAGTAAATCTTTTTTTTTAAGGATAACCTTTTTCTGTAAAAAAACCAGTGATCTAAAAAACATTCTGTTTTAAATTTCTTTTTTTTTATTTTGTCTATTAATTTTATTTCTTTATTATCATAACTTGCCCCAAAAATAATTTTTTTTACATTAGTAAAATGTTTTATGCTAGATTTAATATTAAAAATTTTGATCTTGTTTTTTATAAAAATTTTTTTTGTAGTACTATTTAAAAAAAAAATATAATTATTAATTTTTTTTTTCTTCAAATAATTTGATAATAGCTCTGCAGAACCAGCCTCAAAAGAAACTACTGCTATTTTTTTTTCAGTATTTTTTTCCACACTTTTTCAAATGATTTAATAATTAATTTTATATCTTTTTTATTTAATTTAAACAAACATACTTCGATAGCAAAAAATATATTTTTATTTAATTCTTCTGAAATTTTACAATTATCTTTATTATAAATTTTTTTTCTAAGTGACCATGGAAAATTATTTCTGCCATATGCTATTTTATTTTTAAATATTGGTAAGTTATTTATACTCCCATAGCTCTCAATCAAACCTTGAACGCCCTCTTTTTTTAATAGATTTATAATTTTTGTTCGAGAAGTAGAAATTATTTTTCTATCTAATTTCATTGGATATATATAATAATTATGTGTTATTTTTTTTGTTTCTTTGGGCAATATTATGCCCTTAAGATTGATAAGGCCCTTAGTTAATTGTCTACATATATTTTGTCTTTCTTTAACAATATTCTTTAATTTTTTATATTGCTCTATTGCAATAGCTGCTTCTATTTCTCCTAGTCTAAAATTATGCCCAATTATATTATTTTGTATTTTTTTATTGTTTTTTATTACAGCTTCACCGTGGTTTCTTATCAATCTCATTCTTTCGGCGAGTTTTTTGGAATTGGTGATTATTACTCCACCTTCTCCAGTATTAATGAGTTTATGATAATTAAAACTAAATCCGCCAATATCAGAATTTGTACCAGAAATTTTTCCATTATTTAGAGCGTATGGTGCTTGGGCATTATCAGATATAATTTTTATATTTTTTCCTTTAATAACTTTTTTAATAGCATTTATATCTGCGGGGTAACCAAAAATATCTACAGCAATTATTGCCCTAGTTTTAGAGGTTATTTTTTTTTTGATTTCTGAAGGGTCAATACAAAAAGTATCTTTGTTTATGTCTGCAAATACGGGAATACAATTCCAATGTAAAATTGCAGTAGCAGTAGCACACATAGTCCAAGGTGTTACAATAATTTCATCTCCTGGTTCGATTTCTAGACTTCCTACAGCAGTTATTAGTCCAGATGTCCAGGAATTAACTGAAATTGCGTATTTGATATCATAAAATTTTTCAACAGACTTTTCAAATTTTCTTATAAATTTACCTCCTAAAAATTCTTTACCCGCAGAACCCATAAAACCTGATAACTCACCACTCTTTAGAACTTTAAGTACTGCCCTTATTTCTTCCTTTTTAATTGAATTTTTTTTTTTAAATAAGTAATTTATTGTTGGTTCTTTCATTGTATTCTTAAATTATTATTCTTGATTATTCTCTCTAATATTGAACTAACATCATATGCAATTTTATTTACAAAAATATTTTGTTTCATTTTTTTAATATTTATAACTTTTTCCAAAACATTTTTTTGACTATAAGATTCATCAAATACAATCTTATCAATAAGATTATATTTAAAGTTATTTTTAATCAAATTATCTTTTTGAATTTTAAAAATCTCAAAGTTATTTATCTCATTATTACTTTTAATTTTATAATTCTCATCAATAATTTCAATTTCATTATTACTAATATTTTTTCTAGAAGAATTTATGAAAATAATTTCACCATTTAAAAATTTAATTATAAAATCTGGATTCGCCCCATATTTTATAATTTTGATAGATGATTTTTTTAGGTTTAAATCTGATAGAATGCTTAATATATGACAACAATTATTTTTTAAGCCTCTACTGTAGTAAGCTACGCCCTTAAATTTTTTCAATTTTATAATGTATTTTTTTAAGATAAAATAATTTTTATCATACAATCTTTGATAATTTATAAATAATTTAATTTTATTTTTTTTACAAATATTATAAATTTTTATTAGTTCATCTAAATTTTTACCACATGGCTTTTCAATTAATATTATCTTCAAATTTTTAAAAAGGATTAAATCATTAATCATTTTTAAGTGCGTAGAAGTGTTTGTAGAGATTATTGCAAGCTCAATTTTCTTATTATGCTTAATATCTCTCAAGTTTTTTAAGACAATAATTTTATATTTTTTTTTAAATTTTTTTCTTTGATTTAATGATTTATCAATTGCAAATAAAAAATTTATTTTTTTATTTTTTGAAAGTGCTTTAGAATGAGTTAAAATACATTTTTGTATTTTAAAATCATAATTTAAACCAATTCCACCAAGCCCAATCAAAATAGCATTCATATTTTATACATTAATTTTATTTATCAAATTTTAAAAGGAATTATATTTCTTTTGACCAATTTATTTAATTGCATTATTTTTGAATTCGAATTTAAAAATTTTACAATATCTAAACAAGAAAAGTTTTTTCTCTTTTTCCAAAATTTTTTAAAAATTATTTTTATTAATTTGTAATCTCTTTCTTCATCTAAAGTTAATCCTAGCTTTGGTAAATGTAAAGATTGTGGAGCCATAATATGGCATTGTTTAAATAATTTATTTTTTCTTTTCATAAACAAAGTAACATGTTCAAGATCATGTTTATTTTTTGTTAAATTTGAAGTTTTGATTAAATTTTTGGTTGAAAATACACAAACATCCATCCCATCTGGATATGTTCTAACAGTTGAGTTACTTACAAAATCAAATCTATTATTTTTGTGAATGGAAATTACTTGAGAAACAATTTCAGGATCAATCAATGGACAGTCGCCGGTTATTTGAACAATATTTTTTACCTTATATTTTAGCGCACTTTTTAAAACTCTATCTAAAACGTTTTTTTCACTTCCTCTAAAAAAATTAACTTTATTTTTTTTTAGCAATTGACAGAGTTTATCATTATTTTTATCTTTTGTAGTAGCAACTATTATTCTGTCTATAGCTTTTACTTGACACAATCTATCAATTAATAAAATTATCATAGGTATCTTATTTACATTCAAAATTACTTTACCAGGCAACCTTGAAGAACACATTCTTGCTTCTATAATTGCAGCATATTTAATCATTTTTTTAATTATAAAATTTTTTGTTTTGAATAAATTTTATTTAACAACTCAATAGATTCATTTATATATTTTTTTTTGGTAAAAACAAATTCATAAAATCTTTAAATACAATTATTATAAAAACTTTTAATATTTTTAAGTTTCCTTTTAATAATCTGCCAAATCTTGATTTATCTTTTCTGCGTGTTGTTGATATGTTTATTTCTAAAATATTAAGTTTTTTTATTTTACACTCTAATAAAACTTTTGTGCCTATGTAATTTTTTTTTTTAAGTAATCCATGCTTTCTACACATTTTTAAATTATATCCTTTTAAGCCACATAGAGGATCACTAATATCAAAAAAAAATTTTGCATAGAGAGAAAATATTTTTTCCATAAATCTTT
>Ga0187833_10005629_pt1 | contig 11761 bp, 15 predicted proteins | sample ETNtaG_37_FD_167968 | JGI IMG/M metagenome (GOLD analysis project Ga0187833, IMG submission 167968) | Marine microbial and viral communities from oxygen minimum zone, Eastern Pacific Ocean - ETNP2014_SV_400_PacBio MetaG (Illumina Assembly) | ecosystem: Environmental > Aquatic > Marine > Hypoxic... | reverse complement strand
ATTAATTTGTTTAGGGATTTTAGTTGGTACTGATTATAATCCAAAAGGAATTCCTGGAATTGGACAGAAAAAAGCACTTCAAATTGTTAAGCAGCATAGACAACCTGTTTTAATTTTTAAAAGTGTTGAAGAACAAATTATGAGTTTAAGTGAAGAAGATAGATTTGAATGGCAGGAAATTTTTGAACTTTTTCATAAGCCAAGAGTTCATGATATTGATTTTGAATTTGGAAAAGTAGATGAAGAAAAAATTAAAAAAATTCTTGTTGAAGATCATGACTTTTCAGAAGGAAGGGTTGAAAGGCAGTTAGAAAAATTAAGGAAAATTGAAGAAGAAAGAAAACAGAAAAATCTTGAGAAGTGGTTTTAGGGATTTAATCTTACCCTTGTATTAACTGCTCATACTATCTCGTAATTCTCTTTCCTTTTTTTCTCTTTCCTTTTCTTGTATTTTTTTCTCTATATATGCTTTAAGATAAGATTTATCAACAGCTCCAGTACCTCTTGGAACTTGAGAATTAGAATCTGTCACCGAATGTTTTTTTTTATGCCCTAAAAATAAAATAATTAATCCTATTAAAAAAAGAGCAAAACCAATTCCTGATAGAACTCCTATTTGATAAATGAAATTAGGGATTAAACTTATAGCCATGAGAAAGACACCTATTAATATAAGAGTTATTCCAATTCCTTTAAACATTCCCCATTTTTTCATTGCTTTGTATGTTATAAATCCTATTAATCCTAATAGAATAAATGGAATAATGGTATATAATATCTCTTCAGGTATAAAGAAGAAAAAATTGAAAAAAAATCCTTCATAATCTAAACCAGTTCTATTCATCCAATAAATTACCCCTATTGAAACTGCAAATGCGATAACTCCTCCAATGGCTTTATTATCTCTAAAAACCCTTGATAGTGAATAATTTAAAAGAGCAAAAGTTATTACAAATACTAATCCAAGAATCATTGTTGAAGGATCAATACTGTTTAACATATTACTTAAACCAAATTCTCCATAAAACTGCGCACTTACAAAATTTATTAAAAATACTCCTAAAATTACTGAAATAAAACTTAATGATAATCCTCTTCTTTGCATTATGGAAGTAAGTAAAATGTTTTTATAAAGTTTCTTGTGTTATCTAAACAAAAACTTTTAATTACTTCTTTTGATTTTATTATTTATGGGTAAAAAATTGCCACGAGCATTTGATATTTTAGGAAAAATTTAAATACTCATATCAATTGATATTATTATGAAAACACCAATTAAAAACAAAAAGCCTTATGCAAAAATAAATAATGTAGCAAGAAGCCCAACACTTCAAACAGTTTTAATGGTTGAAAAATTTATTGATGATAACAGTGGAGAATACAAAAAAACCGAACTTTTTCATAAACTTCCTAAGAAAGTAATGTGGCAGACATTTCAAGTTATAATGGAATACCTTGAAAGCACTCTGAAAGTTGTTTATGATAAGGAAGGATATTTAGTGTATATTTGGAGTCCTGAATTTTATGAGAAAATCAAAAATAGGTCTACAATTAAAATATGAAACCTAGTAAAGTCGTATTTATAGATGGTAATCTTGAAAGAGTATTTAATAATTTATCTGAAAAAGATCCTATAAAGAAAGCACTAAAAAGAGCTATAAAAAATATAATGGAGGATGTTTTTATTGGAAGAAATGTGAAGAAAAATTTAATACCTAAAAAGCTTATTCAGAAATATAATATTAGTAATCTTTGGATTTACAATCTACCTTCTTCATGGAGATTATTATATGCCTTAACACCTAGTAATGAAGTTGAAGTAATTTCAGTTATTCTAAATTGGATGAATCATAAAGATTATGAAAGACTTTTTAAATTTTAAAAAATGAAACAACCACGAGCATTTGATATTTTAGGGAATATTGCAATTTTAAAATTTCCACACCGAAGGCGTACACCAAGGAGGTGCGAGAACCTCTTCGAGGCCCCGAACCAAGTAGGTCTTGGAGAAAATCTTGGAAAAAGATTTTTACAAGGGGCAAAGAAAAAATTTGCTGAAAAAATTTTAAGAGAAAATAAATCAATAAGAACTATTCTTGAAAAGCAGGGAAAAGTTAAAGGAAGATTAAGAAAAATTCAAACAAAGCATCTTGCAGGTGAAAAAACAAAAGAAGTTTTGTACAGAGAAAATAATTGTGTTTTTAGATTTAATATTAATTCTACTTATTTTTCTCCTAGATTAAGTAATGAAAGAAAAGAGATTGCTTCAAAAATTAAAAAAAATGATAAAGTTTTAGTTATGTTCTCAGGTGTAAATCCTTATGGTGTTGTAATCGCAAAGAATTCAAAGGCAAAAGAAGTTTTTTCTGTTGAAATAAATAGGGAGGCAAATAAATATGCAAAATTAAATATTGAGCTAAATAAAGTTAAAGATAAAGTAAAATTAATTCAAGGAGATATTAAGAGGGTTGCAGGCACCACAGGCGTACACCAAGGAGGTGCGAGAACCTCTTCGAGGCCCCGAAAAATCTTAAAAAAAGATTTTTACAAAGGGCAAGAATTAAGTAATAAATTTGATGTGATTGTAATGCCTCGCCCACAATTGAAGGATTCTTTTTTAAGAGAAGCATTTATGCTAAGTAAGAAAAATACAAGAATTTATTATTATGATTTTTGCAAAGAAGATGAAGTTAACTCTGTTGTTGAAAAAATAAAATTTGAAGCAAAAAAATTCAGAAAGAAAATAAAAATTTTAAACATAAAAACAGCAGGAGAAATTGCTCCTTATAAAATTAGAGTTAGGATTGATTTTAATGTTCTGTAAATGAACAATTATAACCAACATCCTTTTTGTGTCCTATAATAATGAATTCATATGATTTTCCTCTTTTTTCCCAACCAACTTCTACTCCCCAGACATTATCTTTATATTTTATAACCTCTGAACCTTCTTCTCTTGCCCCTAACCTAATGAGCTCTTCTTTAGTAGCTGTTGGTGGAAGGGTAATTATTCTTGAATCTTTGTTTATTTCTTCTAATTTCATTTTTTTATTTAACCATATAATTTTCGTATGATGCTAAACATCTTCCTACAGCTCCAACTATGAACAAGCTAATGATAGAAGGATTTTCTGATGCATTTTCTCCGTTTATTGAATAAGGTACGCATTCTAAAGCAGTTAAAGCTGCTGTTCCTAAATTAATTTTTTCCGGCAAATTCATTTTCGTTCTTCTTGCCATTTTTAGTTAATTTTTACATAATATGAACCATAAGGGAATATTTCTCTTAAAGATGCATCACATAGGTTAACATTTTTTTTAAGACTTCTTCCTCCAATTAATAAATATCTATCATCACTTAGTTTATTACCCTCATCAAATTCTAATCCAAAAAATCCTGAAGAAGTCATATTTCTAACTAAACCTTTATCAGGAACCCATAAGAAGGTATTCATTCCACTTTCACTTATATGTGTATAGCGAACATCTTTGTCATAGACAATAGACAACTCTCCATGATTCCTACTAATATGACGATTTAATTCAGTTTGTGGAATGATTATCTTTCTTCCATCATAATTTGGTTTATTAAAACTTAAAGATTCTTCATCTTCATTTTCTGCTCTTCCAATTAAAGTATCTTTAACTAAAGGAATCCTCAAATCAGCTTCACTAAATAAAGGAGTATTTTCTCCCTCTCGTGAGTCTATACAAAATCTACCAACTTCTGCTGAATAATCTTTTTTCATGTATTAGAATTAATTTTTAACTTTATAAGTCTTTCTATTGTAATCACTAAAAAGTAGTTTCTAGAACTTTTTCTCTGCTTTAATTGCTGTAGGGGCCTCGCCAACTCAAGCCCACACTTATGATTTTTATGTTTGCTTTCAGGATTTGTAATAAGTGTAAACTCTCGCCATGCCAATGGCACTTCGTCTCGATTAAAACTTTTTCTCTGCTTTAATTGCTGTAGGGGCCTCGCCTCCGTGCCATGTAAATCTTGGATGAAATCTCATTGGATAAATTCTCTCTGAATTGTCATCAAGAATTATTGCAGAACCTTTTAAACCTGGCAAATCATCCATGTATTTTTTTATGCTTTCAAGAAAATAACTTTGCATTATATGATTTAATGCCTCTAAATCTGGTTGAGCTGTTACTCTGTGAGCAATAACAATGTCTGACTGGGTCATTACATCTCTATGAATTTGTCCTGGCTGTTGAGTTGCTAAAACCAATGAAATTCCTGGTTGCCTTCCTTCTCTTAACAATTGTACAAGAGCATCTGTTGCAACTGTTTTTTCATGTAAGGGTAAAAATTCATGAGCTTCATCAATGAAAAACCAGACCAAAGGAGTTTCTTTTTTTTCTTCTGATGACATAAAATCAAAACCTTTTGATAACGACATTATTTCTTCTTTTTTTCTTGCATCCATTCTTTGATTGAAAATTTTCCGAGAAATTAAACTAATAACTAATGCTCTTACATTGAATAATCCAACTGAATTATAAACACTTAAATCTAAAACAGAAGTTACCCCTCCAGAAATTAAATCATTTATTTTTGTTGCTTCTTCACCTTTTTCTGAAAAAATTCCCCATGTTCTTGCTGCTTCAAATAAACCAACAGCAGCATTTTTAATTTCTTCAGGAGCTTTTTCATCTTTTTCCAAATTTTCAATTATTTCTGTAACACCAAATTTTTCTTGTTCTTTTAATCTACCTACTATTCTTTCAATTAAAACAGATACAGGATTTATCATGTCCAAACCAAAAGTTATAATCCAGTCTTCAGAATTTAATTCTGAAACATCTAAGGCAAATTTTTTATCCACAGGAATTTTTTTTTCTAAATATTTTTCATAATGTCCAAAAGGAACAAAAACTTTTACAGGTAATTTTTTTGGTTTTAAACCCCATTTATATAAAAGTTCTTTGTCTTTTTTATTTGGAAATTTCGTTGTCCAATAAATCCCCATTGTATCAAAGATTAGTGAAGCAATATTTTGACTTATTTCTTTTGGAAGGTTTGAAAGTTCTTCTGCTAATACTCCTAAAGTATAAGATTTTCCACTTCCTCTCTTTCCTGCTACGAGGACCACATGGCTACGTGCAACATCCATAAAAATTTTATTGCTTAAAGAAGTATATTGCCCCATTTTTACATAACTTTTTCCAAGAAAGACAAAACCTTTATCTCCAAAAATTTCTTTGTCAGCTTGATTTCTTCCAAGTTGAATATTGTAAACCATTTAAAGACAACCTGCGGTTTTCTTTGACTTTCCCTTTCGACGCGGAAAAGCGATTTCTTTATGCCCTTTAGGGTATAATTGCCTCCGATGAAATCGCATAGCTGTTAGACAACCTCGCGGTTTTCTTTCTCCATAGGAGACCGCTTTGAATTTTGGGCTTAACTTCCTCGAAACACTGAACATGACTTCTAATTGCCTCAGAGGAAATCGCATAACTGTCCAAAAATAACCAACTTTATTTATTTGAATCATAAAAAGAAATAAGAATGAATGTTTTAATAGTTTTTTATTGTTTGAATTGTTTTTACAAGACTAACAAAAATAAATCAACCAAATAGGTTCAGAGGGAGATTTTCATTTGTTCATAAATCTTTATAAATTAAAAAAAGTCTTTTTTTAATATGAGAGAATATTCAAAACAAAATTCGGAAAGATTAAATGTGTTAGGGCTAGAATTTCTTGCAATTATGGAACAAACCGGAAAGGGTGTTGGTTATGATGATAAGTTTAACTGGATAGGTGATAGAACTGATAGGCAAAAAATAATAATTAGTAAAGTTGTTGAAAAAATGCAGCCAGGAATAGAATCTACTGCAATGAGTTTGTTAAATGGAAAAAATTTTGAATTTAATCAAGGACAAAGATTTGGTTTAGAGATTAATGATTTAAATAGAAATCAATTAGAACATGAAGATTTAGTTAATGCAGGTAATATATCTGTAATTGAAAGGTTTGAAAAATATGATCCTTCAAGAGCAGGTGTTTCTACATTTGTTATGTATAAAGCAAAAATAGGTATGCAAGAATATACAATAGAGAATATTCCTTGGGGATACAAACATCGTAAAAGAAACGGAAAAGAAATTCCAAATAATTTTAGTTTTGATGAACTTACAAGTATTGATAATGGGGGAGCTCTTATTTTTCCAAATAGGGAATTAGAAATGGATTTTTTATCTCAGCCTGCAGAGCAAGATAAAGTTGTAGCTTTAAATGAAATGGAATTTATTTTTAGCAGATATTTGGGTGAATTAGAACCACAAACAGAAAGAATTCTTAGACAACGTTTTGGTATTGGGGTGGAAAAACATACTTTAAAGGAAATTGGTTTAGAATTAGGAATAAGTTCTGAATGGGTTAGACAAATTGAAGTTAAAGGATTAAGAAAAATAAAAGAAAGTTTGAAATTAGCAGGTTTAGTTGATTCATATATTTAAATTAATTCTTTTTTTCTATCGTCATATTTATGACTTCTATAATGATTCATATGTTTATCATCCATACAATCTTCACATGAACCTGGTTTTTCAAAAGATGTCCCACAATTCCAACAAATTTCTTCACAAACTTTATCGTATAAATTAAAAGTATTAATTACCCTGTTTAATTTTTCAAATATTCAATTTCATCTTCACTAAGTTTTAATTCTTTTTGTACCAAAGGTTTTCTTAAAATAGAAATAAACATTGGAAATTCCCTCATCGCTCTTTTTTCACCTATATGAACATATTTTGCATATTTTTTTGCAATTGATTTCTTTTTTTCTGTTTTTCGATTATTGAGCCATATTTTTAATATTCTGTCTGGTTTTTGATAACTTGTAAAACCAATTTTTTCATTTTTTTTCGAAGCAGAAATTCCATAACTTAAAAAAATATTTTCATAAACTAAAAATCTCCAATATTGCTGTTTGTAAATTCTTCCTTTAAAAATATCTGCCTTGCTTAACAAGTCAAAAGCTCTTGCAAGTTCTTCTCCTTGATATTCTACAGGAATATTTTTTTCCATCCATAAAATTATTTCATCTATTGGCATTTTTACAGAATTAAAAATTTCCAAAGTTTCTTTTGAAGGTTTTTTCTTGAATATTTCTTTTAATGCATTGAATATATCTCCTTCTTTATTTCGTTCATCAATAAATTCGCGTTTTTCTGAACTTATAGAAGACTCTCTTTGTACATCATTTATTGCTGCTCTTAAATCACCTTTTGATTTTATTGCAATTTCTGTTAAAACATCATTGTCAAGGAATTTATTTTCTTCTCTTAAAACTTTAATTAAAACATCTTTTATTGTTCCATAATTAATATCATTTAGTTTAATGAGCTCTGATTTTTTCCTTAAAGGACTAAGTTTTTTCTTCCATATATCATTAGCAGTTATGATAATTGGATAAGGAGAAATTGCAATTAATGAAAGAAGTTCTGTTAATCCTCCTCTATCTACTGCAGAAATTCCATCAACTTCATCAACGAGAATGATTTTTCTTTTTTTAATAAGTGATTTTTGTTCAATTGCTGGTTTTAAAATTTCATGAAGTTTGTTTTTATTTCTTAAATCAGAAGCATTTAATTCAAATATTTCTGCTTGAAATTCAAGAGCTGTTACATGAACAAGAGTTGTTTTTCCTGTTCCAGGACCTCCATGCAAAATTAATGCTTTTTTAGCTGTTTTTGTTAATTTTCCAAGATTAAAACTTTCTACAAAATTTTTTATTTTTCTTACTGCTTCATCTTGTCCTTTTATTTCTAAAAAATTTTTAGGTCTATATTTTTCAGTCCAGGTCATTTTATCCCTTTCCTAACCCTGCGAGGATACCCTTCCAGGGCACGAGAATCTTGACACTTTTTAATGTCATTTTCCTAATCCTGCCAAGATAAAACTTGCTAACAAAGCTTGAAGTTGAATAAAAGGATCAGAACCTTCAACAATTCTGAATTCTGCCTCACCTGTTTTTTCAGTAAGTTTTACTTTTATTTCGGGTTCAATAGGAAGATTCCAGATTTCTTTTTGAATTGATTTTATGATATCTTGTCCTGAAATACTTTGCTTTAGCATTATATCAAAAAGTTTTTCTCTTGATTTTTCAAAGTCTCCAGAAATAGCATAATCAAGTGCAACCTTAATATCTTTTGGCTTTGCATCTGAAATAATTGTTGAAACAAGTTCTGGAGTCATTAATGGAGAAATTGAAGCTGTTGATTGTAAAATATTAATACATCTTCTGCAATCGCCTTCACTCCCTTCATAAATAATTTCAATTGCTTCATGACTTACATTAAAATTTTCTTTTTCTGCAATTATTTGAATTATTTTTTCAATGTCTTTTTTTTCTAAAAGTTTAAATCTAAAAAGGATACATCTTGATTGTATTGGATCAATAAGTTTACTTGAATAATTGCAGGACAAAATAAATCTGCAAGTTGCTGAATAATTCTCCATTGTTCTTCTTAATGCTTGCTGTGCTTCAGGGGTTAAGGCATCTGCTTCATCAAGAAAGATTATTTTAAAAGGCACATTTCCAAGTGATTTTGTTCTTGCAAAATTTTTTACTTTTTCTCTTACAACATTTATTCCTCTTTCATCAGATGCATTTAATTCAAGATAATTTTCTTTCCAGTTTTCACCATAAAGTTCTTTTACTATAACTAAAGCCAAAGTTGACTTTCCTGTTCCTGCAGGTCCTGCAAGCATTAAATGAGGTATATTCAAAGAATTAGTTAATGAATGAATTCTTTTTATAATTTCATCTTGTCCAACAATTTCAGAGAATTTAGAAGGTCTGTATTTTTCAGTCCAAATTTCACTACCCATGGTAAGACACCTGCGGTTCCTTGACCGTCAACCTCCTTTTAATAGTTGAATTAATCATAATGTAATTATTTTTAAGGAAATTTATAAAGATTGTTATATTAGAATTTAATATTTAGGGTTTTTATTATCTTCAAGGTTGGATGATTTTTTTAAGAAGATTTTCATCCCTCCTAATAAAAGGTCTGCCATTCCTAATCCTGATAAATGCTTATCTCTTAGAATATTACAAGCATTTAAAAATTGACTATGATTCTCAGGGTTTTGTCCTCTTGAAGCCTGCTCCAAATATCTTGCATAACATCTAATAGCAATTAGAATTTCTCTGGATTCTTTAGGCAATAACTTTTTAGAATTATACTTCTTTCTCATATTCCCAAAAAAGAATTTTTTTCTTTATATTAATTATTATACAAAAATATACAAAAGAATTATTACTTGCTACGAGCTCTTCTCTGTTTTCTTTTTCGTTTTTCTTTTTTCAATCTTTTTCTTTGCCATTTCCAACGCATTTGCCATCTCTTTTTCCACCTTCTTGATGATCTTTTCATTTAAAGACAACCTCGCGGTTTTCTTCTCCATAGGAGACCCCTTTGAATTTGGGGCTCACTTTCCCTCTAATTGCGGAAGGGCGATTTCTAATTACCTCCAATGAAATCGCGTAATTTTTAACCATTTAATCTTTCACCTCTATTTTTATATCAACATTTTTTGGAATTTTAAGTCGCATAATGCTATGAAGAACTTTTTCATTTGCAGGCAAGTCTATAAGCCTTTTATGAATTCTCATTTCATATCTGTCAAAAGTTGCTGTTCCATCTCCACAAGGAGATTTTCTTGTTGTGATTTTTAGCTTTTTTGTTGGCAAAGGTACTGGTCCACGAACAATAACTCCTGATTTTTTTGCCAAATCTCTAATAGAATTACAAATATAGTTAAGCATTTCAATATCACTGCTATTTAGTTTTACTCTTACGTTTGGCATTTGAAAACAACCTGCGGTTTTTTTCGATTTTCCCTTTCGTTGTGGAAAGGCGATTTCTAATTGCCTCCGAGGAAATCGCAAACCTTGTTTTAATATAATTAATTTTTGTTAGATTTGTTTTTAAATGTTTCTTTGAAAAAACTTTTTATACTATATTTTTCATATATTACTAATCTAAAATTAAAGAGGTAATTAATGGAGCAAGTATTTATTCAATTAGGAATCATTCTTTTTACAGCATTCGTAGTCTCATATATTGTCCGAGCATTTAAACAGCCGATTGTTATTGGATATATTATAGCTGGAATGATCATTAGTCCTTATATTATCAGTTTTGGAGCTTCACAAGAAACCTTAGATCTTTTCTCTCAATTTGGAATTGCTTTTTTGCTTTTTATGGTCGGATTACATATGAATCCTAAAGTAATTAAGGAAATAGGAACAACTTCATTAATTATTGGAATTGTGCAGATATTTTTAACATTTGTTTTAGGATTTTTTATTTCATCAATACTTGGTTTTGATAATATTACTTCTGCATTTATTGGAATTGCTCTTGCATTTAGTAGTACAATTATTACTATGAAACTTCTTTCTGATAAAAAACAAATAGATTCTCTTTATGGAAAAATTTCAATAGGAATTTTAATTATTCAGGATGTAGTTGCAATTGCTGTTTTAATATTTATTTCTTCAGTATCTAATGCAGGAGATGTTAGTTCTTTGGCTGTTAAAGGATTGCTCGGAGGAGGTGGTTTGATTGCAATTTTATTTTTGCTTGGTTTTTTTGTTCTTCCTAAAATAATGAAAAAAATTGCACAATCACAAGAACTTTTATTTTTATTTTCAATAACCTGGGCTTTTGTAGTTGCAGCACTTTTCAGTTATATTGGATTTTCAATTGAAATTGGCGCTTTAATAGCAGGAGTTGTCTTGTCAATTTCCCCTTATACTATAGAAATAAGTTCAAAAATAAGGCCTTTAAGAGATTTTTTTCTGATAATCTTTTTCATAATTTTAGGATTTCATATACCTATTTTGAGCATGAATTTAATTATTGTTAATGCACTTATATTTTCATTAATTGCTTTAATTTTCAAGCCAATAATTTTAATGGGTTTAACTGCGATGCTTGGATATACAAAAAGAACAAATTTCCTTGTTGGTACAACCTTAGGACAGATATCTGAATTTTCTTTAATTGTTCTTGGTTTAGGAGTTTCAGCAGGACTTATTTCAGGAGAGATTTTATCAACTTTAACTTTAACAAGTGTAATTACAATAACAATTTCAACTTATATGATAATTTATTCTAATGAATTTTATAAAAAAATGTCAAATTTTGTTTCTATTTTTGAGAGAAAAGAAGTAAGAAAAAAATCAAAAATCATAAAAAAATATGATGCAATTTTGTTTGGCTATAATAGAATAGGTTTTGGTATTTTACGTAAATTAAAAAAAATAAGAAAAAAATACATTGTTGTTGATTTTGATCCAGAAGTTATTTCTACACTTTCAAAATTCAGAGTACCTTGTATTTATGGGGATGCTTATGATTCTGATTTTTTGGATGAATTATCTTTAGAGAAAATAAAATTAATGGCTTCAACAATTCCTGATTTTGAAATAAATATGCTTTTAGTAGATTCAATAAGGGCTGTTAATTCTGATGCAATTATAATTGTAAGAGCTAATGAAGTAAAAGAAGCATTTGAACTTTATAAGAAAGGGGCAAGTTATGTTTTAACCCCTTATTTTTTAGGGGGGGAGTATGTGGCGAAAATGATTGAACATTTTGAAATAGATAAAAAAGATTATAAAAAAGAAAAAGAAAAGCATATGAAAATGTTGGCGGAAATAGCTGAAAAAGGAAAAAGACATTCTAAAATAAAGAAAACTAAATAATTAATCCTTAACTATCTTTAATTTCTTC
>Ga0187833_10005624_pt1 | contig 11766 bp, 8 predicted proteins | sample ETNtaG_37_FD_167968 | JGI IMG/M metagenome (GOLD analysis project Ga0187833, IMG submission 167968) | Marine microbial and viral communities from oxygen minimum zone, Eastern Pacific Ocean - ETNP2014_SV_400_PacBio MetaG (Illumina Assembly) | ecosystem: Environmental > Aquatic > Marine > Hypoxic... | reverse complement strand
ATTTTTCCTATTAATTATAAATAGCTGCGTCTGATAAGGTGATCCTCTATTAAATGGATTCCGTGTCGCATTGAAAAAAGTTTGAATTCTATCTGGACCAGTGTCTGAACAGTCTTTTAGCCATTCCCATTCTGAAACCAATGGGATATTGTATAAGATAACAGTCACGTTGTCTTGATCAATTAACCTGCGAATTTCCCTACTTGATTTGCCGATGTATCTGTCTGGAATTACAAATTTACGGGGCATAAGTACATTTGATCGCATTGGCGCAAGAACTATTGCATCCATTGGTAATTGAGCATCAATCCATCTTGACATCGGATAGCCAGCGGCAGTTTTTTCCATTACTTCTTTGCGTTTTCCTTCGGTAAGTGCCCCGGGGAACAATATAAACACGCCATAGATGGATATTGCTACCATCATCCCGGCTTGCAGAAGTAATAGGTTCCGAAACCATTTAACCTTAGGACTCCATGATATCATAACGATCGAACCCACCAGTAACCAATATACTTCCAGATAATATCTAGGTTGAAGCTGTCCCAAAAAAAGCAGGCCAATAATTATTCCACATGCAAGTATTAGCATCATCTTGGAACAATGATCATGTGTTTTTCTAAGTAAAAAAACACCAAATATGCCTATGCCTAATACGGTCGAAATAAAACCCGGATTTAAGGTAAAACCTAATTTGAATGGAAGCAGTAACAAACTCTGCAGGGTTGTTCCACTTCCTTTTAAGTGCTGAGCAAAAGCAATAACCATTGGATCCGGATTCGAGTTAAATCTTTCCAAAAAAGGAGACAAAGGATCCCCATAAAACAAAAAGTTGCGCAGATAAACAGGTAAAACGATAATCGTGCCAATTATCATCACACTTATTACCGCGGTCCTTAAGTGGGCGTGACGATAAGCAAACCATAACACAAATAAGATAGCTAAACCACCGGATATTAAAAAACTATATTTGCAAGCCACGGCAAATAAAATACAGATTATTCCAAACACATTCCGAGCCAGATCAAATTTCCCAGTGTTATTTAGAATCGTGGTAAACCCCAACAACAGACCCGCTGCAGGAAATAACATAGGTTTTTGTGTTGTAACAAGCCATATATTAATAGGTACGGTAAAAACTAACAGTGCAAGCAGAAGGCGAGATTTTGGACCTGCAGCAAATTGAGAAAGCGCGATCCAAACAACACCCAAGCCCGAAAATTGAACTACCTGTCCTAAAATATCCGTGCCACACTGCAGACCGAACAAATTTATTGATTCACCAATACCAACTAGTCTAGCGTGTAACCAATCCGGCCGCGGATAGGATCCGTTATTTCGTAACCAGTCAAGAGGAACACCAAGATGATAATCGAGGGAATCATGATCAGTTGGAGGTCCCAAGGAAGCAAGAAAGAAGCTTGTAATAATTACACCCACCATCAATAAACTAATACATTCTATAACACTTATATTTCTTAGGTAATCCCAATACCTAAAGGATCTTGTTTTTAAATTAATCAATTTACCTGGCAGTGTATATATACCCACAGCAACCAACAAAATAGCCACAATACGTGTTGTCCAAACCGAGAGCAACCCAGAAAAGGCCATCATATTTGTAATTACAGCAATAAAGGCAACGACAACCACATAACCCATAATCCTATCTTTAGTATCAGCCTTTTTATCAAAAATCATGTCTGCCAGCCTAGCGCCTGTGGACACCATCCCAAAAAGAATCAAGAGAGCAATCAACATTGGAAACGGGGGGGGGAGAATTACATCCTCAAGTCGAATAAAATGCATTTTTGAAGTCTCTGTAAACAAAACTAAAAAATTATTTACTTGCTAATCCTGATCGCATTGGTATTTATCTTAACTCCCCATACATAATAACATAAACAGATTAAACTTATACCTTTAAACACATATTCCATCTTTTCCCAGCTACTCATATATTTGAACGATAGCTTACTTTTTCCCTTCATTTTCAAAGCAGTTTTGATCTTATTTCCAAATCCAACGGTTGAAACCACCATGCCACAGCACCCAATAATCCACCGACAACAAAGAATGTAATAAATACAAAAAAGGCATAGCTCACAGCCAGTTCCGGTTTAAGCCCGATTAGAGAAAACAGGTAAATTAATGTAGCATCACGGGTTCCAAGGCCGGAAATGGATATCGGTATGAAACTAATCAGGTTGGAAATGGCCATAAACAGGGTGATAGTGATAAAATTTATCGATAAGCCCATAGCCATGACAATGAGATAACTTTGAATAAAGAACATGAAATATCCAAGACAGGTAAGTAATCCTGAAAACAGCAACTTGGGACTGATAAGTGTCCGTAATCCATTATAAAAGTCTTCAAATCGTTCTTCTATCTTACCTTCAACTTTTTTAACAACAGAAACCTTGTATAGAGTATTGATAAATTTTCCCATCAACTGTTTATTTAACATGACAATGGGAGTTAAACCAATGATAATAGTCAATACAAAAAAAGAGCTTGATATTTTCCCTAAAACGTCAAAATGCCATATTCCAATAAATCCCAGGATAACTAAAAGATACAGGTCAAATAGACGGTCTACCAAAACAGATGAAAATCCTTTACTTATAATAATTCCTTTATCAGACTTCAAATAAAGTACCTTCATAAATTCACCAACCCGCCCCGGAGTGATAAATCCAACATAGAGACTACTTATATACACCAGAAAGGATTGAACAAAAGAATAATTAATTGCCTGTTGTTTTAATAAAATATTCCACCTACATGATTTGATAAACAAATGAGGAATATTTAATGTCATGGCAAAAAATAAAAAAGCTTTATTAGTTTTTAAAATTTCATCTTTTATTAAAATTAAATCTATTTTCAACAAAATGAAAAACAGTATAATTAAACCAAAATATTTAATTATATATTGAAAGTTATTCCTTTTTGAAAATTTGATATTATCTGAAATAAGATTAGCGATTATTAAAAATTAAATTCTTTGAAGGATATAGGTTCTTCGAAGCATGAAAGTACTTTTTAAAAAAGTAGGCATATATTTTTCTAATAGACTATCAAAAGCAATTGAGACTTTATTATTAAACGGAAGTAATATTGTATTATTTTCTGACAAAATTTTTAGATTAGCATTTTTAAATGATTGTGATAATTGACTACTTTTTAAAAAACGATGTGGACCCTCGCTGTGATTAATGTTGATAATTGCACTTAGCCAGTGAACCCATTCCCAAGATACTGCTGGACACGTTAAAATAATTATACCATCCTTTGTAACCAGTCTTGACAATTCTTTTATAAAATAATCATAATGAAATATATGTTCTATAGTTTCATAACATAATATAAGGTTGAAGGAAGAATCACCTAATGGAACTGGTAATTCACTGATTTTTATAAGTTTATTAGGAATATTAGCATTTTCTAATCTATTTTTTGCAAGTGAAATAAGGTAATCTGAAAAGTCAACACAAACAGCTAATTCAATATTGATTATTCCATTCCAAAATTCAGTGCCTTTTGCTGATCTCGATTGTACATCAAGAACTGTGTAGGAATTTTTTGTAATATATTTTTTTGAAAGACTATATGAATTTGTGAATCTACGGTAGTATGGATATATCTCGGTGTTTATAACATCATAGTCTAGAACGGTATTCCAAAAATTACCCACATCTTCTAATGACCACGGTCGTTCTGTGAAATATTTATATTCATCTTTTATTCTTTTAAGTGCTCCTTTTAATGTAAAATAATATTGTTTTTTTTCTTTTTCCAAATTTTATTTTTCTAAAATCACTTTATAATCATTCAATCTTACTATTTTTGATCATTTCGAGACCGTTTCCAATTTTATTAGTAAATAATTGAAAAAACTGGCTGTAATTGCAGAATTAAACCCCTAAATACTATTTAAAGAAACAAAAACAGTGCCTGTTAAATCTATAACGGTCATTATTTAGGGTTGATAACCAAATCATTTTTATTGACCGTCTGAAGGTCAACACTTATTCCAATAGCAAATTTCCTTCTAAACCGTGACAGCAACGTAAAAAATTTGACTGGTGCCAGATTTATTGCCAATTTTGTACTTAAAATAAAATGTAGTAAGTTTAAAAACGGACTTAAACCATACTTTTTGAATTTCAGATTATGCCAATGCATCCTCACTATCTCACTTTCTTTAATAAAATATAGCTTAATCAAATTTTCACTATGCACTTTGGAGATGAGATTTGTACCTGTATTGCTACGGGTGATAACAAGAGTTCCATTTTTCATATTTTTTACCCATGCATCCCCTAATACAATATCTGCGCCTTCTCCCATATAATAGGGACAGACTCTGCAACCGTCTTTAAGAAACATAAGATCCACTAATTCATAGAATTCTTTACCGAAATGAACTCTCTCACCGGTTTTTGATTCCACCATAAAGCCACCGGGATACGCACCCCAACGGTATTCCATAGAACTTATCTCATCTTTCTTTACTTTAGTCTTTTTAATTAGATATTCCGTACCATCATAAGTCTTGTTATATCCACAAAAGAAACTGAAAATGTACTTTATACTTGGCATTTTATGTCTTTGGTAGTTTCTAATTGCCTCAACAAAACAAGGTTGAATAAAAACAGCAATCTTTTTATCATTATATAAAGGTAGAAGGTCAAGTAAAGGTTTGAGTTCCATATACACATATTTTGAACCTGAAATTTTATGAATATTCTCTGGTTTTGTTATTGCCTGGTAAACTGGAAAAGTAGGATCATTTTTTGAAAAACCTACACCAATAACCACATCAACTATGTCGTTTTCCAAAATATAGCTTGCTACTTGGCCTCCTACACCGCCTGAAGAACCATGCTTACGAAAATTTTTATTATTGCTATGTCCTATAAATAGTTTTTGATAGGGTGTGATTAAAAAATCAGAATCATATTTCCCTGAAAAAACGTCTTTTGATGATGGTGGGTTAGTACGGCGTTTCATATTAATATTATTAGCATTAAGTCACAAAATTATTGATAAATAAAAAACAAATATATAAATATACTAATGAGTTAATGGATAGCTCGGAACCACAGAATGATGAAGATACATTTCTATTTATGTTACCTGGAAATTGGAGAATTTAAAAGAGAGCTTTTCGGCATAAATATTTCGTAGTGAATTTATAATTTCAGCTTTTATTTCATATAACGATTCGGTAAACGATGATTGATCAATTCAGCCAAAAAGGCAAGAAACGCTATCTGAAAACCCGTCATGGCGATAATAAGTGAGGTAACATCTGCCAGTTCACCCAAAACAAACTTTGTAAATATACCCCACCCTATCGCAATCAGAAATAGGCTGATACTTATTGGCATAAATATCTTTATTGGGGTAAAGTAAAGACCTATCCTCAATATTAATTTAATAAAATTAAGTGTGTCTCTGATTGGTCTGATCTTTGACTTCCCCAATCGCTGGAAATAATCTATCGGAGTAAATTTTACCTTATATCGACCTGATAACATTCCTAATGTAATGGTTGTAGTAAATGAGAAGCCATCCGGTACAATATATTGAAAAGGCATAAAAGATGATTTTTTAAAAACACGCAATCCAGAATTGATATCTGGTATTGGTTGCCCAGTTACCCAATTAGCAAGTTTTCCAATAGCCCATTTGGCCGGTTTACGAAGCATTGAAATTTTAACATTTTTTCCTGTCCGTGCTCCCACTACCATATCCAGGTCATTTTCAATTAATTGATTTAGAAGGCTGTCGATTTTTTCATTGGGATAAGTAGAGTCGGCATCAGTGATACAGATAATATTGCTATTTGCATTATTTATTCCAGTTTTCAAGGCAGCTCCATATCCTTTGTTTGCAGTATGCTGTAACAGATTCACCGAATCAAAAGATGATACTATTTCTGCTGTTTTATCTTTAGAATAATCATCTACCACAATAATTTCATATGAATCGTTATTAATATTTTCCATAATTTTATTTAACGTCTTCTTTATGCCTGTTTCTTCGTTGTAAGCTGGTATTATTATTGTAACCTTCACTGAATTTTTATTATTCATTTTTAGTGTTCAACTTTTGTGAATTTGCAAATTTCAAAGTCTAGAGCAACTCAAAACGCATTTAGTTCAGGAAATTCATTAAACGTATTTCATTTATCTAATGTTGGGTGAACGCCGTCACTAATTACAAATTTATTGCAAATAAAAATTCTACCCAGTCCTAACTATCGTTTTCAACTAAATTTTTTACTTCAATAAGATGGTTTTCCTGAAAACATGGAAAAAGGGAATATCATTAATTTTGTGTGAATATGTTACAGGAAAAAATTTAATTCCTTTAATCTCTATCTAATACCGTCCCACAAATTGCTAAGTTTCGTAGTTCCTATTATCAAATTCAAAACCCTATGAGAAGTGTCAGGTATTAAGTATTCGTTCGGAACGCTTTTTTTGTTTCCATTTATTTGATGTTGGTCAATAACAATTTTGATTGAACTGATAACAATGTTGATATTAAAACCAGTGAGTATAATAGATCCGGCATCAAGAGCCTCAGGTCTTTCCATTGAATTACGTAAGGTGATTGCTGGAAAGTCAAGAATGGCTGATTCTTCACTTATGGTACCACTATCAGAAATAACGCACAGGGCATTTTTCTGTAACTGGATATAGTCGAGGAACCCAAACGGTTTCAAAAAAGATATCCTGTTGTCTATGTCAAAGTTTTCTGCGGCATTCAATCTTTTTCTTGTTCTTGGGTGGGTAGAAACAATTACCGGTAAATCATAATCCTTAGCAAGTTTGTTTAATATAGAGACAATGTTTTTAAGTATTTGAATATTATCTACATTTTCTTCTCTGTGCATACTTACAACAAAGAATTCTTTTGATTTGAGCGACAATGTTTCAAGGATATTTGATTTTTCGATTTTATCAGAGTAGTATTGCAAAACTTCATTCATAGGAGACCCTGTTAAATATATGCGACGATGAGGTAATCCTTCTGAAATAAGATGGCGGCGAGAATTTTCTGTATAAACCAAATTAAAATCAGAAATATGATCAATAATTTTCCTATTAATCTCTTCAGGGACGTTAAGGTCGAAAGATCTGTTTCCTGCTTCCATGTGATAAATCGGTATATGTAACCGCTTTGCCATAATCCCTGCAATGCAGCTATTTGTATCCCCTAAAATCAATACCGCATCAGGCTTTTCTTTTTCTAAAACTGTTTCTATTTTTATTAGTGTTTCACCAAGTACTTTCCCTAATGAGGTTGTATCTACATCCAAAAAATAGTTGGGTTTAGGAATTTCTAATTCATTAAAAAATACTTCATTTAACTCATAGTCATAATTTTGGCCTGTATGTATTAATAAATGATTTAAATTAGAATCTAATTCGGCAATTACCCTTGATAGCCGTATAAGTTCTGGCCTAGTGCCCACAATTGTCATTATCTTTAAATTTGCTTTAGGTGAAATCATTAAACTGCCTCATAATGTGTATCTGGAACATCTGGGTTAAATATTTCATTTGTCCAAAAAACCGTATAAAGTTCTTCATCCCCAACATTTGTAATATTATGTGTATACCATATGGGCATATCAACAAATGAGGGGTTAGCTTCATCCAGTAAAAAAGTATGTTTTTCTTTTGTCCCTATTTTTCTGATTACAATTTTAGCCTTCCCCTTAATAACGATGAATCTTTCTGCTTTGTATGTATGAAAATGGTTGCCCCTTGTTATTCCTGGGGCTGTTGTTGAAAAAGAAACTTGCCCGCCACTATTTAGTTTTAATATTTCTACAAAGGTTCCTCTATTATCTGCATGTTTTTTAAGATGAAAGGGGAAAAAAGAATCAGGATCAATATAGCAAAGAAATGTGTTAAATAAATTTTTCTCAAAGGTATTATTTAAATTTGGTAGAATCCCCTTTTCAAAATAATTCTGCTTAAAATTACAAAGCAAATTGAATACTTTTGAAACTTTGACTTCTATCGTGTGATCTATTTTAATCTCCTCAACAAATTTACTTTTTTCACTTTGATTGTATTTGGTAAGAATATCATTATAAATTTTGATTATTAATTCACCTACATAAATTAATTTGACTTTTTTATCAATATCAATTGTAGGTAATTCGTCATGTGTTAATTGGTGGGCAAAGGTTGCTATAAAGGAATTATAAAATGGGTTCCCAAAGGGGCCAAATACATTCGGTATAATTAATCCTGTGAATTTTGCATTATTTTTTATTGACCATTCCTCTAAAAGTTTTCTACCATCATATTTAGATTTTCCATATAGATTATCACTTTCTTCCTGACTTGTTGATGAAAAAATAATATGAGGTGTTGAATCGGTTGTTTCACAAGCATTGATAAGTCGATTAACTAATTTAATATTATTGTCATAAATAACCTGCGGATTATCATGTCGATTCATAGCTGCAAGGTGGATAATAACATCACACGAATTAACAAATTTTTCTAGTTTTTCACTTTGCGTAAAGTAGCGTTTTTTAAATGGAATTAATGCTACATCTTTCATTAAACCTAAATAATTAAAAAGATGTTTCCCAATAAAACCCCCTTGTCCTGTAATGCCGACTTTTATCATTTTATTAACCAAAAGTTAATTAAACTTTCTTGATGATACTTCTTCTTCAATAAAATCGAGTTTTAACAAAAGATCTTTTGTGGCATTAACGTCTAATCGTTCTGTATTGTGGGATGTATATTCACCAGTTTCAGAGACAGCCGTCTCTCCCTCTAAAAAATATTCACTATAATTTAAATCACGGTTATCTGCAGGAATTTTAAAATAATTTTCTAGGTCTTCAACTTTTGTCATTTCCTCTCTATTCACTAATGTTTCGTATAATTTTTCCCCGTGTCGCGTCCCTATAATTTGAATTTTATTATCCAATTGGAATAACTCTTTTAATGCTTGTGCCAATACCCCAATCGTGCACGCTGGTGCCTTTTGTACGAAGATATCACCATTTTCACCATTTTCAAACGCATATAGAACTAGGTCTAATGCTTCATCTAATGTCATCATAAATCTGGTCATCTCCGGGTCCGTTAGAGTTAGTTCTTTTCCTTGTTTTAACTGGTCTACAAGCAGTGGTATTACCGAACCTCGAGATGCCATAACATTTCCATAACGTGTCCCACAAAATACGGTTCCAGTGTCATTTATATTTCGCGCTTTTGCAATCATAACTTTTTCGCTTAATGCTTTTGTTAACCCCATGGAGTTGATTGGGTAAACGGCCTTGTCCGTACTCAATACTATTACCTTTTGTACATGGAACTGAAGCGCAACATCCAGCACATTCTCGCATCCAACTACATTCGTGCGAACTGCTTCCATCGGAAAAAATTCACATGACGGCACCTGCTTTAATGCGGCCGCATGAAAAACATAATCTACACCCGACATTGCTTGAGATAGGCTATACCTATCTCTCACATCGCCAATATAATATTTTATTTTATCATTTCTATATTGAATTCGCATGTCATCCTGTTTTTTCTCATCTCGACTAAATATTCTAATCTCAGATAAATTAGATTGAAGTAGTTTTTTTAAAACTGCATTTCCGAACGACCCTGTTCCGCCGGTAATTAGTAACGTTTTATTTTTATACATATGATTATCCAAATTATTTTCTTGTTTTTAAAATGTATCAAATTCAATTGTTAACCAAATTATTAAATACAAACTCGTATGATTTTGCAACATTGTTTAATGAAAATTCTTTTATAAATTCTTCATAATTAGGTTTATAGTTGAATTTATTATCAATTATATCATGTACTGCCTTTGTAAATGCATTTATATCTGAAGGCGGTACTGCTATACCTGCATTATATTTATTTATAAAATTGGCAGCCTCACCATTTGCACCCATTACAATCGGAGTTTTTGACATTAAATATTCATATAATTTACCCGGTATGCAAATATCCATATATTTATTCGACAAATAATTAGCAATAAGTACATCTGATGAGTTCATATAAGAAGGAATGAGTTCCCTTGGCAATCGACCCACAAAATCAATATTTGTTAATCCTAATTTTTTTACCTCTTTTTTAAGTGATGGTAACATTATCCCATCTCCAATAAATAACAAAATAATATTCTCATTTTGTTTCGCGATTTTTTCCATCATTTTTATAAATATTATTGGATTTTGTAATGCTCCAATATTCCCGATAAATGAAATTATTTTTTTCCCAGGGTATTTTTGCTGAATTTGCTTTTGAATTAATTGATTGTTTTTTTTGATGTTATCAACAAAAAAATCTGAATCCACCCAATCTGGAATATATTTTATTTTAGCTAATGGCACACCTTTTTTATGAATATTGTTTATCTGCCCTTGAGTAATCGCAGAAATTGATCTACAGTTAGTATAGACAAACATTTCAAGTTTATAAAGTAATTTGATAAATATCTTATTTTTTATCATACCTGATGCAATCCCCAAATCTGGCAGAATATCTGGTACATCAAAATGATGAGGTAAATTGTAATGTTTTTGCGCTAAAGCACCAACAACTCCCGGTGGTAGTGGAGCAATTGAAATACAAAAATCAAATTTGTGATTATTTTTTTTTATATAGAAAAATGATGAAATCACATATGAGAGATATGAAAACATCCTAAAAAGAACATTTTTTCTTACTTCAAAGATTGATTTCAATCTAACTACTTCTACTCCATTAATATTTTCATTTTTTTTTGCTTCGTACCCAGGAATTGATCTGAAATCTCTTGGGAACGTAGTTACTACAGTAACCGAATGCTCAACTTTAACAAATTCTTCGCTTAATTCTTTTGCACGTCTTGCGACCCCTGCCATTTCAGGAAAATAATGTTGTTGTAAAACAATTATTTTATACATTATAAATTGTTTTTAGGGTTTTTTCAAAGGTATTATCCCAAGAATATTTTTTAACATTATTATATCCATTCTCAATCATTTTATCTTTTAAATTTTTATCAAAATATAATTCAGATACTTTATTCTTTATATCTTCAGGGTCTTCGGGATTGCTATAAATTGCAGCCTCGCCACAAATTTCAGGTAGAGAGGACCTGTTTGAAGTAACAACTGGTACTCCAAAATTCATAGCTTCGAGATTTGTCAATCCGAAAACCTCACAATAAGATGAAAAAATATAGAGATTGCTATTTTTATATATTTCTGGAAGAAATTTTGACCCTAAATCCTCAATAAGAATAATTTTTTCAGAAAATTTAGAGTTTTTTATTATGTTTTTTAATTTATTAAAATAATTAGAGTCTAATTTTTTTGAAATAATTAAATATTTTGGAATTGCATTTTTATTTTCACATATTTTATTATACGCAATAATTAATTCAATCAAACAATGATATGGAACTGCGGATGAAATAGTTAAAAAGTATTCCTCATTAGTAATATCAAGATTATCAATAAAAATAGTATCTTTATTTTGCAATTTTTGCAATAACCCTTCGGCTCCAAGATAAATAGTTTCTATTTTATTAGATATTTTACTAAATATATTATAAAGTTCATTCTTGGCTGTTCTTGAATCAACAATAATTCTGTCAGCATAATTAATAGAATAGTTCATAATAAATTTTTGAATGAATAATTTAGCTTTGTTACCTGGCATATCATTAGGGAAAAGCCAAGGTAAATTAGAATGAACA
>Ga0187833_10005622_pt1 | contig 11769 bp, 7 predicted proteins | sample ETNtaG_37_FD_167968 | JGI IMG/M metagenome (GOLD analysis project Ga0187833, IMG submission 167968) | Marine microbial and viral communities from oxygen minimum zone, Eastern Pacific Ocean - ETNP2014_SV_400_PacBio MetaG (Illumina Assembly) | ecosystem: Environmental > Aquatic > Marine > Hypoxic... | reverse complement strand
GGAATATCATTTGAATGGGTTGGATCTTATATTTACGTCTATAAACTAAACTACTGATATCATAAGCATTCTTATTTTCATGATAATAAACTTTTCCTGATGATTGATAAATCTCATTATTCAAACTGAAATAATTAACTAGTAATTTTCCAAGGGTTGTTTTTCCACACCCACTCTTACCAACAAGACCTACTATTTGTTCTTTCTCTATGGTAAAACTGATATTATTAAAAATCGTAACCCAACTATCTTTGCCCATACCTGATATATCCGGGAAAGAAAAATCAATATTTTCAAGGGTAACAATAGCAGTCATTACTCACCGTTTAGATATCTATACCAACATCTTTGCCAATCAGTATTACTTGAATTAACAGATGGGTCCTCACGGTAATTAACTATCGGTGGGAGTTCATTACTACACTTGTTTCTTAACTCATTATCACCATTATCAAACAGTTTACATCTGGAAGTGTAGGGACATCCTATTAATTTTTTCCTATAATCCGCAAGAAGACCTGTAATACCAGCACTTTTGTCAGTATCAAAAATTATTGGATCCAATGAAGAAAGCAAATCGGCTGTATAAGGATGTAATGTTTCCCTTTTCTGTAGCCTACTTTTATCATATATAGCTTCTAATAAGAATCCTCCAAACATTACTATATACGCATCAACTAAGTGACTTAAAAAAGCAAAATCGTGGGAAATAATTATGATTGAAGTACGAGGGTTTTCCTCTTTGAGTACTTCTAACTGATGGATGACTTCTTTTTGACGACCCATATCAAGTCCCGTGGTACTCTCATCGGCAAAAATGACCTGCGGTTTATGAGCTAAAACAAAAGCATTCATCACTCTTTGAGCTTCTCCACCACTTAGTTCACCTGGGTACTTATTCTTTATTTTGGTCGCATTTAAATCGAACTTATCTACGTTTATTTTAAAAAATGTTTCAAAGTTTGAATCCTCTAATAGCTTCGTTTTATCGAGTCTTTTATATGCTTCCAGGAAGAACTTATCAACGGTCCAGTATGGGTTTAGAAAGGACTTAACATCTTGGGGAATTATTCCAAACTTAGTGCCTCTTAATTCCTTAAACTTATCCCTAACAAACCTTTCAAACGAATCTGCGTTCTTCCGTTTATAGTTACCATCAACAGTTCGGTATACAGCATATTTTTTGTTTAAATCAGTTTGGTCAGGATAAAAGGATAGAGGTGTTTCGCCAGTATCTCCGAAGTATTTTACGGAACCTGAAACAACACCAGGCGTAAGGCTCTGGGTACCGGTGATTGCCATCATTAATTGAGTTTTTCCCGATCCCGATTCACCAATGATACCGATAGTTTTACCTCTTGGAATAGAAAAGGAAATATCATTTAACACATAAACCGGACCTTTCTTTGAGGAAATAATCGAATTCAAACAATTGATTTCAAGAACATTGTTCATGTTTTGGCCTTTGATTCGAAGAATCTTGCACTATAAAATAAAAACGTGGTGAAGAAAAAGAGGATGAAAATTAGTGTATAGAGTGGAAACTGATGATTGTACTTATCGACGTAGAAGGTGTGCAGTTCACTCCCTAACGTTCCGTGATAACTGAATCGTAGAACCTGGAGGGTAAAGTCGAAGAACAATACTTGAGCACAGATATATGAAGCTTGGAAAAGTATGCTTGAAAAACAAAAATGTCTTAGAATATGTGAAAATATAATTCTTCTATCATTAACACCGAGTAACTTAAGTGCGACAACAAATTCCTGAGATTTAAGCATTTCGAACTTATTAGTAATGATTTTCGAAAGAGATGGTGATGAGAAAAAACCAAAAAAACCAAAAATGAGCTTGAGCTGGGAATCTTCTCCTATTCCCAATGGTATTAAAATACCTTGTATAATTATTACAGACAACAACATCCAGAGTATAAGAGGAGTGGATTCAATAGTTTTAATTGTGAATTCAAGAATCCCAATGGAGCGAACAAACCGTTCCCGGTAGTATCCAATCAATACACCAGAAATAATACCAAAAAATAGGAAAGAGGCCATCGTATAAAACATCAACACAAATGTCTTGCTAACGGATGCAGTTATTGTGCTTAACAAGTCATTACCTGAACTTGTCGTCCCTAAAATGAGTAGATCTCCCTGTTTAGTATATTTAAGGGGTTTTATAGGGTGAATATTGTAATCCGATATTTTGTCGATGGAAAGAAAATAATATTCTTGTAACGCCATCAAACTAAACATCTCAGTTGCAATTACCTTCAATTCCTTAGGGTTCTTTGGATTGAAAATCGGTTTTGATTCCTTGCTCAGGATGTAAATATTTCGATTGTTTTCTTTATCAATATAATCAAAATAAGATCTATCAGAATCGAACTGTATTTGATCCATAGAAACAGGCCTTTCCTCCTCTACTTCATCAATATACGTATATTGAGAAAAAGGATTGTCTGTAATAACTACAATAATAAAAAACATAATAACAATGGTTGAAATGATGGTCAACACCTTACCGAAGAGTGAATCAGAATGTAATAAGAACTTTAACATTTCCTAACCACGTAAATTAATGAGATTATTTCTCAATCTTTCAGCTATTAGAAAAATGGTCGTAAATAGTAGGATACTCACAAAAGTAGCGGAAAATATTACACCATATTCAGGATTATCTGTAAACGACTCCCAAATCCTGAAACCAATCCCCGCATACTTACCGCCTCCACTAAAAACTTCTACAAGGATCATACCACCAAAAACGATTGGTATTCGACTCGCTGTTATGGAAATAAGTTGAAGTTGCAGTTCCTTGGAAGCAAATATATACGGATTATAGCCAGCATTAAAAGCAAACATACTGTAATCCTTTTCAAGAATCGAATGATGCTCATCTGAAAGTAAAGTATAATAATCATATAAGACTCCACTTCCCACAGCCAGTGAAAATATTACTATGAAGTTCATGTTTAGACCAATGTGTTCCAGTATCAAATAAATCAGTACAACATGAAAAAAACTGAGTGTCAGAAAAGGCTGTACAATCCACCTACTTAACGTGGAGACTTTTGACACAAAAAGGAATAAGATGGAAATAAAAAGCGCCACAATAATAGCCAAGCTAACAAACTTCATAGAAATTATCAGGTCATCAAAAATAAAAGAAGAAATTTCTTCCTGGTCATCACTTCTAACTCCAAAATCTAATGTTATAGCATTAAGTAACCACTGTGAATATTCCCCCGCAACGAAGGGCAAATCAGTTATAATGTTCTTTTGATTAACCTCAGGCGCAGAAAAATCAAAAGAAAGATCATACTCATCAAGTTTCTCCCCACCTATAAAACTGTCTGAATTTGGACAAATATATAATAGGCAGTAGACGATAAATGAAATGAAAGAGGTGAAAAGAACAGATTTGGTAAATGTAAAGAAAAGAAATTTTAATAGAGACAAAGATTTCTTAAGATACATTTAATCAGCTGGTTTCCATTTATGAGGCGTGGTGAAAAAATTATCACCATTAATAAGTGTGTGGTTGTCCTCATGTATCTCGTTTTTATTAAAAACGTACCAGTTATTTAAACTCCACAAAAAAATCGAGGCAACATCCTCATGTAATAATTTATGAATCTCTTTACCAGATCTTATTCTTAATCCAGGATCTGTTTGGATTTCCAGATGGGAAAAAAGATCATCCACATCAGGGTTGCTATATTTTTGAAAGTTACCTGATTTACCTGTCCCATATAATTGATTCAAAGGTGCTTGAGTCGAATGTGGAGAAAATTCAGAATACGCCAAATCCCAATTATTTTTATCATTCAAGATCCTTTTCCAGTTTACCTTGACTACAGATTGGATTACTACATCAATCCCAAGATCCTTAAGATATTTTTTATAAGATTTCGCGAGAGCTTCTCGTTCTTTATCCGTAATATCACTTTTATAAATAAGTTTTAAAGTTACTGGTTTACCATTCAATGATAGTTCTTTTCTTTTACTATTATAATCATAGCCCATTTCCTTCATGAGTCGCTTAGCAGTTTCAAGATCATATTTGTAGCCATGTATGTCAGTGTTATAGAAGTCATGCTTTCTTGAATAGGGACCGGACAGGGGTACTGCATCATTTTTAAACTTCGAATTTATAATTTTCCATTTAATTATGGACATTGCAATTGCTTTTCTAAAATCACGCTTCTTGAGGTGTTGACTTGTGTGATTGATACACAACATGCTGGCATTCAGTTTTTCAATCTTCCCAGAATAGTATTTATAACCTTTTGCTCTATCACCAAACAACTGTCTCGGTATATCGATTATCAGATTCACATCTCCATCAAAAAATCTGTCAACCATTTGATTTTTCAATGGTTCTTTCTTTATGGCAACTCCATCAAAACGTGGGCTGTTGGGGGGGGGTGGGATTTTGTCAAAACTTTTCAGACGTAACCAGCTCTTATCTTTTTTGTCAAACTGAAAGGGGCCCATACCGATAGGATATTTCATGTAATCTTTAATGCTCTGATCTTTAGGATAGTTCTTTGGAGAAGCAATTATCTTCTTAATAACCTCATCAGTAAAAATGTGTGAAGGTAAAATATAAATATTAGATAAATATTGTACTATGTTCGCATGAACAATCTTACGGTCAAAGGATATCCTCAAATCACCATTATTGTCCAAATAAACATTTTTCAGTTTAAATATTTGAGAAGGGAGCAACTCTTTAGCAATTGCATATTTGATGGAGTTTAGGAGATCTTGACCGCTTATTGGTTTAACAGAAAAGTTTTTATTTCCATGAAAGTACAATTTTCGATCAGATTTGCCCGGTATCGGGATTAAGAATTGCGCCTTAATTCCATCGGGCAGATCATCTTCTATTAATTTTATACTATCTTTAAGAGTTATATTTGAATAGGTCATTCCTCTCTCGATCTCAAATAAGGTTTCATGAAATAATGCGAAAAACCTTACTGATTGAGGGTATGATGGAAATTGTAAGTACGGATCATAAATCCTAGGTAAATCTTTTTCGGCATACTTAATTTCGCTCTTTTTTGTAATCTGACTCTGAATGGAGGATATCAAAAAGAAAAAGATGAACAAGATATTTACTATTCTATTCATTGGCAATTATTACTCCCCACCATTTTAGATTCAATGTTCACTGTAGTTTGGCCCTTTATTGGGTTCTAGAATTGCCTTATATAACCTAAAAGAATGAAATACTGGGTAGTTATCCTGATTTATAGGGTTTCCAGGTTCCATGCCATTTTGAATTGTTCTCAGTTCTAATTGATCGTAAAGGGAATAGTATGACATGAAAAGGTTGGAAAGAACACTTTTTTCATCACCAACCAAGAAAGAAAAGGGACGCTTCTTAGATAACAGCTGAAAACTTTCAAGATATTCAGCATCGAGATAAGGAAGATAATTCAAGTAACTTTTATGCTTAGGAAAATTAAAGAAAACCTGTTTATCAATAAGTTCCTTTTGATAGACAAAGTGTAATACTGAATCTAAACTACTGATTGAATTACCAGAGGAATACATATCATTAAGATTGGAAACAATCTCACTTAAACTCTCAAAATCTTCTTTCATAATCTTCATCTGTAGGTTCTTGTACATCTTGGTCTGAGGCAATAGAGGATTTAACAGTGACAAATCCTTGTAAAATTCAACCAAAGAAGCTATTTGCTTTTCTTCTTCATAATCACCAGCAACTGACAATAACTTATCCAGTAGATCACCATCTGCTTCACCAAGAAAAATCAGGTTCATATCATAAAATCGAAACAAAGAACTTATATGCTTTATATATAATTCTTCCTCGACTTCATTCCAATTAATATTATTATAAATATCCTTAGCTTGGTAAAATTTAGCCAAGGCAACCAGCTCAACTTGAGACACTAAGAAATATTCCCTTGAATCATGAAATATATCCAAATCACTCAATAATATTTTTCGACCATCTATTAAAAGCGTTTTGTAATCATCATGTTCGTTGCTAGAAAGTTTACGTAGTATATAGTAGATATTTTCACCAAGGTCAATAACCTGTGGCGTATTATCAACCTCCATAATCTCTCTTGCGAGTTTATTTAAAGTCGATTTATCTAATCCACTGCTGGAATCAATATCCTCTAGGTAGGTATAAATTAGCTCTGCATACTGATAGGGAAGGTAAGTCTCCGGTCGTTCTAACCATTCAATATCATATTGATCATAACCCGTATCAAAATACTTATCTTTATCGGCCTGAAACGATTCGTGTATCGATAAGAACTCATGTAAGTGGAATTTGACAGTATCAAGTTCTCCACTTGATAAATGCTCAATTGCAGAAAGAAAATTGAACTTTGGATTATTGTAATTAAATACCTGATCTTTATTAATAAATTCTCTAAAAATAACTAAAAATTCCCTATATAAGTTTAGTAAATATGCAGAATCGACTAATTCGCGAAAATTGTCTATTGTTTGAGTATTAGAAGATAGGGAAATTTCATAGTATTCTACATGTTTTTTGATGGGTGGATTTCTCTGAAAACGAGGATAATTCTGGATGTAACGGTCTTCTGTAGTTTCTGAGGGATTGGGAGTTGAACTACTTCCCTCAGTTTGATCCACATTTTCTCCCAATTCAGAAGTCTGACTATCATCATTCACAAAACGGTAAAATATTACACAAATGATTAATGCAAAAACAACAATTGTAGCTGGTTTTTTCAAAGTTATTCTCTTGGATTTTATTTATTTGTAATTTTTCACTAAAGCATTTAATATTTTCTTCTCATAGCTGAGTCTTAATGGCAAATAGTGTTCATGTTTTCCAGCTACTTTCGCTAAATCATTATATTGGTCTACCTTCTTTAAAGCACGCTGAGCTAACCAAATAAAAGTTACTTCTTCTTTATATTGTTTTTCAAAGTATCCTGAATTGTTTGATTTTTGGTTAAACTTATATATAAGGCTGTTAAGTTTAATCTGGGTTGCCTTACCAAAACCTTTTTTATAAAACAACTCTGCAACTCTAAAATAGAATCGCACCTCTAGTAATTTAAGCTCTGCTTGTTCGGTGAGAGTCCTACTTATATTTATACCTTTCCAATCGAGTGATTCTATCAAATCAAACCAAGCTAAAGCTCGCTGAAAATGATTTTGATTCTCAAGATTGTCTTTTACTATGCGATTGTATGTTAAAGCGTCGCTCTCCTCTGTTATGATCTGCATTGCAAAAACTTTGGCAATATCTTTTGCCACGGTAATGTGTTGTGATTCGTTATAACAACTGTCACAGATTTCAATCGCGAATTCTAAAGCATCAGTCCAGTTACAATAATTAACCTCATTTTTTAAATCTTCGATCCTCTTTTCGCAGTCAGATTTGGCAGAAGTGTCATCTTGATAGGGATTCGAAAAAACAGGCCTAGTATTAGTATCCTCAGGTTCTGTTTGAACCGGATCTCTAATATCTCTAATGTAAATTTGTCCGTTATCACCCGTAAGATAGTTGACCTTAAAAGATCTTAATGCATTAAGACGAAGAATATTTCCATCTTCAGTCTGATGTTCAGAAGGCAGGTCAAACTCAAACTGTTCGTCTTTTTGACCTTCTTTTTGAACAAAGAATTGAGCTGTTATTCCAGCATTAAAATATGGATCATCGAACATTAGCATCGGATACTCATCCATTTTGTTAGTTTCCTCATCCTTTACAAAAAATATTGCCCCGCCATTTGCACGGATCTCACCGATCTTTTCTCCTTCATCATTAAGAATATTGAAACCTTCCATGTCATGAGAGAAAGTCATTGAGATAAGTATTGGTTGTTCGATAATATCCGGTTCTATAATCACTAAGATCATTTTTTTGCAGTCTAATTCCCACATCTCATCTTGCTTGTTATATATCGGTTCTAATATTTCTCCCTCAGGACAATCTGGTGGCCCACAAATCTTATACTGGGGATACCATTTTAAGTCTAAGTCTGAACAAGTACATTCGTAACATTCTGGATTCCATTCCAATACAGGAGATATGTTTTTGCAGTCTCGGAGATCTCTTTTCCTTCTTGATTCCATAAGAATGTCTGGTAAGGTATTCACCTTTCCAATCTCTAACTTAAAATGCTTCTGTTTCGGATAATATTCATCTTTAAGCAGGATAACATAAGGGCTCCAATCTGGAGGATTATCGGAATATTTTTTCTTGAACTCGTACCTACCATCCGAATCTGTATATTTACTATCATTTTCAGAACCAAGATAATTGTCAGTTTCTTGATCAACAATTACTCTAACTTTCGATAATGGTTTCCTCGTTTCGAAATCCAATACTCTGCCAGTAATCTTTGTTATTTTTTTTTCGAGTGTAACTTTAAACGCATAGGGATCTTTATCTTGTACAATTTTAATACCTTCCCCCTCATAATAACCTATATCGGGTTCTTCATTAAGTCTTTTCTTTTTCTTAATAAATTCCGGCGTGAACCATTTGCGTTTAAGTTTCATTTCAACATCTTCCCAAGCTTCACCATTCTCTGTATAAGAAATAATTAATGAAAATTTCTCACCGTATTTCCAGAATTCATCCTTAATACGAAGCGGGTTCTTCCAACTGAAGAATTGATACCACTTATCTTTTCGGAGTTTTACATCGTGAGACACACCATCTTCATCTTGGATCTTGCACTTGACTTCTTTAAGCTGAATTTCTTTAACATGATCTTCACCATTCTCGAAAGTTATTCTGATTGTATTCTTTTTAGCATTCAAGAGAGTACAAAAACACAACATTATAAAAACAAAACTGAATATCTTATTCATTGCTTATCCATTCATACCAATGTTCTAAGAAAGGTTCTGCCCTAATTGCTGTTCTAAACCCAATCGTCTTATGAGAAACTGACCCGTTTTCATAGATAAAAGACGTCGTTTTGCTTTCTGCAGCTGATGATAAATAATCTCCACCTTTTAAAATTACTCTATTATCATCGTGGTTGAAATATTTTTCAACCCATTCCTTTAGATTACCGCATACATCATAAAGACCAGATGGAGATCTAGATTCCAAGTAAGGATAATTCTCACCATTATAAAACCCTACGGGTGTTGAATATCCAAAACATCCAAGTATGTTAGCGTAGGTACAGCTTAATTCCCCTGACCCTACTGACTCAGGATAACTTAACTTTTCTTGAAAGGTACCACTGAAAAAATCAAAGCGACAACTTGCAGCTATTTCCCATTCCAATTCATTTGCTATATGAAAACCCACTTTAACTGAGTCATAGGACTCATCGTAAGATGGGTTATCATATGTATCCTCGAAATCAAATTCAGCTTGAATGAACTGGTTTACAGCCACAGATCTATCATTGGTGAATTGTCTTGCCTGCCAAAAATCTAATGAGTCTTTTGGTATGGATTCCTGTAAGTAAGAACTATTCACCTCTGGGTTGCTATAGAGAAAATCTGAAACCTCGTAGATATCAATATAGAAAGCGTCAGAAGAACCTACGGTTATCTCATTATCAGCTGTACCGAAAGGAAAATTACTTATAGAAGGTATATATTCCATATTGTAGATCGGGAAAGTAGCAGCCACGAATTCACTACTATCGCAAGTTCCACCTTGGCCACACCATTTCAGTGTATAGAGTATACTTTGTCCTGCTTCTACAGTGGTGTAGTACTCAGCTACGTTGTCGATGTACATGGCGGATATTGTAGTATCCGAAAACAAAATATCTCCCCCACTTAGATTATTTTTTAGAAAGACTGATTCCAAATACCCGCTGCTAACGTTATCTAATGACCATGAAAGGAAGATTGTGCTTGAGTTAATTGGTATCCAACCAAAATCAGAAACATTAGGAAAAGTGACACGAAGAGGATCAGTTTTCTTTATTTCAGACAGATTGTGAGGGGTTTTTAACTGTACTTGATATTGAAGGCTGTCACCAAGCACCACGGTGTCAACAATTCCATAGTGACAATCGCTAGAAACCTGTAGCACAGTATCAATCGTTAATGTATCCCCGGTGTTCGGACCATTTAGAAAATATTTTTCTATGTACCATTCAATGCTGTCAACATCCTTTTCAAAGTGATTGGAATAACAGTAATACCAGTTAAGCTCTACCGTACTTTCGTTTAACTGATTAACAGTAAAAGAATCTGCAGCTGGAAAATCATGGAAAAAAGAATCAACAAACGTCGGAGTCGATTGACCAAGTGTGCTAGAAAACCTTATGAAATAACTGTATTCATTATTAGGAATAACATTAACAGAATCTATAAAATAACTAGAAGAACCAGTTAGCGCTGCGCCAAAACTAAGAGAATCATACAAATCCTGTCTCTCTAGTAAAATCGAGTCTATGTCAGCAGTCACAAAATGAAAGACAATCGAATTATCATCATACGAGCCAACAGTTACAGAATCTGGAGGTGCAATAAAGTCGTCGCTACCTGGATCCTGCGTATTGGTTAATTCGAACTCCGGCGGCTCCTCACAAGCTGACAAGAAAAATAAGAGAAGATAGATTAAACCTGCTCTTCTTTTGTAAAAGCCAATCATGGAATTCCTTTACTTGAATTTCTTTACTGAATAGAAAACTTCAGCAAGGTTAATAACATAAACAACTCCTAGCCCCATAGCGTGAATGCGAAACCGATCGAATGAATGCGTCATTTGACTATTATAATTTTCTGCCTTTTCGTGATAATAATCAAACAGTTCAGGGTCGTCAGAATCGTACAACGATTCATAATTATTCTTGTTTTCAAAATATTTACCCTTCGCCACTTCATAGTCCTGATACAAACTATACGCACTGTAGGCGTAATACAATGTTAACACATGATAAATGTAGGATTCGATTTGCCTCAAAAACTTAGTCCGGTACAATTCCCTTTGGCCAACTCCAGGGACAAGTGCTAATTCCATTATTTTAATAGCCTTCAGGTCAACCTTTTCCATCGTGATGGACTTTATAGGGTGTTTTTTTTTCATAAGATCTGGCTTTATCCTCCAAGATTCCTTTTCCCACCCGTCTTTTATTACTGTTAACTTATATTCAAAAGTATTTTCCTCTTCTATTGGACTCTTCAATGTTTCAAACCCACCTGAAAGTAATGACCATTTTTCAGACTTTCTATTCTGCCATAAAAAATTCCATAGACCAGGCTTCTTCCTCTTCCAAGATAATAGTATACCTTGTTTAATATCATTGGTAATCTCGTAATAGTATCTCGTCTTTCCCGGATGGAAATCAATTGGTTCATTCTGAAACCAATCGTTGAGCTCTATATCGCCAGAAATATATTCAGCTTCAGACTTAAAAACCTCACCTTTGTAAAGAAAATTGATGCGAACTTGACCATTATTCACAATGAAATCACCGCTAAGATCTTTGTTTTTCTGGACACGGATGTCATCCGTAATCTCTATTGTCACATCCTTTCTACCCAACGTGTAAATTACTTTTGAAGTGTAAATAGAGCGTTTAAGGTCTTTAAGCAATTCAGAAAAGCCCTTCAGCAAATCATCCGATGAAATATCTAAGGAGGCTTTAGCAATATCCTCACCGTTCTTAGAACTTAGTTCGGCCCTAACTTGGTAAGAACCACGTTTTTTGTCCTCAACAGTCACGCGCAGCTCATAAATGTTAATGTTGTCTTCTTCACTCAGTTCATAATCCTCTGAAGAAGCCAGGCTTTTTTGGACAGCATCGTAAATTTG
>Ga0187833_10005618_pt1 | contig 11776 bp, 14 predicted proteins | sample ETNtaG_37_FD_167968 | JGI IMG/M metagenome (GOLD analysis project Ga0187833, IMG submission 167968) | Marine microbial and viral communities from oxygen minimum zone, Eastern Pacific Ocean - ETNP2014_SV_400_PacBio MetaG (Illumina Assembly) | ecosystem: Environmental > Aquatic > Marine > Hypoxic... | reverse complement strand
TAAAGCATCCCAAAACATGAAACAAGAGGCACTTCGGCTGTCATCATAACGCTTACCTTCACCGCCGAAATTCGGGTTAAAGCCTGGTTGAGTGAAAGGTTCGCGCAGAGTGAAAAAACAGCCACTGCGGCAACTCCAATCCAGGCGGATGTTTGCCCGGGTAGAATTGGAAGCTCCTGCATCAGTAATGGAACTAGACTGACAAGTGTTCCGACCAAACAGTGATAGAAAAACAAGGTGTAGACGTTGTTGTCTTTGCCTAATTTCCGGGTCAGGAGTAGGATGAGCGCAACCAAAATTGATGCAATCCCGGCAAACAGATGCCCCAGATTCAAGGGGCCTGAAGCTGCATGCTGCCATAGGATCAAACTGATACCGATGGAAGAGCCACAAATAAAAAGCCAGGCGATTTTAGGGGTCGGTTCGCCCGCAACCCAAGGAGACAGGAGGGCAGTGAAGGCCGGATAGAGGTAGAAAATTATCATTGCCAAAGAAAGAGGAATCATCTGGAAGGCCGCAATGACCAACAAGAATGAAGCCGTACCGCATAGGCCCCTCACGGTGAGCAGAAAACGCTTTTGCCCCCAAAGTTCAAGCCCCAGCGCCTTGACAACTACCGGGATCACGAATAGACCAAGGCCAAACCGACCCGTTCCGAGATGCCAAACACTCAGGTGGGTACCGGTCAGTTTGGCTGATACGCTCATGGCGCCATAGAACATAGGGGATAGACTTACCCAGATAAGCCCCCTTGGAATTAACCTTTCTGCCGTCAAAGGTCCCCTTTTTTTTTCAGCTAACTCGATCCTCCAATCCGCCGGGGCCCCAATCCGGATTCGGGATGAAGGTCATTTAAACACTAAGTGCGAAACTTTATTACGAAATTGAGGCGTCCGTTCAGTCCTGCAGAGACAGTTCCCAGAACTCGGCGATCAAGTTAAGCCCAAAGCTTTTGTGTGGGTATTCCCCAACCATTTTAAAACCTGCTTTCGCATACAGATGGCGTGCTTCCAACAGGTTGCCCTGAGTCCATAACTTGATTTTTCTGTAGCGGTTGCGTCTTGATAATTTGATGCACTCGTTGATGAGCTGCTTGCCGATGCCCCTACCCCAGGCCCTTGGCTCAACCAAAAGGAGGTGCAGTTGGGCGATCTGCTCGCCGGCATCCACAATTATAACCGACCCGACATGTTCTCCATCCTTTTCGGCAATCCAAATACATTCCCGCTTCGGATCATGCTTACGGATGAATTGTACCAGGATTTCCTCGACCAATGCCTCGAAGGTTTCATCAAAACCGTATTCTTCAGAATAAACAACGCCATGCCGGTGTATGATCCAACCGATATCACCGGGTGAATTGAGTCGGAACAGATAGGATGTTGGTGGTTTTGAATCATCGTCAAGGATGTCCTCGATCGTCTGTATGGCATTGAGGAGCCGGCGCTGTTCTTCGCCAGTCAGACGAAGCAGAAAACCTTCGGCTTCTTCCATAGATCGATCGTTGAGCACTGAAAAGACGTTTTGACCTTGGAAGGTAAGATTCAGAAGCAGCAGATTGACGGTTCAAATATAGTCGTCTTGACCAATGATTTCAACGAGTTACATACCTTCCAATTTTGCCTCTTTTGAAAAAGTGACTATTTTGTGACTATAATTTTTTTTCTTTGAAGCCGTCAAGCCGTTTAAAAGGTTGATTGCTTTCTTATTATGATCTTTCGAACGATTCTTATTTTGACCTAAATATCCTCTTGCGGGCAAAACAATCACTGGGCTTTTGTGTAGCAGCCGGTCCGATTTTGATATCGGACAATCGGTTTGGGGGTGTAATTAAAATCTGGACTTGGGCACTGATGCATACATTTTCCACAGAAGTCAATAAATCCCATCAGATATAGCCCTTTATCAGGGATAGCACGCTTTGCAGCCGCCTTAGCAAAGTCGGCTTGCTGAAATTTTTCCGGAGGTTCGATGTGGGTCCTTGACCCGGATCCTTCTGTAAATCCATCCAAGCACCAACGACAATGGAAGTGGTTTAATTGACCATAGCTGTAAGTTTGGCTATCCATAGTGAATTCTTGGGACTCATTTCTGCTCAAAGCCCCAATTGGACAGGTTTCTACGCATGCAAAACCACAGGTATCAGGCTTACAAACTTCATGAGACTCCATCAATGCTCTATGTTCAAGTTCAGCCTCGGTAATTATTGAAATAAGCCGTTGTCTTGCTCCATATTCTGAGGTCAGAAATAGATTGCTCCATCCAAACGCCCCAAGACCCGCAGCCAACGCGGCATGTTTGTGGGAAAAATCTCCAAGATAGCGGCCCCATTGGTCAAACTTTTCAAAATAGCGGTATTGGACCAGGGTATGGGAAGGCGGTATGGGCAGACTGGAATACCCATGGGATTCAAGAACCATTGCTACCTTTAACGCCACGTGTGATAGCTCATAGTTTAGATAGGCAAATCCGAACCACATATAAGGCCCTGGTAAGGCTCCTTTCTCAGCATAAGTGCCCCAGGCTTGTCCGATCGATCGTGGATATGCAATGGCTAATGACACCACAGATTTGGCGCGAGGTAAATAGTAATCAGGACGAGTTTTTTCTGGCCCTGTGCCAAATCTCTCAACAGGAGCAAAACCGACTAAATCAGCCCCGTTTTTTAAAGCCAGGGAACGAATTTCTTCTGAAAGCAAACCCATATGTACCTCCTATAATTAAAGTGTCAACAAAAGCGGGCGATGATGAATTTATAAAATATGGGATCAATGGTGGTTTTGTCGGTGGTATTGGATATTTTATTACATTATTTGCATATTGGGTAATAGATGGTTTTAGAAAACAAGGAAATTGAGAGAGAAACACATTCTCGGAGCCGCACCGTGGTTAAGGGAAATTGATCACTCTGAATTGATACTCTCGTTTGTCACCAAAGAGGGACCATTTAGTGACCAAAATTATTTATTTTGCGTCTTTTGTGTCTTTTATATCAACACCGGTTTCCTTATAAATTCAAGAACTTAAGTGATTTTAAGAGGTTATGAAAAACGGTACTTTTAGATTCAGAATCCGCCGGCGTGAATCCGACTTTGACCGGACTTTGCATAGCAGGTCCTCTTTTTCAAAATTACTCAGGATACGACTGAGATGACCCGGATCAATGCTGAGCTCGTTGATAATGTCGCTGGCTGTAAGTTGTTCGTGGTTAGTCGATTCATAAAGGATACGCGCCTAGGTTAAAGAAAAACGGGTTTTTAAAAACCCCTTGGCGAGAAGACCGATATGTTTCGTATAAAAACGGCTGAATCTTCTAAACTCAGCGATGCTTTCGGACATATTATTTTCGGCCGTCATAATCCGCCTCAGGGAAGGGTCGTCCTGTTTTGAGCCTGAATATGATATACACTTGTTTTTGTCAAGTAATAATTTGACTTAAGCAATCAATTGTTTTCTTTTTTAAACCTGCCGGCAATCAAGATGATGCCCACAACCACCAACCCCGCACCGATCCATTGAACGGAGGAGAGCCTTTCCCCGAGCATTATCGTGGCTAAAATAATCGTCATGGAGTAGCGCAGAGCCTTGACGGTATGTGTATCGATCCCATTCTTTAAAGCCCTATTTGCGGTTAAAATGATAGTCGTAAATCCCAGTACGGACGGTAAGAGCAAGCCGATACCAAACCATTTCCGTGTGCCGCCGAATGTTTGATTCAATTGATCGACCGGGCGTTGTTTCATAAAAGCTTTTTCCCGAAAAGAGTATAACGATAGGATTACCGGGATATTTTGGGCAATACTGTGCTATTATGCAATATTTAAATCTGGCGTTCAGTCGACAACCTGACTCAATTTTATTGAGATATCAGTTCGTATGGAGTCACAACCATTTTTCTTGACCGGATGACCTGTTATGTATAGTGTATATGCCTTGAAAATTTAATAAGTTATTACTCGCAACGAAGAAGAAAACCATGGAAACCCAAGATAAATGTTGTACAATCGTGCCCCACTTCAAAGTTCAAAAAGACAAACCCGAGGATTTTAGGGCGCTGACGGTCCTGCCCGACCTGAAACCGGATGAGTTTTAAAGAAACAAAAAATTGAGATCGCTAAAAAAGAAAGGAATAAAATGCTCGACATTCTAAAACAATTTTTCAATAAAGCCGCAAAGAAAAGTTCCCGGACCGATGACCGGAAATCAGGTCACGACATACTGGTGGCGACCTGCGCTCTGTTTGTGGAGATAGCGCGAATAGATGAAAAATTTACCCAGGCGGAAATGAAAACGCTTCTATCGATTCTAAAAGAAAAATACGGTTTATCCCCTGCGCATGCAGATGCCCTGATTGAAGAGGCAGAAAAGGAACTGAACAAAAGTGTTGATTTATGGCAGTTTGCCAGGCTGATCAATGAGAATTATTCGAACCAAGAAAAAACAGAAATCATCGAAACCCTGTGGCGAATCGTCTATGTTGACGGGAAAATGGACCAGTACGAACACTACCTGATGAACAAGCTGAAAAATCTGCTGCGTCTCTCTCACAACCAACTGATCGATGCGAAACTAAAAGTACTACGCTTCGGGTGATAGTGGAATAGTCATATTTTAATGGAGTTTTAACTCTATTAGGGTGGAATTGCCCTATTGAAAAATGCGTCTGCCAAAGGAGGTCAATTATGTGTCAAAGCTATAGAAAGGTTTGTGCTTGCGGAAAAAATACTTCTGAAATTTTCTTTGGAAAAATGATCTTAAATGAAATGGCCATCACACAGGTCTATTGCCCGAAATGCAGTCATAATATTTCAACCGAATCCGATAGCAGGGTATGGGATAATGGCTGGGTGCTCGAACTCAACATGGATATGGTGCGGACCCATGCACCGATAATGGAAATTTCCCCAGAAGCGGTCACGGCCGAATTGGTTTTTGATAAAGGGTATGCCACATGGGTCGGAATTACGCCGGACGATCATCAAAAAAGAGATCAGGAGCGATCGAAAATTCAAAAATTGGCGAAAACCGATCTTCGGGCCTACATCCAGGCGATGAAAGACTGGGGGGTGACCCGCGAAAAACGCTTTATTAACGAGGGTTGGCGCAAAATGAAGGTAAGGGAAGCTTGAGGATCGAGTGAGACTCAAAACTTGAGACTTGAAGAAGATACCGCATGCGATTTTCATACACAAAAAAAAGAGGATCAAACAGCTTTGCCCAAAGATCCGTTCCCATGGGGCGTCGCGTAATGGTCGCTTCAAGTCAGCGACTGGCCACGCAGACCGGCCTTAAGGTCCTAGCGAAAGGGGGGAATGCCATTGATGCAGCGGTCGCCATGGTCTGCACTTCAAGCGTGGTTGAGCCCCATTCAACGGGAATCGGTGGTGATGCGTTACATTGATGTACCTGGCCTTAAAAAAAAAGCTGATCGGCATGAACGCCAGTGGCCGCGCACCCTATGCGGCTGATTTGTCATGGTTTCGCGAACGGTGCATGCAGGAAATACCTGCAACAGGGGTACTGTCGGTGACGGTTCCCGGAGCGCTTCATGGCTGGGCAGAGGCCATAAAACGCTATGGCCGGCTGGGGCTCGGGAATGTTTCCGAATACGCAATTTATTATGCTGATAACGGGTTTCCAGTCTCGGAGATAATAGCAGGTGAGCGGCAGACAGCTGGAGAGAAGCTTTTATCACATCCGTCTTCAGCTAACTTTGAAGCTTCTCAAAATAGTAGACACACCTAAAAGCAAAATTGTAAAAGGAAACAGAAGGTGTGTCTATGCTGAGAAGGTATGATAGAGAATTCGAGTTGGAAGCGGTACAGATGGCGTCCGAATCGGACTTCTCGAACAATATCAACGGGATGTTTGTATTTGAAGCTATAATCATTGATTTGGTCCGGATCTCCAGAAAAAATCGTCTCAAAATTTGCATCCTTTATTTTGGTCTTAAAATTTCGGAATTGATCTTGAAAAGTGATTTCATATCGCTGACCCTCCATTTAAAACATGATTGTTTTTATTGTTCGCCAGATCGCTTACTAGGTCAGTTGCAAAAAACACAAAAACAAGGATCATAATAAGAGTTGAGTGAACCGATTAAGATGGCCACGCAGTTTCATTTAAATTGAGAATGGCAGCGGCGTTTTCACCGAGAATCGCCACCACTTCCGCTTTGGTAAAAACAATTCCCTTTGGCGCATTATTTGGCAAATTTTTTATCAGTCGGATCCAGTTTCGAGTCGGTTGAACCGTATTGAAGATGGGGTTATCAGTCCCAAACACCACCTTGGATACCCCGGCGTAATCGAGAATATCACGCAGCTCACGGCAAAACAGGCTATAATGTCCAAAGGCATAGGAATCCCACATGGCCAAATCGCCATAAAGATTTGGTTGGTGGACAGCCAGTGCGGCCCAGGGTCTCCAATTAATCGCACCCATATGGGCTGCAATCACTTTGAGTTCCGGAAAATCAACAGCCAGGTCAGCCAAAAGCGAGGGACTGGCAAATTTACATCGTGCCGGAGGCATTAAAGGTCCTGTGTGGGTTAAAAGAATACCACCATTGTGGTTCAAAACGTCCAGAACCCTATAGGACTCCGGCCCGCTGGGATCATATCCGTGATCCGGATGATATTTCAGCCCTTTCACTCCAAATTCTTCAAAACATTTTTTCAGCATATCCGGCGCGTTCGGCCTTCTCGGGTCGATACCGGCCAGTGCCATGACCCGATCAGGATATTTCTGAGCGATATGACCCATTTCCTTATTAATTTTTTGAATAACCTCCTGGGTAAGTCTTTCAGTATTGTCAACTGAACAGATCACGGTCAGGTCAATTCCAGCCTCATCCATAGAGGAGATAAGCCGTGCACCGGTTGGATCCGGCCATGTTTTCAGTGCCTTTTTAATGAGTTTCTCAGGGTTTATGTTAATTCCCATAATTTGGGCCGCCCGGAGGGCATGTTTGGCTGTTTGGACCACCCGCTCCTCATTAATTATCGGCATTATGTGATAGTGAACATCTATGATCATTATGCTCTCCTTACATAGAACAAGTGTCCATAACATTCTCCAAATCAACCACGCTCCACAAGAACAGTTCCCTTTTATACATAATATGCTCCTTTAATCAATCTTCTCGAGGCCTTAATTTCTGCGGTTCATGGCAATATCGAGGATTTTCAGACCATAAACAAAAAAAGAAGGATCAGAAGACCGATCAGTAGTCGATCCCTTTCTGTGACTCGACATCCTGTCGATAGGCGTGTTTGATATCCTTCATTTCGGTGACGATATGCGCCCTTTCAATTACTTCCAAATGGGTATCCCGGCCGGTCAGGACAAGATGTAGCAGTGGCGGTTTTTTATCTTTCAACGACCGAAACGATCTCAGCCTCCACCACCAGCATTTTCATCCATTTTTTTTGATGATAACGAAAGAACGAGACGACAAACAAGGTGCCAACAAAAAGTAGAACGCACAACCATGCGTAGTAGATTCCCATATGGAAAATCTCGATGCCGATATAAATCGGAAATATCATTGCAAACAAAGAAGCAATAGCGACGTTCCACATGATAAAATTTGTATCTCCGGCCCCCTTGAGCACCCCCGAAAAGGACATGTAAAGCGCATCCATGAAAACATACACGGCAACAACCTGTAAGAGATTGCGGCCGGTGTCCATCACGGAAACGTAATCACCCATCGTACCACCGGAGGAAATGAAAAGTGAAAGCACCTGATCCGGCGCAAAAACAAAGAGAAAATCGATCGCAAAAGTGTAGGCCATAAGAATATGGATTGCGCTCCATGTGGCATATCGGGCCTCTTCGGATTTTCCACGCCCCAAAGCCTGTCCTACCAGGGTGCTGATGCCATAGGAAAATCCCATTGCCGGCATGAAAGCCAGTGAATTAATGGAGAGAACGATATTACTGACGGCCAGTTCGTTTTTTCCGATCCGGCCCACCATGAAAACAAAAAATGTAAAAGCAAAAATAGCGATGCTGAACTGCAGGGCGCCGGGTACGCCGAATTTCATGAGGCGGGTAAAAAAGTTCGAGTCAAACGCCAGGTTGTGTACTAAATACTTTTTCTGATTTAAACGGGTAAATATCAGAAGCGAGAACAATAGAGTGATTAATCCCCAGGATGCAACTGTGGCGATGGCTGCGCCTGTAATACCGAGCTCTGGGAATACCCACACTCCGTTGATGAGTACATAGTCGAGGGGAATGTTAAAGGCCATACCGAGGCCGTTGATCATCATTACCGCCCGGGTAATTCCTCTTCCGATAAAAAAAGCCGACAGTGCATGATTGCCAATGTGTAAAACAGAACCCCAGCACAATATTTTGAAATATATCCGTTCCAGGTGCTGAATTTCCGGTGCATGACCTGCCAGGGTAAAGAGCGGAAGAGCGATAAGGCTCGAAAACACAGCAGCCAACACACCTGAAAAAATGCTGAAATAAATCCCCTGCCAAAGGGTGGATCCGATCCTTTCATATGCCCCGGCACCACAGTACTGAGCGATAAAAACGCTTGTGTATCCAGCCACTCCGCTGAAAAAGGCCATCACCAGCAATGCGGCGATACCGGCCGGAAGAGCAGCGGCGATGGCATCCACACTGTAGTTGGATAAAAATATCCTGTCCGTAAATTCCATCACCGTGACAGCAGCCATGCTCATCACCAGTGGGAAACATACGGTCGCCACCTCCCGGTACCGGCTCTTCTTTCTCCATTTTCCCCAGACAATCATCCTGATCCTTCTGAGCCTAATCTTTATTGCTGAGTTGTTCCTTTAGACTATACGATAGTTTTACGCTCCCAATATAACTAAGCATCGCATCCGGCTGGGTGCGAATAAAATTTTTTGGTAAAATTAATGATACGAAACCTGAGTATATATTAAAAAACAAGTCGAAACGGCATGACTGAAACAACCGGTTTATTTAACAGGCGAATGGAAAAAGTCAACTGAATTGAAGAATCCCGCATTCCGACTGAGCCGCTCCGGAAATGCGCTCGCTGGTTCTGTTCAAACTTTTATCCATGATTTAACATTTGACAAAGATTTGCCCTGCCTGCTAATTGACAAATATAAGGAGACAGTTGTTTTTTGGTAGAGCATATAGGGGGTGAAAAATGAACTGGTTTATCTTCATTGCCGGAATAATTGCCACAATGACGGTGGTGGGACACTTTACCGTAGGGCGAAAAGACTTTCTGATGCCTCTGCTTGATTCATCTATTGACGATCTGCCCAAAAAAGTGCTGCATTGCATGTTCCACTATATTTCAGCATTCCTCGTCATTTCGACCCTCGCCTTACTCGCCGTGGGGGTCGGTGTAAAATTCAAATCCGGCTACACCCTTTTGGTAGATTTTATTGCCATTCATTACGCAACTTTCGCAGTGACACAATTGGTCATTGCGCTGAGATCGAAGATCCCTAGCCCGGCCTTTAAACTTTTCCAGTGGATATTTTTTTCGTTGACCGCCATCTTTGCCTGGTTGGGTATTTTGTAGCGTACCCTCTTTAGAGAACCCTGCAACCCAGAATGTCGTGATCTTCGCTGCGCTTCGATACGCCATATGGACTTAAATACAATGAAAAACACCTGTGATCCGAGCAACCCATATCCACAGGATTATTGCGGGCGTATTCTCGATGGTGATTACAGCGATCAATTGAAACAACGTGTGGCCGGATATATTGAATGCTATCGTGCTACTGAAGAGACCGGATCCCCGGCTATACAGTACATTGCCGCTTGGCGGGGAACAAAAAGGGAGATCTGGTATGAATATACCAGCAAACGATTGATGGCGCTTTTGGGATGCAAATATGACGAACTCGCCGAGGTTTTTAGAAACCGAATCATCGACCGCCGAATTTATAAATACATAGATGTGGATTCAAGTATCATAAAAGAGGTTAAAAGCCAGGAGGAATTGAGTGGTGCCAGGGAAGAATTACGCAAAGAAGGGAAAAAAACAGGAGCGATCGAGGCGGTCTACAAGATTTCAGTAAAGAATGGCCACGCCATATGGCTCAAGGACCAGGCAACCATAGAAATCCATGAACAGGACAGAATTTGTCTGTCCCTGGGGTTTCTGACTATCGTTTCCAAAGAGATGGAAGCAGAAGATGAATTGAAAAGACACCGTGATCATCTTGAGGAAATTGTAGAGGAAAGAACTGCTGATCTGGTAAAATTAAATGTACAGTTGAAACAAGAGGTAGCAGAGCGTAAACTGGCGGAAGAAAAACTCCGGCAAAGCTACAACATATTGCAACAAAATTTGGATAAAATTGTCACTGTCATGTCGTTGACGGTGGAAGAACGGGACCCCTACACCGCAGGTCATCAAAGACGCACTACGGATCTAGCTGTGGCAATTGCCGGAGAGATGGGGCTTTCCGAGCATCAGATTAAAGGAGTCCAAATGGCCGGGTTTATCCACGATATAGGCAAGATATCGATACCGGCTGAGATTTTAAGCAAACCCGGCAGACTAAATGAAGCGGAAATCCTATTGATAAGAAGGCATCCTCAGGTCGGATATGAAATCTTAAAGAAGATTGATTTTCCATGGCCTGTTGATCTCATTGTGCTCCAACACCACGAAAAAATGGACGGCTCCGGGTACCCGCAGGGTCTTTCGGGAAAAGAGACACTTGTGGAAGCAAGGATTTTATGCGTAGCCGATGTTGTTGAAACCATATCGTCCCACAGACCTTACCGACCCGGCCTTGGTTTGGATAAAGCCCTGGAAGATATCACCAAAAACAGGGGGATTCTCTTCGATCCACGTGTGGTGGACGTATGTTTAACGCTTTTCCAAAATAAAAATTTTCAGTTTGAATAGGTTGATTATAACATCACCACCCCTATTTGCCACGGCACAAAATCATGATCGCCAATACCGTATGCCTCGCTTTTTGTCTTTTTCCCGGATGCCGTCTCCATGATACAGATGTTCGGCACCATAAATTTCAGGTGTTTCCCCCAAAACCGCCGTACCACCCTGATGCACCAGAGGATCGACGGCGACTCCCAGGGCCGAGTTTGCCGTAATTCCTGAATAAGCATCAGATCCCCCGCACTGAAGTTTCAGAACCAGTCGACTCACCGACACCAGCCGGCGTTCAACCCAACCCGGCAGGCTTCCGGGAGCATTTTCCTGATTTTATCTATACCGCTTTCAATCGCCGCCTGAGGATCGGTTATCGTGATCGCGTCGGATGTGGCTTCCTCACCTATGGCATAATCACGGGTAAACTCTATCACCGAAAGATTGTGGGTGTGAACATGTTCACCGGGTTGGATGTCCAGGGAGGCAAAGCCGATAATTTGACCGTATTTTTTTCCAGAGTCTCCTGCCCTGCTAAAAGAGGTGGCGATTTTATGACCAAACGCAATTGAACCGAGACAGGTGACTTCCTCTTCCGGAATAATGGCCCCGCTGGTAAGGTCAATACGCGCCACTACCACATTATCGTCACTGTGAAGGCGGATGGTAAGTGGATTGAATGGCATCTTTTTTCCTAATTCATCGGCATTCCGAATCATTTCATATCACAGGTGCTCAGTTCATGTGTCCTTGGGCTCTCCCAATCCAAGAATAGTTCTTGTTTCATCCGGAGAAGCAACCTCTCTGCCATATGCTTTGGTAATCCTGACGATACGCTTCACAAACTGGGCATTGCTTGTTGCGAGGACCCCTTTGTCATAGTAAATGTTATCTTCCATTCCG
>Ga0187833_10005615_pt1 | contig 11783 bp, 9 predicted proteins | sample ETNtaG_37_FD_167968 | JGI IMG/M metagenome (GOLD analysis project Ga0187833, IMG submission 167968) | Marine microbial and viral communities from oxygen minimum zone, Eastern Pacific Ocean - ETNP2014_SV_400_PacBio MetaG (Illumina Assembly) | ecosystem: Environmental > Aquatic > Marine > Hypoxic... | reverse complement strand
ACGCAGTATCGCCGTGCCTATCTACGCCGCCGAACGCGAGGGTTTCTCTCGCCTGTACGGCTACATCGAGGAGCGCCTCGGCGGCATCGAGGACGTGCGCACCAACGGGGCCGTCGCCTTCGTGCTGGATCGCTTCTTCAAGGTCAACCGCGACGCCTACGGCCGGGTTCTGCGTTCCGAGATGATGGGTGCCATCCTACGCTCCATCACGATGATCCTGTTTGCCCTGGGTCACGCCATGACGATGGGCATCAGCCTCCTGCTCTACAATCAGAACCCGGATGTGTTCACCATCGGTACGGTGTACCTGGTGTTCGAGTACATGACGCTGCTGCGTATGCCCCTGTTCATGATCACTGAGCAGATCAACGACCTGCAGAAGGCGACTGCCGGACTCAAACGGATCGAAGAGCTGCACCGCATCAAGTCCCGGATCGAAGGTGGTGATACCGATCCTGCAGCCGGCCCTCTGCAGATCGACTTCGACCGGGTCAGCTTCGAGTACGCCGACGACAATCCTGTCCTGCGCGACGTCAGCTTCCGCCTGGATCCGGGTCGCACTCTCGGCCTGCTCGGGCGCACCGGCAGCGGCAAGAGCACCCTCACGCGGTTGCTGTTCCGGCTGTACGACGTGCAGGACGGTGAGATCCGCCTGGGAGGCAGCCCCATCCGCGACCTGTCTCTCGACGGCCTGCGGCAGCGCGTCGGCATGGTGACCCAGGACGTGCAGATCTTCCGCGCCACGGTGCGCGAGAACCTGGCTCTCTTCGACGACAGCGTCGACGACGATACGATCCTGCATGCCCTCGGTTCACTTGAGTTGATGGACTGGTTCCGCGACCTGCCTCAGGGGCTCGACACGCAGATCACCGCCGGCGGCCTGTCCGCCGGCGAGTCACAGCTGCTGGCCTTTGCCCGCGTCTTCCTCAAGGATCCCGGGCTCGTCATCCTCGACGAGCCATCGTCGCGCCTGGATCCGGCCACCGAACGGCGCATCGATCGCGCCGTGCACGGACTTCTGCAGGGCCGCACGGGACTCATCATCGCCCACCATCTGGCCACCGTTCAGCGCGTGGACGACATCATGATCCTCGATGATGGCCGCGTCCTCGAACATGGGGAGCGTCGCCTGCTGTCGCAGGATCCGGCATCGCGCTTTTCACAGCTGCTCGCCGTCGGCCTCGAGGACCACACCGCATGACCACCGGTCGCACAGCCTGGCGCCTGGTCCGCTATCGCACGGGCCTGTTCTTCGGAACGATCCTGTTCCGCGGCATCGACGATCTGGCGCCTTTTGCCGTAGGCCTCATCATGAAGGCCTTCTTCGACGTGCTGACGGAGAACGGCGATGCCGGTTTTACCGCCTGGACACTCGTGGCCTTGTTCGTCGTCCTCGAGGTCTCGGATCGTGGGGTTCTGTTCCTGGCGGCCATCATCGGCGCCCGCTGGCGCTTCAGCGTCTACTCTCTGCTGCGCACCAACTTGCTCAAATCGATCCTGGCCCTGCGCAACCCGGGCAAGGTGGCCAACCTGTCCGGCGAGACGACGAATCGCTTCCGGGATGACGCCGAAGCCGTCGTCAGCTACCTCGAGCAGTACATCCATCTGTGGGGCAACCTGATCTTCGCCGGTCTGGCTGTCACCTGGTTGGCCCGGATCGACGTCACCATCACCATCATCACCGCTATACCGGCGATCCTCATCATCACCATCGTCGACATCGCCCGCAAGCACATCGTCCGCTTCCGCGCCGCCCAGCGCACTGCCACCGAGCAGTCGACGAACTTTGCCAACGAGATGTTCCAGTCCGTCCTCGCCCTGCAGGTAGCCGTCGCCGAAGGCGCCGCGGTGGAGCGCTACCGGCGACTCAATGACGCCCGCCGCAAGTCCACCCTCATCGATAACCTTTTCAACCAGGTGCTGGGTTCGGTGAACGTCAACATCGGCCAGCTGGCCACCGGCGCCATCCTCATCATGGTGGCTGAGCGCATGCGCAGCGGTGACTTCAGCGTCGGCGACTTTGTGTTGTTCACGACGTACGTACCTGAGATCGCCCGATCCGGCTCGCTCATCGGCCGCGTCATGGCCTACCACCGTCGCGCCGAGGTCTCCCTGGGACGCCTGTCGCAGACGATCGAGAGCCAATCACCGGCCCCCCTCGTCGAGCCCGGTCCGGTCTATCTGCGCCAGGCGCCACCTCAGATCCCGCCCCCGCCACCGGCGGCCGCGCACCCCCTTGAACGCCTCGAGGTCGAAGGGCTCACCTGCACCTACCCCGATTCGCCGAACGGGGTCCACGACATCGACCTGAGCCTCGACAGCGGCAGCTTCACCGTCGTCACCGGCCGTATCGGCTCGGGCAAAACGACGCTGGTTCGTGCCCTGCTGGGCGTGCTGCCCCTGGATCGTGGGCGCATCCTGTGGAACGACGAACTCGTCGAGGATCCCAGGACCTTCCTCGTGCCGCCGCGCAGCGCCTACACGCCACAGGTACCGCGACTGTTTTCCGAATCCCTGCGAGACAACATCCTTCTCGGCCTGCCGGAAGACGAAGAGGCCGTCGTCGAGGCCGTGAAGATGGGTGTGATGGAGTCCGATATCCCGACCCTGGAGAAGGGCCTGGATACCATCGTAGGCCCTCGTGGTGTGAAGCTGTCGGGTGGCCAGATCCAGCGGGCGGCAGCGGCCCGCATGTTCGTGCGGGAGGCACAGATCTACGTCTTCGACGATCTTTCGTCGGCTCTCGATGTCGACACCGAACGGCTGCTGTGGGACCGTCTGTTTGCGACCCGCAACCAGACCTGCCTCGTCGTCTCCCACCGGCGGCCGGCCCTGCAGCGGGCCGACCGCATCGTCGTGCTCAAGGACGGACGTGTCGAGGCCGTGGGAACGCTGACCGACCTGCTGGAAACCAGCCAGGAGATGCAGCGACTATGGAGGGGAGAGGTGGAGGAGTGAAACGGGAGACCGCCAGGCGGGGTGCTGTCTGCGCCATCTGGTTGAGTGTTGCGTTGACGTCGTGTACCAGCGGTCCGGAGGATCTTGTCGAAGATCTGGGCCATCCGGGACGGCGGGAGGCCGCTCGCCAGCAACTGTTGATCGCCAAGGATCGTGCCGTCGAGCCCTTGCTGACGGCTCTTGCCGAGACCGAGGTAACCGCAGCGCGACCCGAACTGGCCGAAGTTCTGGTGGGACTGCTGGTGCGCACCGGAGACCGTCGCATCGTCGATGATCTGAGCCGGCGGCTGGGGACGGACCGCGATCCGGCGGTACGGTCCCGCATCGCCCGCGCCGCTGGCCTGCACCGGCGTGCGGAGTTCATCGAACCTCTCCTCGAGGCGGGCCTGGCGGATGCCGACGATGACGTGGTGCACCAGACGCTGATCGCCCTCGGTCTGCTGCGAGGACGTCTCGGCCCTGACCAGGACGAAGCCCTGCTGGTTGCCGCCGCCGGCCTGGTCGGCAATCCGCACAAAGGCGTCCGCACGGAGGCACGGATTCTCGCCGAGGCACGGGTGGCCGAACTCGTCGAACAGGGACGGGCGCGATCGGTACAGGCGGAGATGGCGGCGGCGGAGTCGCTCTACCAGGAGGCAGTGACCATCGTACCCGACAACAAGTACGCCAACTACCGGCTGGCCAGGCTGCGCTATGACCGTGGCGAATCGACTGCCGGCCTGTCCATGCTCCGCGAGCATGGCATGCTTCTCGATGTTCCGCGCCTGACCGAACCGCCACAGATCGACGGTCACCTCGACGAGGAGCTATGGACCGGCGCCGCCCACGCGTCCGGCTTCTTCAGCTTCGTGAATCAGCACAAGGCAGCCATCCCCTCCGGCGTCGACACCGATATCTACGTGACCTGGGACGACAAGGCGTTGTACATGGGCTTCCGGGGGCACGACGAGGACCCGGCGGGCCTCAAGGCATACATCCTGAATGAGGACGAGGACCTGTGGAACGACGACATCGTCGAGATCTACCTGGACGCCGACCTCGACCACCAGAGCTACGTACACATGGGAATCAACAGCATCGGCGTCAAAGCCGATGCCTGGCATCCCAACGGACTCGGAGACCAGGATGAGGAGTGGGACGCCGACATCGACATCGGGGCCCGTGTGGGGGCAGCGGAATGGACCCTCGAACTGGCCCTGAACTTCGACGGGCTACACCTGCCGAAGCCGTCTCCCGGCCAGGTCTGGGGCTTCAACTTCGTGCGCACCCACCGCGGTTCGGAGTACAGTCAGTGGGTGCGTACGTTCGGCTCGGGCGGCCATAGCCCAGACGACTTCGGCTTCCTCGTATTCAAGTAGAATACAGGAAAACCCAGGAGCACCAGATGAAGATCACCGCCCTGAAGTGCACCGTTCTCGGCAACAACGTCGTGTTGCGCATCGCCACCGACGAAAGCATCAGCGGCTACTCGCAGGCCGAGACCTCGAAGACCGGCTACCTGAGACCCCACGTCATGTTCTACGAGGACAAGATCCTCGGCAAGGATCCCCGCGACGTGGAACGTGTCATGATGGGCATCCGCCGCCTCGGCGCCTTCAAGCCCTGGGGAGCCGCCGTCAGCTCCATCGAGATGGCCCTGTGGGATATCGCCGGACAGGCGGCTGGTGTCCCCGTCCATCGCCTGCTGGGCGGCAAGGTCCGCGACCGTGTCTGTGTCTACAACGGCAACGTCCGCTTCTCCATGGAAGGCCGCACCGACCCGCAGGCCCACGCTGACAACATGCAGAAGATGATCGACCGGCCGGAGAAGTTCTGCTTCATCAAGCAGGGCGTCGCCTTTCACAGCAACATGGCCCGCACCATCGACGGCTTCTCCTACCAGCCGCCGCAGCCCGGTGGCCACCACCCCAACCGTGGCCTGATGACGGCGAAAGGCTTCTCACATCTGATGGCCTGCATCGAAGCCATGCGCGAGGTCTGCGGTGAGAACGTGGGCCTGGCTCTCGACTGCGGCCCGGGCATGGTTGTTCCCGATGCCATCAAGCTGGCCAGAGCCTGCGAGGATCTCGACGTGATGTGGCTGGAGGACATGATCACCGGCGACTACACGCCCTACGTGCAGGCCGATCTCTACCGTGAGGTGACGCAGAGCTCGTCGACCAGCATCCATACGGGCGAACAGATGTACCTGCGGCAGAACTTCATCGACCTCATCGAGAAACGCGCCGTCGACGTCATCGGCCCCGATCCGGCCGACATCGGCGGTATTGCCGAGCTCAAGTGGGTGGCCGAGTACGCCGATCTGCACGGCATCCTCATGGCCCCCCACGGCACGGGGGACGGCCTGCTCGGGCTGGCGGCGCTGGTCCAGGTCTGCGCCACGCTGCCCTCCAACTACGTGGCCTTCGAATACCCCACGGGCAACACCGAGTGGTGGTATGACATAGTCGAGGGATTGCCCGACCCCATCGTCGTCGACAGCCACATCGAGGTCTGGGACCGCCCTGGCATGGGGGTCACCTTCCGCGTCGACGAGGCGAAGAAGCACCTGCCCGAGGAGGATAGGGGCTTCTTCGACTGAAGCCCGGTCACCCGGGCAGATCGATGGGATAGTTCCCCCACTCGTCCCGGCAGCGCTTCATCTCGAGAATGTTCTCGGCCTTGGCGTCTACCGCTAATGAGTGGGTCGAGCCCATGATGAAGCCGCCCCCCGGCGCCGCATGTCCGAAGGCGTAGCGGGCGTCGTTGCGGATGTCCTCGACACTGCCTGAGATGATGTGCTCGTGCCATATCCCGCCCCAGAGGCATATCCGCTCACCCACCCGCTCCTTCAGTTTCCCAATATCCATTCCCGCGGTACCCTGAATCGCCTCGTACGCGTCATACACTTCGGCCAGTTCCTCGATGATCGGCCACGTATGTCCGCAACAGTGCTTGAGCACCTGCAGCCCGTGCCGGTGGGCGGCCTCGACATGCGCCTTGTGCCATGGGTACACCATCCGGCGATAGATCTCCGGGCTGGCCATCAGCCCGGTGCTGCTGCCGAGGTCACCGCACGGCATGATCCCGTCCACCCCGAGTCGGGCGAAGAGCCCCACCTCGCGCACCATCTGCTTGCCCCGCAACTCGGCGATCTTCTCGCAGATTTCGGGCTGGAGCACGAGGCTCATCCAGGATTCCTCCTCTGTTGCCCCGAAGCCAGGAAAGGACAGGTCACCACACGTCAGCATGATGAAGTGGGTCTCCTTCATCTCGGCCACCGCGTGGTGGACCAGTTCCCAGCGGGAGTCGTCCGGGTCGCCCGCTGGCTCCTCCTCCAGTCGGTCGATCTGCTCCTGCAGGCCCTCCACGGTGGGCGCCACGTAGTTCTCCGTGTTCCTCTCAAAGGGCATCAAGTCGTGCGTCGTCGAGGAGACGCGAAAGAGAGTCCCGGCATCGTCCCGATAGGTCGCCTCGTCCAGCTGCTCCATCGCCTTGGGGTGATGCCCCCTGGGTGGCACGCCGCCGATGAAGACGATGTCCATCTCGAGCGCCCGGATCAGGTCCAGCCGGTCGCGCTTGTAGCTCTCCACCACCTCGTCGCGCCGTCCGTCCCAGTAGGCCTGCGTCTCCTTCATCTTGGCCTGCACGAAGGTCTCACGCCCGAGGATATCCTCGTAGACATTGTAGTCGATGGAGTGTTCGCCCCAGGGGAGACGATCCCCCTCCCTGTGCTCCAGAGCTGCTAGAACGCGTTCTCTCGGTAACATCGACTTCCTCCCTCGCTGGATCCTTGCAGCAGTCCCCTCGCCTACAGGTCGCGCCGAACCGGGGCCTTGGGGTTTATGGCCACGGCACACTCAGTGTCGATGCTGAATATCTCGGCATGCTCTAGCTCAACCTGAATTCTCAGCCACTGACTGCCTGCGACAATCTCCCGGAAGGCCACCCCGTCTCCCCACACGACATCAGCACTCAGGTGGTCGCCCTGGATCTCGCGGCAATCCGCATAGGTACAGCCTGGCAACGGACGATAGCCGGTGTCGCAGAGTTGTACGCGCACACCGCCCAGTGGCGCGTTGACGTTGATCGTGATCTCGGGGCGATCGAGGCGCAGACACTCCGTCGTGATCTCTCCCCGGCCACGGTCAGAGACCAGCCCCACGAAGCCATGCTTTCTCAGGGTCCCCGAAAGCAGCACGGCGCTCTGCTTGCCGCTCTCGATGATGCGGGGGATCGCGTGATGCTCTTCCACCCGGGCGACGGCATAGACGATCGTGTCCGCCTCACGCTCGACCATGGCCGTGCCATACATCGATCCGGCGCCGAAACAGCCCGGCTCTCTGCGCGGCATCGCCACCGTGTGCGTACGGTTCCACAGATCACCGTCGTAGGAGTAGGCGTATTCGGTGGTAACCGGTCCGCCCATGATGTCGTTGTACGGCATGTGCTGCAGCCACAGAAACCCGACGAACAATCCGGCCGACGGCATGTAGAACTGCGGCATGCCGTAGAAATGTGTCGACGGAGGGTCGATGGGTGACGGATGCAGCACCGGGTGCGGCGCCGTCCACTCCGTCAGGTCGGCGCTCTCCACCTGGAACACCCGGCGCTCGCCCCACCGCCGTCGAATCGTGATCTGGTAGCGGTTCTTGATCGGATTGTAGACGAGACAATTGCAGGTGTCACTGTGATGGGGCAGAAACTCAGCACCCGGAATCACGTTCCAGGTACGCCCGTCAGCAGAATCGAGCAGGACGGACGGCACCTCCACCAGACCCGAACCCGTCGGATCACGCAGGATGGGCGAATTCGTCGTCAGGTAGCGGCCTTCCTGGGTGTCCGGGTTGGTATCCCGTACCACCAGCCGGCAGGTTTGGGTGAGCCGGACAGCAACACGTGCTCGGGCAGTCCATCCGGCGCGACCCCGGTAGGCATCGGTTCCCAGGTGAATCCATCGTCACTTGTTGCCATACAGACGATGGTCGAACCATGTTCGTCGCTGGTCTCTTCGCCGGAGAGGCATACATAGTACAGATAGTACCCCCCTCCCGGGGCTGCCACGACGCTCGCATAACCCATACCGTAGGGTGAACTGCGATCGGTATAGGCGAACTCCTCCTGCCACTGCGGCGTGTGGAACCGACGCTCCACGTGGGCACCACGATGAATGAGAAAATCGTCGAAGAAGAGGATCGATTTCAAAATGACTCCATCGGTTGTCTGTTTGTGTGAGTTAATGCCTCAGTCGGCCTGCGGGCCAGTCTCTGCTTGACCAGGGCCCGGCAGGATCACGAATATGACGCCCTGTCCATTGGACTGGGAGGCATTTCATGAGCGAACCCGTATCACGGGCCGATGTCGTCGAGTTTCTCGCCGGACGCAGCCCCGTCGCTGTCGGTCAGGCAGCTTGGGCGAACGGCACCATGCCGATGGCGATCTCCAGTTATTTCACCCCGGACCATCCACCCCTGGACCTGATCACCTCGGTGCGCGGTGTCCTGCTGCGGGACGACCAGGTCTGTGTGGTGGAGAGCTCAGACGGCACCTTCCACCTGACGCCCGGTGGGCGCCGCGAGATCGGCGAGACGCTGGAGCAGACCCTGCGACGCGAGATTCTCGAGGAGACCGGCTGGTCCATCGCCCCGCCGCATCGGCTCGGGTTCATGCACTTCCACCACCTGGTGCCCGCGCCGGCAGGCCACCCCTATGCCCACCCCGACTTTTTTCAGCTGATCTACGCCACCTTGGCTCTCGAGCACCACCCAGAGGCGCAGGAGACGGAGAGCGAGTGGGAGGTGAGCTCCGTGTTACGCCCCGTGGGCGAATCTGCCGAATTCGACGTGACCCCGTCGGATCTGGCCTTTCTGGCCGAGGCATGCAAAGTGACCCGCGGGGCTTGACTCAGGCTCCCCCGTTTGACATACTCGGGGAGGAATCAAGCCCATCAGGAGGTAATTGCCCCATGCAGAATCTTCGTAAATCGGTCTTCGGTGCCATTCTCGGTGTGTCCCTGGCTGTCGGCCTGGGTGTCGGCGCCACGCAGTTGCACGCCAGTATCACCGCCGCTGAGGCAGTTGACTGTGACAGCGCCAAGGTCTGCCCCGTTGAGGCGGCAGCCGCCTGCCCGACGGAAAAGGCGTCGTCCTGTCCCACCAGCAAGGACGCCAGCATTTAGGGTAACAGGCCAGATACAGACGAAAGCCCCCGGATCTCTCTGGATCCGGGGGCTTTTCTCGTTAAGCCCCCTCAACAGATGAGAATCCCCAGATTGCGCCCACACCATCTCCTGATTCTGTGTACGGCGATGGCATGCCAGTCCGTATGGCCCCCGGCTGCACTGCTGGCTCAGCAGACGCCGGCCATCGCCGCCGCCAGAGTCCACAGCACACCACCGAAGATCGACGGCAACCTCGATGACGCGGTCTGGGAGCAGGCCACAGTCGTCACCTCCTTCCTGCAGCGTGATCCCGTGGAGGGCGCCCCTGCCTCCGAGCGCACCGAGGTCCGCCTCCTGTTCGACGACGAGCAGCTCTACGTCGCTTTCCGTTGCCTGGAGTCTGAACCCGACCGGATCGTGGCCAGCCACATGCGCCGCGACGCCGACCTGGGCGATGACGACAACGTCGTGCTCGTGTTGGACACCTACAACGATGGCCGCAGTGGCTTCTATTTCGGTACCAATCCTTACGGCGCCCAGCGCGAAGCCAGACTCTCCAACGAAGGGCGCAACAGCAACGAAGCCTGGGACTGTGTCTGGGCCTGCAAGGCGAGGCGGGACAGTGCTGGCTGGAGCGCTGAGATGGCCATCCCCTTCGACCAGCTGCGCTACGCCGAACAGGACGAGACCGTGTGGGGTATCAACCTGGGGCGCACGATCCGGCGCAAGAATGAAGAGGTCTTTCTGTCCCCCTCCCCTCAGGAGTACGGCTTCGGCGGCGCCTACCGGACGTCGAGACTGGCGACGTTGCATGGCCTGGGAGCCCTGCGGGCGACCACGCCCTTCGAGATCGTGCCCTATGCGCAGACGGCGAGCGAGCGCGATCTGTCCGCCCTCGATACCGGTGTGAGCAACGAATTCAACTCCGGATTCGACCTCAAGTACGGCCTCACGCCCAGCCTCACCAGCGACTTCACCTACAAGACCGACTTCGGTCAGGTGGAAGCCGATCAGGAGCAGGTCAACCTCACGCGTTTCAGCCTGTTCTTCCCGGAAAAGCGCGGCTTCTTCCTCGAGGGCGCCAGCGTCTTTGACTTCGGTGAGCGTGTGTCCCGTCGAGGCGGCAGCATCAGCCCTGCGACGCTGCTGTTCTACAGCCGTCGGATCGGTATCCAGGACGGACATGACCTGCCCGTGCTCTTCGGCAGCAAGGTCACCGGCCGCCTCGGGGCCTGGGAACTCGGGCTGCTCAATATGACCACCGAAGCGGCCACCTTCGTCGACGAGGAGGAGGAAGAACGCTTCGTCACGGACTCGGGCCTGCTGCTCGACGACGAGGATGACCGGTTGGCCGGGAGCATCATCCTCGACACGGTCGACGTGGACGTGCTGGACACGCTGGATGCGAAACGCGCCAACTTCTCCGTCATCCGTGTGCGACGCGATGTATTGGCCAGATCCAGTGTTGGCATCATCGCGCTGAATCGCGATCCGGGCGAGGAGAGTGGCTACAATCGCGCCCTTGGCGCCGACATGAACCTGTCACTCCTCGATGCGGCCCTCAACGTCCGCAGCTTTCTTGCCCGTACCTGGTCTCCCGATCTGGAGGGTGAGGACATGGCGGGCCTGGTCTCCCTCGAACATCGTGCCGGTGATACGGAGACGCAGCTGTCCTATCTGGACGTGCAGGAGAACTTCAATCCGGAGATCGGCTTCGTACCTCGCGACGACAGCCGGCGCATCAAGACCGCCTTCCGCTACCGGCCCCGCCCCTCCACCCCCTGGATCCGCCAGCTGTCCTTCGGTCCACGGTTGACCTACCTGATGGACCAGGGCGGCACGCTGCAGTCGCGCGATCTGGAATTCTCCTTCTTCACCAACCTCGAGGTGGGAGACTGGATCGGCCTGCGACTGCGTGACCGCTTCGAACGGCTCGACGAACCCTTCGACATCCACGAGGAGATCGAAGTACCGGCCGGAGACCATCGGTTCACCAGCATCGGACTCAATCTCTTCCCCAACGACTCGCGGCGTATCTCCGGTGACGCCTCGGCGGAGACCGGCCAGTTCTTCAACGGCACGCGGCATCGCCTCTCGACCGGCGTCGGCCTCAAGGTCAACGGCCGCCTGACGGTTGAGACCGACTACGAAGTCAACCGCGTCAATCTGCCCGCCGGAGATTTCACGACGAATCGCCTGAGCAACCGCCTGCTCTACTCCTTCTCCCCCGACTTCTTCGTCCGCGGGCTGGTGCAGTGGAACAGCAAGGACGAACTGGTGGGTGGCAACTTCCTGCTCAACTACCGTTACCGGCCAGGCAGCGACCTGTTCCTGGTCTACAACCAGGCCTGGGACACGGAGGGCTCACTGCATCAGCGCAGCCGCTCCCTGCAGGTCAAGGTGGCCCACTTCTGGAACCGATGAATAGGTGAGGAACCCATGAATATCGCCGTGTTTGGTGCCGCCGGCTGGGTCGGTCGCGCGGTCCTTGAGAACCTGCGGAACCGCCATCACGTGCGCGCCATCGACTACGCCGAGACCGCCTGGGAGGGACTCAGCGATCTCGACGGGGATTGGCAGGGCGACGACACCGTCCACGGCGACATCGCTGACTACGCCAGCGTCGACGCGGCGTTGGCGGGTATCGATGCCGTCATCCATACCGCCGTACTCGGGGGTCAGAAAG
>Ga0187833_10005613_pt1 | contig 11785 bp, 11 predicted proteins | sample ETNtaG_37_FD_167968 | JGI IMG/M metagenome (GOLD analysis project Ga0187833, IMG submission 167968) | Marine microbial and viral communities from oxygen minimum zone, Eastern Pacific Ocean - ETNP2014_SV_400_PacBio MetaG (Illumina Assembly) | ecosystem: Environmental > Aquatic > Marine > Hypoxic... | reverse complement strand
AATATTATTGTCAATCATATAGTAAATTATATGATTTAGACGTGACTATTCTTAGGTATGGGATACCTTATGGTCCAAGGGCGAGGGATGGTGCAGTAATTCCTATATTTGTGAAAAAAGCATTAAATGGAGAAACACTTACCATTGCGGGTGATGGCTTCCAGTTTAGGAAATTCGTTTATGTTGAAGATCTTGCAGAAGGTAATGTCTTAGCTTTGCAGTCTATAGCAAAAAACAAGATATATAACCTGGATGGTAATGAGAGGATAACAATTAAGGAAATAGCAGAAACTATACAGAAGATCGTTGGTGACGTAAAGATTGAATATGTTCAAGGGCGACTAGGAGACTTCTCTGGAAAAGAGGTATCAAGTGAGCTTGCAAAGAGAGATCTTAAATGGAGTCCAAAGGTCAATTTTGAAGAAGGTGTAAGGAGATATATAGTCTGGTATAAGAAGAGAGAGGAAAGGTGCAGGAACGATTGGGAGCAAATTGATAAAGAATTAAAAAGATGAAAAGTTCAAAGTTATAAAATGAAAGTTCTAGTAATAGCTCCTCATATGGATGATGAAACCTTGGGCATGGGCGCTACGATTGCTAAACATGTGAATGCAGGTCATGAAGTGTATGTTTGCTTTGTTGCTCACCGTGTTTATAACAGAACATATGATGAAAAAGAAAACCAAAGAGAGAAGCAACATGCATTAGATGCAAAAAAGATATTGGGGTATAAGGAAACGGAGTTTTTTGGCTTAAACGATGAACGGTTAGATGCTGCAATTCAAGACATTTTAATTCCTTTAGAAGGATATGTAGAAAAAATCGCACCAGATGTTGTGTATTCTAATTTTTATGGAGATAATCACCAGGACCACAGGGCCGTGTTTCAGGCTGTTCGTGTTGCAATAAGGTCTTCTGCTAAAGTAACACCCAGGAGATGGTTACTCTATGAGACCCCATCTTCAACTGACCAATCACCTCCTACTATGGAAAGTGCCTTTATGCCAAATCATTATGTTGATGTTGCAGGATATATAGATAAGAAAATAAAGGCTTATAATTGTTATGAAACAGAAAAAAGAAATTATCCACACTTACGTTCTGGAGAAGCCTTGAGGGTTTTAGCTCAAAAAAGGGGTGTTGAGATAGGTTTTAAATATGCTGAGGCTTTTATGATAATGAGGGACAAATGGATATAGTAGCACCTGAAAGTTTCAAGTTAAAAGTGACTAAAGTGCCAGACGTAAAACATTGAAATTACTAAAGTTTTATAAAGCAAATAAACAATGAGCCAGCAGCTATGAACATTATAGGCATAACTCCCGCTCGTGGAGGCAGTAAAACCATACCAAGGAAAAACATAAAGGGCATTTCCGGTAAACCATTAATTGCCTGGACAATAGAAGCTGTTAAAGAGTCCAAAATGATTGACAGGTATGTGGTTTCTACAGAAGATGAAGAGATAGCACAAATTGTAAGGGGGTATGGTGTTGAGGTACTTCCTCGTCCTTCTGAGCTTGCAACAGATGAAGTAACCACTATCAGTGTGCTTCAACATGCAATTGAACAAATACCCTGTGGTATTGTAGTTCTACTTCAAGATACATCTCCTATAAGAAGGCCGGGACTAATAGATGAATGCATAAAGGAGTTTAAAGATAATGATTATGATTCTCTGGCTACGGGTTTTATCTGCGATTACATTGAATATGGTAAAAATCAATTGAGAAGACAGGATATTGAAGGGTTTTTCTATGATGATGGTAATGTGTACGTAATAAAAGCTGATATTATCAAAAAGGGAGACCGTTGTGGTAAGAAGATTGGCAGAAAGATAATCTCAAGGTGGGAAAATGTTGAAATAGATGATGAGTTTGATTTCTGGCTTGCAGAACAGATATTGCAGAAAAGAGTGTGTGAAAATGGGAATCAATAAATACACCTTTCGTAATCGAAACAAATCCAAGGTCAGTCAATGAAGAAAAAGTTAAACTACTTAAGAAAATGAATTGCGTTAGTGCTTCAATAGCAGTTGAAACAGGTAATAATGAATTGAGAAAAAATATGCTTAGAAGAGTTGACTCAGAAAAAGATATTATTAGAGCCTTTTCGTTAATGAAAGATGTTGGTATAAGGACGGTTGCATTTGTTATGCTTGGTATTCCTTTTGAGTCCAGGGAAACATACAAAGATACGGTTGAGTTAGTCAAAAATTCGAATGCACAATACGCTTGTCCTGGATTTCTCTACCCCATTGAAGGTACAAAACTTAGAGAAATATCAATAAAGGAAGGGTTCTTTGAGCCTGAAGAGGAATTTGTATATAAACACGATAAGCCTGCTCTAAATTTTGAAAACTTAAGTGAAAGTGAATTGATAGAGATGCGTAATGTATTTGTTTTGTATGTTAAGTTACCTAAATGTTATGAACCTTATATTAAACGATCTGAAAATCAGGATGATTTAGGTATAAAGATACGAAAAAGATTATTAGAAATATATGACAAAACTGTATGGGGTAATGATGGTTGGTACATTGATAAAGGTTTTGAGGATAAATATCTTAGAGACCTTAACAATCTTCTCAAAAGTGATGGTACCAATCTTCATTGACTTATATGCAAAAAATGATTGTAACAATACAACAGCCTGAACACCTCCCCTGGATCGGGTTTTTCAACAAAATGGTGCAGTGTGATAAGTTTGTATTGCTTGACCATGTTCAGTTCAAGAAGAATTATTTTGAGAATCGGAATAGAATAAAAACTGCCAATGGGCCAATATGGATTACGGTTCCTGTGAAAGTTAAAGGCAAATCTGACCAATCAATGTTGGAAGTGGAAATTGACCAGGTTGGGAAATGGAAAAAACGTTACCTGAAAACATTGGAACAAAACTACAGGAAAGCGCCTTTTTGGGAAGACATACGCAAGATAGTCTGGCCGGTTTTTGATGATGAAAGTAGTAAGTTATTTGAAATTAACATTCGCCTAATAGAGGGCTTGGCAGAGTATCTCCAAATCAAAACTCCCTTAGTTCGTTCATCGACTTTAGAATTAGGCTCCGCCAGGAAGCAGGACTTGGTTATAGCTATATGCAAAGAGATGTCTGCAGATATATATATTAGTGGGCCTGATGGCCGTAATTATCTTAACTTAGCGGATTTTAGTTTTGCAGGTATCAGGGTAGCCTATCACGATTTTTTTTGCCCTGACTATCCACAGTTGTATGGCAGTTTTGTGTCTCATCTGTCAGTTCTTGATCTTATTGCTAATATGGGAAAGAATAGTGCTGCTTTTATAAAAAATTGTTATGAAATTCCTCAAATAAAGGATTAATTGTCTAATTTAATAAAACAGAATGTTCTCTTGGTCGCTCCATACAAAGGACCTGTAGGCATAAACGACATGTTTGTTGCACCTAATTTCGGGCTCTATCGTATCAAATTTTACATTCAGAATAAGTTCCCAAATATTAGCGTTGATGTTTTGTATCCTAATCTCGAATCAGTAGATTTTAATGCAAAGAAATATGACTATATAGGTTTTAATCTAACACATACTACCTTAGAGCATGATATTGGCTTAATCTATCGTGCTAAAAAGGAGTCTCAAGATTCTATTTTGATGGCGGGAGGTATTGAAGCAACTTTTATTCATGATTGGCTTATTAAGTCAGCTCCATTAGATCTCGTAGTTTTAGGTGAGGGTGAAGAAATATTGGAACAACTATTCCAAAACAATAATTCTGCTGTTGGTCTTAAAAATATTCTGCAAATCCCAGGTTTGGTAATTCGTGATAAAAATGGTGAGCCTAAAAAAACTCTCCCAGGCCGTTTTTTAGATCAGGAAAGGTTTTCATATATATCATCCCTTTTGGATTTTTCTCAGGTTTCTTATCCTGTTTTCTGGAATGCAAATGCTAGCCAATACAGAGAACCTAATCCACAAGAGATTAATGCAATACGGATTTTTACCGGAAACTATTGTCCTCACAAATGCACTTTTTGTAGTTCAACAAATTTTTTAGATTATTCTTATTCTAAGGAAGGTGACGTCAACAAAAGGACAAAAGTTGTAAGATTAATCGCTGAAGACACGATGAATATGATTGTTCGTGCCTATTATGCATATAATATGGTTAAAACAATTATAATTGATGATGATAATTTTGTAATGTCATTAGATAGGGTCAACCTGATTTGCCAGATGATAATAGCTTCTAAAAAAAAAGGCGAAATCCCTGAGGATTTGACATTTACCTGTCAGGCAAGAGTAGATAATTTCAGAACCGATAAGGCTAAAGTTGCAATGAGCTTGATGAAAGATGCCGGTTTTAGATTGATTATGTATGGTGTGGAGTCATTTTCAAAAAAGGTATTAGAAGAATTTGGTAAGAGCACAGATATTGGGCTTATAGAAAACGTCTTAGAACAAACACAAAACACAGGTATTAATTCGTTGGTATATCTCATTCTCTTTTCCCCTAGATCTACAAAGAAAGATCTTTGGAAAACGATGATGAAGTCATTAAATTGTCTTTCAAAAGGAATGGAAGTAAGTATAAATTTTTACATAATGGATATACCGGGAAGTTATTATCAAAAAGAAAAAGACTTAATTCGTGAATATAAAAAAATCCCCATTGTTGTAAATGGGACTGAAGTTGCCACCATTGCCAAGTCTGAGTGGCTTTATCCTTTTGATAAAGAGCTTCGAAATCTTGCAAATAGGGTAGAAGAAGAATATCCCGAACATGAAGATTTTTTCAAAAGTAAGTTCGGTATTAAACATATACCTGGCAGGATATATACTTACATCGTTTTTTATGCAATTTTGGAACTCATGGGGTGTCATAAAGAGAAGAAAGAGTTGTTGGAAATATTTCAGAAATATAACATGTGACATATGAACCAAAATACTAAGATAGCCCTGACAGTTTCCCAGCACTTTCATGAGATTTATCCTGTTCTAGCTGAATTGATAGATGCTATTGTGTTTCGAGACGTGAACAATATACTTTCAATCAAGGACGTTGATAGGATGTTTCACTTAAATGGGTTCATTAATACAGACTTTGATGAAACCGTTACCCCTGATTTCTTAAAAAGATTACAGTTCCATAATATAGATTTTATTTCATTCGACCTCGGGCCAAGTTGTAAGAAAGTCAGGATGGAAGATTTTTATGTAGCCGATGATCCGGTATTAGCACCTGAGGAGATATTGATTATAGGCAAGCGGAAGATTGATAAGATTCGTTCAATCTATTCTGGCGCTATTTCTCTGGAAAACATGGATTATCATAAAGGGGGTGCATATGAATATGTTTGTGAACCGCATTTTATCAAGAACGCTGTTGAGGAGTTTGATGTTGACTTTACTCTTGATATAGGCCATCTGAATGTGACTTGCTTTTATAACGGAATGAAACCAGAAGATTATATTATGGCGCTGCCAATGGACCGATTAAAAGAGGTACATATTTCTCATGCTATAGATGATGATGATACTCATGGGATACCAACAACCTCTGACTACGATCTCCTCAAATACATCTTTAGTATAAATCAACCTGAATATACAGTGTTAGAATACTTTTGGGATCCGGATGTAATCGTTAAAGAAACAAAGAGACTTTACAAGTTTTTGGGCAATATGACTCATAGTGTGGTAAATTGAGTAAGAAGATAGAAGAAGACCAAATTTTTCTGACCGGTTTAAGTGATCATCTTAAATTCCATTATCTGCGAGGCAAGGGCCACCTGTTTTCATATCTGTGGAATCGTTTTCAGTGGTATAACTATCCTAAATGGCAAAAGGTTTCGCGCTTTCCCTTACATATTGATGTAGAGATTTCGTCTGTGTGTAATATGAAGTGTCCAATGTGTTACACAACAACAGACATTTTTAAGGAAAAAGTCGATAGAGGATTGATGGCTTTTGACCTTTTTAAAAAGATTATTGATGAATCTGCCAAATATAAACTATTTTCCATTAGACTCTCCCTTCGTGGCGAGGCTTTCCTAAATCCGCATTTCATTGCAATGCTTAAATATGCAAAGGATAAGGGCGTTAAGGAGACTTCAACTCTTACCAATGGATTGCAGCTTAATGAGGAAATATTTGAGCAATTAGTTGATTTTGGACTCGATTGGTTGACAATTTCTGTAGATGGATGGGGAGAGAAGTACGAATCTATTCGTAAACCGGCAAAATTTAAAGAAACGTATCAAAAAATAAAGAATTACGCGCAGATAAAAAAGAATAAGAGAAGTCTTAAACCGGTTATCAAGGTACAGAGTATATGGCCTGCTATTCAAGAAAAGCCTGAGTATTTTTATAATACTTTTAAGCCGTATGTAGAGGAAGTAGCATCTAATCCTCTGATTGATTTTTTAAGAGAGGATAAAAATATTCAATATATAGAGGATTTCACATGTGCTTATTTGTGGCAGCGCATGAGTTTAGGGGCAGATGGTAATGTCTTGATGTGTCAATGCGATGATATGGAGGAGAAAATACTGGGTAACGTTAAAGACGATTCCATATATGATATTTGGCATGGTGTGGAACTAAATAGAATTCGCGATATCCATGTACAACATAAAGGCCCTAAAATATTAGAGCCTTGCAAACACTGTGCGTATCCACGCAGAACAGAAGCCAGGGAGGAGGTTGGTTTGGACAACAGAAAGGTAACAGTAGAAAAATATACTGGAAAGACAAACATTATTAGTAAAATAGCAGGAGGAGATGTATGAAAGTAGTAAAGGTATGGGATCGTTTTATAGGTGAAGGTTATCCTTGCTTTACTATTCTTGAACTTGGGGTGAATTTTAAGGATATAGAGGAAGCAAAAAAGCTGGTAGATACAGGTATAAGAATCGGCGCCGATGCTGTTAAATTTCAGACTTTCCACGCTGAAACAATTGCTATGAAGGGCGCCATTCTTTACGACGGGCGAGGTATTGTCGATCAATACGAGGAGGCATTTGGAAGTGAGGATCGATTAACTGACAAATTCCAGACTGAATTGATTCGTTACGCACAGAGTAAAGGAATCGTAACATTTTCCACGCCTAGTCACTTTAATGACATCGATCTTTTAAATAAAATCGGCAATATTCACGCATTTAAGTTTGGTTCAGATGATCTAACGAACCTTCCTCTATTAAAATATGCTGCAAGGCGTGGGAAACCAATATTTTTATCAAGTGGTGTTTCCACTCTGGGACAAATTGATGAAGCGATCAGGTGCATTAGAACGGAAGGAAACGAACAAATACTGCTTTTCCATTGTGTGAGCCAATATCCATCAAAAGCAGAGGATATGAATCTGAGAACCATGCAAACTCTGCAGAATGCTTTTGATGTTCCTGTGGGGTTAAGTGACCACACGGAAGGCATTGCGGTGAGTATAGCTGCTGCAGTTCTTGGTGCAAACATAATAGAGAAACATTTTACTCATGACAGGTCTGCAGATGGCCCTGATAACTTCTTCTCAATGGAACCTAAAGCTATGAAACAGATTATTGATGGCATACGAGAAGTAGAAATTGCAATGGGGGTTCCTTTCAAGGATATTCAAAAAGTGGAAGAACCGATGGTTGTCAACTTTCACAAATCCATTTATGCCATAAAAGATATTGAATCCGGAGAGACCGTTTCTAAAAATAATGTTGATATACTTCGTCCACTCAATGGCATTCCTGCCAAATATTACGATATTGTATGCGGAATGATACCTAAAAGACATATTTCAAAAGGGGATGCCCTTAAGTGGGAGGACTTTAAAGATTGAATACCTCTGTTATTTCACAGAGTAGACCGACCATTGATGCCGAGGAATCAAGAGCAGTAGATGCAGTCCTTGCATCAGGATATCTGGCTATGGGGCCGATGGTATCTGGCTTTGAAAGGGACTTTAAAGAATATACAGAGACTCCCTATGCATTGGCGGTTAACTCCGGAACATCGGCTTTACATCTTGCCCTTTTGGCTATAGGTGTTAAGACTGAGAAAGAAGTAATTGTTCCATCCTATTCTTGTGCTGCTTTACTTAATGCCGTTAGATACACAGGCGCTTACCCAGTTGTCGCAGATATTGACACAAAGACTTTTTGTCTTTCCTACGAAGATACATCTCGAAAAATTACTTCTAAAACAGCTGCTATTATTGCCGTTCACACCTTTGGTATGTCTGCGGATATAGTTGCTCTTTCTTTCAACAAAATCCCTGTCGTTGAAGACTTTACTCATTCGATAGGCGGTTACGTTCAAGATAGAAAAATGGGTGGTATTGGAGATGTTGCTATATGTTCTTTTTATCCAACAAAGATGCTGGCGACAGGTGAAGGTGGGATGGTGCTGACATCATCCCATAAAATTGCCAGTGTGGTTGAGAATTTACGGACTTATAATGTTTCAGAGAGTTATGAAGTTAGATATAACTACAAGATGAGTGATATTGCAGCTGCTATCGGAAAGATACAGTTACGTAAGTTGGAAGGTTTTATTCAAAAGAGAAGATCGATTGCAAAACGTTATGATTCTTTCTTCAAGAGTTGGGATATTATTGCTGTAATTAGGAGAAACTACGAAGAAGATGTGTTTTATAGATACATAATTTTAATGCCAAACAAAAGTTTAGCAGAAAATTTTAAAAATGCTATGTGTAAGGCAGGAATAATTTGCGATAGTCCGGTTGAGCGGCCATTGCATCAGTATCTTAATAAGCCTGATGAAGAATTTTCTGGCACGTTGGATGTTTTTAATCGTGCAGTGTCAATTCCTATCTATCCATCATTGACAGATGAAGAGACAGAAAGGATACTTGATACCTGTGGAAGGATTTTAGCGGGTATCTAAAGCTTCTGAAAGAAATAATAAAGAGAGTTGTTTCATGGCGTTAATCAAATGACCAACAGAAAGATGAAATCGTTAATCTTACTTGAGTATCCCTCTGAAATTGATTTTAAACACTTTGAAGAAGATTCTTGTTGCGTATTTCTGACACCTGAATCTACTTTATTAATACGTAATAGACAGTATTTAAGATGCTACTACCCTGAGGATGTTATTTCATCGCATGAGCTTGACACATTAGGAATGGAGCATTTTGGAAAAGCAAAAGAACTTGCCACGGAATTGGACAAAGCATTGGAAATGTCAAATCAAAAGATTAAGGAAGAACAACTCAATATTGCTCTTTATAACGTAGATCGATTTAAGATTATGTATGACTCGGTCGTAGGCAGTATTATGATTCTGGAAAAAATAATTAAACATTTCAGTCCTGAACAATTGTATTATCAAAATTCAGAATTTCTTGAAAATATTGATTTGAATCTGTGTTTCAGAAATGAATCTATATTCGTCAAACTGGTTCCTTTAATTGCAAAAAAGTATTCCATATCTGCAATGCCTCTAAAGGAAAAGATTGAAATGGCAGTGGCTGCTCCTAAGCAAACTATTCCTGAGATAGGGAGGAAATTAACATTGCTAAACCTGGCAAAAGTTTCTCATGCGTTTCTGCTCACATGCTTGACTGTTGTGAAGTCTGTATTAAACTCTTCAAGAGAACATATTGTAATATTAAGGAGTTTTCCTGAAGAAGATGACCTTCTTTCATATGAAGTAAAGAAAAAGGGCTTTAAGATTTCCTGGTATGATCCTGTAAAAAAGAAGTTATCAAAAACAAATAATAAATTTATTGATAAACTTAGAATAAAGAAAAATGGGCCCCAGAATGGACTAATACGATTTAATCCGCACAGTATTAAAGAGATCAAAAAAAAAATTAGAGGTTGTTTTATACATGAAGATATAGATTGGTTTCCTGTGATTGAAAGAAGAATGGAGTGTTTTATTGAACATTGTGTTCCATTAGTATTTCAATGTTATGTGAATACTCTTAAAGCTTTCAATGGAAAGAGAGTAGGATTAGTTCTTACATATGCCGAAATTACCAATTCGCTTGAAGGTGTATTATGTCATGCTATGTGGCGATTAAACATTCCGATTGTTAAGGTTCAACATGGTTCCTTTGCAGTGCATCCCAATGAATGTTTAAAAAAACGGATTTACGAGCTGTCCACTCACTCGTACTTTTTAACATGGGGAGAAGGGGTTAATCATTTCTTCAAAGAAGAGGCTAAGGAAAATAATGTGAAGCAAATTCCTATTGGCTCATCAACTTTAAAGATAATACATAGAAATTCCAAAAAGAAGAATCATATTAAGACAATTTATTACATACCAACTCATTTTCGTGGAAGAATAACTTATTATCCGGGAGGGTCACATTATCTAGATACATGGTATTATAATTTGATGGGTAAAGTAATAAACATCCTGAAAAATTATGATCAATATGAATTTGTTTTTAAAATCCATCATGCTGACAAATGTCTTATGCTTTTTGAAAAGCTAATCGGGAACGTTAAGCATATAAAATTGAGCAATAAACCCTTCGTTTCAATAATTCAAAAAGCTGATGCCTTTATTATAGATTTTCCAAGTACCACTCTTCTCCAGTGTGCTGCTACAATGCAGCCTGTGGTTGTATATACGGGTGAACATTGTGTTCATGTAGATGGAAAAGCATTGCAATCACTTAGGAAACGGGCTGTTTGTTCTAAAACTATCACTCAATTTATAAAAGAGATTGAAAACTTTTTAATAAAACCCACAAGCTATTCTGCTGATGTGATGAATGATGAATTTCTAGGATTATACGGGACAAATAATTCGAGTGATAATATTAATTGGTCAAAAGTATTGCAACAAATAACGTTGAATGAGAGGTTACATTAAAATTTAGTTTACTGAGCAAAAGTTCGGGTTTTATCAAATATGTTAAATAAAAAGGATATCGAGTTAATAGTCTACGATTTTGATGGTGTTATGACTGATAATAGAGTTTTAGTCTTAGAAGACGGTCGTGAGGGAGTTGTCGTAAACCGAAGTGATGGGTTGGGAGTTAATATTATTAAACAGATGGGAATTCAACAGATAATTCTTTCCACAGAAATTAATCCTGTGGTCACAGCACGGGCAAGAAAAATTGGAATACCGGTTTTTCAAGGTATAAATGATAAGGTCGCAACATTAGTAAGCTATTGTGAAGAACTTAAAATGAATCTTACCAAAGTAGCTTATGTTGGGAATGATATTAATGACCTGGAATGTATGAAACTGGTAGGCTGGCCTATCGCACCTGCTGATGCATATTCAGAGGTTAAAAATATTGCAAAAATTGTTACAAAAGCCTCGGGCGGGTTTGGTGTTGTTCGCGAAATTGCAGGTATTCTGGGGGGCAATGAAGACTGACTTTAAACGATTGTTTAGAAGTAAAACATGTGTGTTGATTCCCGCTGATTTAAAACAGGGGATTAAAGAAGCAATAGATGTATTGGGTGGGGGGAGAATCCTTATTTTAGTAGATAAAAACATAGAAAACATTTCTTCGCTTTGTGAGATGAGTTCTTTTATTGAGAAGTCTGAATATCAAGCTTTGATACATACGGTTGAGGTTAGAGAACCGGATGTTCTTTGGGTAGATGAGCAAGTAAAATGTGTAAAAAGTTTCTGTCCTGATATCGTGGTGGGAGTTGGTGGAGGAAGTTTGATTGATTTAGCCAAGGCAGTGTCTGTGCTTATTTATAATGAGGGCTCAGTAGCCGACTACCAGGGACTCAACCTTGTAAAAAAGCCAGGTGCTAAGAAAATTATGATTCCCACAACAGCAGGGACTGGAAGCGAGGTAACACCAGGTGCAGTTG
>Ga0187833_10005612_pt1 | contig 11785 bp, 14 predicted proteins | sample ETNtaG_37_FD_167968 | JGI IMG/M metagenome (GOLD analysis project Ga0187833, IMG submission 167968) | Marine microbial and viral communities from oxygen minimum zone, Eastern Pacific Ocean - ETNP2014_SV_400_PacBio MetaG (Illumina Assembly) | ecosystem: Environmental > Aquatic > Marine > Hypoxic... | reverse complement strand
AAAAATAGATAATTTTCCTTTCAAACTTTCAACTTTAATTATTTTTATATCGTTTTTAATATTTGGATTTGAAATGATGATTTTTCCACTTATTTTTCTTACTTTTCTTGGATATTTTGATGAGATTGCTAATGGATATGTTGACAATCGGGACATAACCGGATGGAAAGCATTTATTTTTGATCATAGATTTGGGATGAAATGTGGAGTGGCTTTACTTTACGCCATTTCTGTTTTAGATCTTACTCACTTATTCATCTTATATTCGTTTGATTTAGCATACGAGTCTGCAACTGCAAATAGAATGAAACATTATAAATCCACCTTCAATAAAGTGTTGAGGGGGTTAAATAATTAGTTACTCTGCATTCTTTGATTTGGAAGGCCCTTTATCCCCGCAAGATAATGCTTATGAAGTGCTTGGTTTAGCAAAAAATGGACATAGAATATTTGAAGTTCTTAGTAGATATGATGACATTTTAACTCTGGAAGGTAGGAAAAATTATGAACCAGGAGATACACTAAAATTAATAGTTCCATTTCTTATTTATCATGGGATTACCGAAGAAGATATAAAAAAAGTTTCCAGTAAAGCTAAGATAGTTGGGTATGCAGCAGAAATAATTGATGAATTAAAAAAAATGGGTTGGAATGTTAGGATAATCTCAACTAGCTATCAGCAACACGCATATTATATAGGAAATATTGTGGGAGTAAGAAAAGAAAATATTGCGTGCACATATTTTCCTCTAGATAAATACAATTCAAAAATACGCAATAAGGATTTAGCAATTGTCGAGAAACTTGAAGACGAAATTATTAAAGATTTCCCTAAATTCGATGAATCCCAGATGCTAAAACGTCTCGATGAATTCTTTTATAAAGAACTTATTGACATTCCACTTGGAAAAATCTTTAAAGAAATTAAAGTTATTGGAGGGCAACAGAAGGTAGATTCATTACTAGATTTCATCCGCATCGATGAAGCAAAGATTGCTCAATCCATTGCTATTGGAGATAGCATTACGGATTATAAGATGCTTAAAACTGTTAGAAATAAAAGAGGGCTAGCTATTACTTTTAATGGAAATGAATTTTCTATACCATATGCAAATATCGGAGTGGCTTCAGAAGATTTGCGCCCAATTTTAACTTTTGCTAAAGCATTTGCTAATGGAAATAGAAGGGAAGCTATTAAATTGGCAAAAAAAATAGAAAAACAAGACTCTACAATTTCTTGTTTAGAAAATGCGGATAAAAAAAAGTTAGATGAAACTATAAAGATTCATGAAATTTACAGAAAGAAGATTAGGGGCGCTGCTGGTAATTTAGGATGAAATCGCAAATAAGTGGAAGGATATCTAAAAGAGAAAAAGAAGCAATTAGAGCTCTTGTTAATAAAAAGAGTTTTTCAAGTCTCTCCGAATTCTATAGAATTGCCATATCACGTTTTCTTCGAGATATAGGAGCTTATGATAAAAAGGGATTATTGAAAAAAAAAGCGCCTTTAGATAATTTAGAACGAAATGGGAAAAAAAATGCTGAAAATGATATGCAAGATCTTATACAATTTATAGATGATGTTTATTGAGAGTCAGTGTTGGCACCAATTATTGTTTTGGTAGATTTGACACCTTCAATCTCTCGAACATGATCAACAATATAATTAACTTGTCTTAATGTCTCAACATCTATAATCAGCATAAAATCGTACTCTCCAAAAAGTTCGATAATTGTTCTAACGCCTTCAAACATTGAGAGTTTTCTTCTCACCTTTACTTCATGACTTAAGACTGTATTAACGAAACTAACTGCAACTACCATCTTAATTACTCCAATTTTTTTCTAAGAATCCTCCAATGCGTGCTGAATCTATCGGTCCAACTAGTATCTCCAATCCCGTGGCATCTTCAATCTCGCCACTAAGACGAGCAATACGACCGGGAATTATTAGTTTCTTGTGATCTATCCGATCGCTAATATTAGATTCTTCAAAAATCTCATTTATTCCGCTTGCAGTCAATTTTCCCCCTGCAATTGCCACCTCAACGGCAAGTCCATCGGTATCGACAACAAGTACATAACAGGGTATCTTGGCAGATTCTAAATCACTGGCGACAGTATAATACGTTAATGCAAAATTGGAAGTTACTAAAACAGGTGAATTTTTATTAGGTTTTTCTATCTCTCTAATCCCAGCGTCTACACTAATTGGGACCCTCGGATCGGTATATATGTTCTGTCTTAAAGTTAAAAGTGGTAGCAATGCCCAAGTCTCTAGAGAATGTAATATAAGAACGTCGCAGTACCGTAATAATTGAGTACTAGCTAGTGTAGCTTCGAGCTTACTTGCTTTAATCTCATCCTTCTCTTGCATCCAGGCAACCATAGGTACTCCTAAAATAGGAAATCCAAGATTTTTTATACCATCCTCAATAGCTAATCGCCGCATCATTGCCAGATTTTCATTCATCTCATAAAATTTTTTACCCCGAGGATATGTCCCAATATCAAGAACAATATTCTCAACCCCATTATTAGTTAGATTCTGAACGAGCTCAACTAATTCTTGCGGATTTCCAGGAGCTGATGCAACAACTGGACAATCATATTTCAAGGCTAAATTTACAATGGATTCCCAATTTTCTTTATTAGCAGCATAAATAAGTGGTTTTTTATCTGCAGAGATCGCAAGCCCAACCTCCAGTATCTCAGAATTATATGAACATAAGATTAGAGGTAAATCATATTTTTCGACAACACTCAATACAATTTCTCCAAATTTTGTAGGATCATTTGTTGTGGATCTAATTGCAATTCCGTCTAAATTCAGTTTTTCACCGATTCTTGTTACAGTGAACTCTTTTATTTTTTCTACCTTCTCTTGAATTGCACCATTTTCCATTCCATCATTTATGTCAATAAAAATCGCTGTAGGATTAAAGTATGTTAGATCATGACGGTACATCACTTCTTCTCCACCTATTACCACCTGTCTATCTCCATTTCCGATTTTTATTTCTTTGATAGGTGGAGTAAGAATCTCAAAAAGTGTACCTCGTTTTTCACTATATTTATCCTCTTTCATTAGAGGGGTGCAATCTTCAATATTATGTGATCGCTCAATCAGAGTTGATGCAAAGGCCATACAAGAACTCTCTTGACATTCCCTGCAGTTTGTTCCGGGAAGATGCTTGTAAAGTTGGAGAGGTGAAATCTTTTTCATTCAAATACTCCCTACCCAATCTTGATAATCTATTTCCGGACCTTCCAAATCTTCTGTTGCTGCTTCTATAATCTCCTTAACTATTTTAACAGAATTTGGATGGAGCATCATCATCCCATCTGCACCTGCATTAATAACTGTAAGGGCTGTGAAAATCTCCCAAAGTAAGCCCCGATGTTCTCGAGCACCCCACTTTGGTTCGTTCATCCATGCCTCCCTTGCAGCCCATGCATTAGTCACTCCACAAAATATAGGATTTTGAAGTACTTTCTCCCCCTTCAATGCGTTCTGTTTCAATCGTTCAATTATCGAATATGTATAATCTATCCCATAACCTAATGCCCCTGTTGTAGGATCTTGTACAAGTTGATTTTTCGGAAGCCCTTCTTCCAGAAGTAACCTATTTAGAGACTGTTGATCAGTAATATTCATTGAGGTAAATGCAAGTACATTGTGTTTATATTTCTTTGCAACATCTACTATTTTCTTGAAATCAAGATCAAGATTAGCACTTGCTAAAAGAAGCATCTCTCCTTCTGCAGCTTCTGCAACTTTCTCGAATAATAATGGGTCTTTTTCAGGATTACCACTTCCCCCCACGACCAAAGGAACCTTTACAGCTTGAAGTACATCCTCAACTGTACGAGCGGCCTCTTTAGGAGAAGTATCCTTTACTCTTGGATCAGTAGATACCAAATGCAGAGTAACAAGTTCAGTTCCAAGTTTCACAGCCTTTTTAGCCCAACTAGCAGGGTCATCCCAGATATCTCCCCATTGTTCCCTGAGAGTCTTTGGGAAACTTGTCATTTCCATATCAAAAACGTCAAAAGAGATTACGGGGGGGTTTTTATAACCTCCTTCAAATCTATAAAGAGTTGTTTGACCTCCTATTTTTACGACTTTTCGTCTAGTTCCTCCATCAGCCTTAGTTGAACCTAAAGTTATTTCAGCAACATTTCCGTTATATTCCTGTATTGGTGGAGAAAATTTGTAAACATCCTCCTTTATCTCGGCAGATTTTGTAGGTGTAGCTATTACTGGATTTGATTGTGGTTGACTAAATGTTGAAAGTAATTTATCAATCTCTAAAACAATGTCACCTTCAATGCTTACTTTTTCTAACTCAATTTCTTCAGCATCAACAATATCTTTTAAGATTTCTTCAATGTTCACTTACGTTTCTCCTTTCTTGTTATAATGATTTTCTCAGCATAAATCTTGGCATTTTTAAATACAACCGTAACCTTCCCTCCAGAGAATGGTAAACCTTGAATTGGCATTTTTAACTCAGAAGCTTCTGCCACTGGTTGTTCTGCTACGGGTTGATCTGTGGTTGTAGATTCTGTTTCATCTATTGATGTATCTGTACCGTTTCCATTCCATCTTTCTACTACCGGATGATCAGATTTTTTTAGAAAATCCTTTAGGCTTTCTAAATCAGTAGAATCTTCCTCTGTTGCTATTTTATCATTTATCTTTTCTGGAATTGCATCTGCTACTTTTTCCTTTAAAGCCTTTGGAATCCAGACGATGCGGTCCCATCCCCCATCGGCTTGAAGCATCTTTGGAGATCTTAAATATTCTATTGCCATTCCTACGAATCCATCGCTTTGAACTCCCCCGCCAACTTGGCCTGCCATGGTTGAAAAAGGTATACCGAAGGGGGTTGTTCCTCTGTGATCACGATGGACCACCCCAATTCCATCAACTTCAGGTATATAGAAACCAATTGCTTCAAAACATCCACAGCTTGTGTGCGGGTTATCGAAAATACTATGGAGGTATACTGTTTTTACTGTTCCTCCTGATTTCTCACCAGTTACTTCATCTGGTCCAGAATACTGCCCTTTGACTTCGTCCAATAGTTCTCCCTTCGGTATCTCAAATATTGGTCCTTTGGGATCTATTTTAGTTGCAGCTTTTCCTTCAAACCAGGATATGGACCCACAGCTAGAAGTTCTACTTGGTGTTATTGTACACAAATGACGAGGGGCAAAACTTTGGCATAGTGCACAGCCATAAAAAACATCTACATCTTCATCTTTTAATCCTCTCAAGCGTGAATCTCGTTTTTCATAAACTTTTCTAGCATCCTCTCTAAATTTAGTAACCTTTTCATGGTCTGTATAAAGTGTAACTTGCATTTTAGCTATCATTGACCATTCGGCTTTAAATAAGTCGATCAGCGACTTACCCACGTGTTTTAAGCTTAGACCCTTTTTAACAGCATCTTTGCTTACTCTACACCAGATTGTATCGCGAGAATTCAAGTGCATATATCCTTGAATAAAATTTGAAAGTTCATGAACTCTACGTTCAAATACCCCCTCTATATCTTCTTCCATATCCTTACCGGCTACATTAATACGAAGCCCAAAGGGGTAAACTTTGCCTTCTTCCATGCCCTTGAAATCAAGTCCTTCTAATTTAACAAGTCCATCCTTAATATCTTTCATTGGAGCTACTTGTACCAATTCAGCTCCAAAACTTTTAGGTCCAGCAAGATCAACGTAATTTTGACCTTTTCTAATTCTTTCCCCCTCATATATTAGACCAACATCCACCGGAATCTTAGAAACCATCCTATGATTTCACCTCTTGATTTTTTTTTATTTTTTTTAATTAAGTTTAAAAATTTATATAACCTTTTTGCAAGTACATAGTTGATTCATTGTCTCTTTTTAGTAGCCTTAATAGTTTAACGTAAGAAAATTTTGATATACAGCTGCTATATTTAAGGTTTTTTATTGCAAATAACGTATTACCTCCTACATGTACGATAATGGGGCCACCCGGATTCGAACCGGGGTCCATGGCTCTTTCGCTTGCTTTAACAAGTCCCAAAGCCACGAGGATGAACCAGGCTACCCTATGGCCCCTTCTTTTCATCTGTTGTTGATATTTTTACGACTGTTTTAACATTTCCTCTTGGATTAAATTCAGCTATAACTTCAATATAGCGTGGTTTTAAGAGTTTCTTTAGATCGCCATAAATCTTATTAGTAGCGGCTTCATGCATTAAGTATTCGTCTCTAAAACGATTTAAATAAAGCTTTAGGGACTTTAGCTCTACCACGTACTTATGGGGAGTGTAAATTATCTTTATTGTTGCAAAATCGGGGTATCCAGAGTTAGGGCAAAGACAAGTAAACTCAGGGAAAACAATCTCAATAAAGTAATCTCTACCCGGAGTTGGATTGTCCCAAACTTGCAGCTCTGATTTTTTTATTTCTGCTTCTCCATACTTCATGTCTTCACCTTTAAGCTATTAAATAAAAATATTTCCTTTCAGATAAATCCAAATTAAAGTGATTACTAAAAAGATGAATACGCCTATGATTAATGCGCTATTTAAACCCCACTTTGGAGTCAAATAAATTATAATTAGTACATACGGTACCCAAGCTATGAAAGTACATAAAAGTGCAGATTTTGCACTCTCAATAACAGCTGCATTTCCAACATTACGCCCTATTAAAAAAAACGACAGTAGCGTGTAACTAGGGAATATTAATGCAATACCAGAAAGTAATGGATAACCTTGTTTTGCAAGAAAGACTGTGAGACTAACAATGGATCCTCCTATTAAAAAATAAAGAAAATAATCCAAAATCATGTTATATCATCCTTAGTTTGTTATGTATACTCTATCTATTTTTATACATATATTATTGATAATTAAGGAGACGATGATAACTAAAGATATTTATTTATAAACTTTTAGGCTACCTAACTTTATGGATAGTGCTATTTTTAATTATTTTTTACCAAATGAACTAATTTCTCAATATCCACCCTCACCTCGTGACTCATCTAGACTTATGGTTTTGAAAAGCAAGTATTATGAACATAGAAATTTTTTTGATTTAAAAGACTACTTAAAGAAAGGAGATGTACTTGTTCTAAATAATACCAAGGTATTTCCAGCTCGGTTGTTGGGTAAGAAGAGTACTGGTGGAAAGGTAGAAATAACTCTTCTAACAGATATGGGAGATGGAATCTGGTCGTGTCTGCCTAAAGGCGGACCTTTCGAGTTAAAAACAAAGATCTATTTTAAAGATAATATAAGTGGTTCATTAATAAGGGAAAATGAAGGCTTTATTATATCATTCTTTGGGCAGAAGGATGTCGCACATATTATCCGTAATTTAGGCAGAACACCACTTCCTCCCTACGTTAAACGCAGTATCCCCCTAGAGAAATATCAGACAGTATTTGCAAAACATTCTGCATCAGTAGCTGCTCCAACAGCTGGTCTACATTTTACAGAATTATTACTAAACGATCTGGAAAATAAAGGAGTTAAACTTGCTTTTGTTACTCTTCATATTGGCCTAGGAACATTTTCACCAGTTAAATCAATGAACATTGAAAATCATAAGATGGAACCTGAATATTTTGAAGTTAGTGAAGAATGTTGTAATATAATAAATAAGGGTAAAAGGATAATTGTTGTAGGCACAACAACTATCAAAGCCCTGGAAAGTGCAAGTGATGAAAATGGCGTTTATCCTTGCCATGGGTGGTCAAATCTTTTTATTTATCCACCTTACAAATTTAAGGTAGAAAGTGATGCATTATTAACCAATTTTCACCTTCCAATGTCAACACTTCTAATGCTTGTAAGTGCCTATAAAAGCAGGGAAGAAATTCTCAAGGCTTATAAGAAAGCAGTGACGCTGGGATATAATTTTTATAGTTTTGGAGATGCTATGCTGATATTTCGTGAGGATTATGTTTGATTTAAAAAGTAATGATAAAAATGCTAGACTAGGAGTATTAAATACGCATAATGGAAAGATGTATACTCCTGCATTTATGCCAGTTGCAACCAAGGGATGTGTTAAGTCTCTAAGTTCTGATCAAGTGATTAGCACATATACTCAAGGATTAATCTGTAATGCTTTTTTGCTCTACCTTAAACCAGGAGTTGAAGTTATTAGTGATGCCGGAGGGATTCATAATTTTATGAATTGGAAAAGAACTTTGTTTACAGATAGCGGTGGATTCCAAATGCTAAAAAAAGAGTTTCTTATAAGTGTAGATAAAGATGGCATTTTATTTCGTTCCCCCTTTGATAATAGTAGTCACCTAATGACCCCTCAAAAATGTATGGAGATTCAAGGAGCCTTAGGAAGCGATATTGCTATGGTTCTAGATGATGTTCCTAGATTTAACTCTAGTTATGACCGTGCACTAACTTCAATACGACATACTATAGAATGGGCGAAATTATGTAAGGACAATAAGAGTTATAATCAACAGCTTTTTTCAATTATACAGGGAGGTTTATTCGCTAAGCTAAGAGAGAAATGTACAGAAAAATTAGTGGATATTGGATTTGATGGCTATGGAATTGGCGGTTTAAGTATAGGGGAACCTAAAAAAATGATGTATAAAACTATTAAAGACACTACACCTTTACTCCCTGAAGAAAGTCCGAGATATCTTATGGGAGTTGGCTCGCCAATGGAACTTTTGGAGGCAATATCTTTAGGTATTGATATTTTTGATAGTGCTTTCCCAACAAGAAATGCCCGACATAATACAGCATATACTAAAAAGGGAAAACTTAATTTAACACGAGGAAAGTTTAGAATCGATTTTGCTCCATTGGAGGATAGATGTAAATGCCTAGCTTGTAAATATTATACCAGAGCATATATACATCACCTATTCAAAGTTCATGAACAACTTGGGATGAACCTTGTAACTATACATAATATTTATTTTATTCAGAAGATACTAAGAGAAAGTAGACATGCGATTAAAAGGGATGAATTTTCTGACTACAAAAATAGTTTTAAATGGTATTATTAAAGTTTGAGGTAGGTGTTACGAAATGTGGTTACAAATCAGGATGTATATCCTACTGGGTCTAATGTTCTCTATTGTTTATGGAATTGTAGTTGTTGCATCGAGCATGATGGGGATTGGAGGTTTTTCCTTTTATATTATTTTTGCAATATTCCTAATTACTGTGCAATATATGATAGGTCCAAAGATGGTAGAAATGAGTATGAAAGTCCGTTATGTTACAGAGACTGAATATCCTGATATTCATCGAATGGTATCTGATCTTTCTATAAAGGCAGGTATACCAAAACCAAAAATAGGAATTTCGGAATTACCACTACCGAATGCATTCGCATTTGGACGCTGGAAGAATGATGGTCGAGTATGCCTAACTAAACAGATTATTAAATTACTCGATAATGAAGAACTTCAAGCAGTTATCGGTCATGAGATATGTCATCTGAAAAATAGAGATGTAACAGTGATAACAATGCTATCTGTAGTTCCTATGGCCCTTTGGTTTATGGCCTGGAGCTTAATATGGAGTGGAGGTAGAAGAGGTAATACCGTAGCCATAGGATTAGCAGCCTTTCTCCTATATTTTATTACTAATCTAATTGTCCTTTATGGATCAAGAATCCGAGAATATTATGCAGACCAAGGAAGTATAAAACTTGGTAATCCTCCTCATGCTTTAGCTAGTGCATTATACAAACTAGTTTATAGTAGTGCAAAAGTTAATAAGAAATCTTTAAAGCAAATGGAAGGATATAAAGCCTTTTTTGTTAATGATCCATCGAGAGCACGCAATGAAATAAGAGAACTGAAAGATATTGATACAGACCTCAGCGGTTCAATAGAACAAGGAGAGTTATTAGCTTTACGCGCTAAAGAAATGGAAATAAGTACTGGAGATAAGTTTATGGAAGCATTAAGCACTCATCCCAATATGATAAAACGCATCAAGCAACTTTCCCTTTATAAGTAACTAAGTTGGTGCATAAAAACATCTTTTAGGAGAATTAACTTTCCCTTTTTCTTTCAACCCTTTGATAGCCTTTGAAACTTCTTTACTATCTAAATTAGTTGCTTTTGCAACGTCACCAGGTCTTACAGGCTTACCCGCTTTTTTCATAGCATCAAGAACAATTTCTTCAGATTCCATTTTTTCACCTCATTTTTATAATTATTTGTAATATTTTTAGTTTAAATATTAGGACTTTAAATAAATTTTGAGACTTTAATATTGTTTGCTAAAGAAAATTAGTGTGGGATATCCCAATTTTACACTACCAATACCTGATCTATTCTAGATTATTGCGATTTCCAAAATATAACATAAATGCATATTTTATATATTTTCTATAGTCTATACAATTTATTTTGAATAAATATATATACGTTCAATTAGATTTTGCATAATTATTGAAAGGTACGTATAAGTTGAAAAAACAATGAACGATTATAAAATTAATGTAATAGTATTATTTATTATATCCGGAATTATTGGTTGCTTAGGAGGGGAGAAAATTAGCACAGATTCAGACCAGGTTGAAGTTGTATCTGGATATGTCAAAGTTGATGGATCTAGCACCGTGTATCCTATTACAGAGGCTATAGCCGAAGAGTTTCAAATTTTACATAAAAAAGTTAGAGTGACTGTTGGAATAAGTGGTACTGGTGGAGGTTTTAAAAAATTCTGTAACGGTGAAACGGACATAAATGATGCATCAAGACCTATTAAGCAAAAAGAAATTGATTTATGCAAAAAAAATGGGATTGAAGCTATAGAAATACCTATTGCATTTGATGGACTTAGTATCGTGGTAAACCCAGAAAATGACTGGGTAACTGAAGGTATTACAGCTAGAGAATTGAAATCCATATGGAACCCAGACAGCACCGTAATCAAATGGAGTGATATTAGACCCGAGTGGCCAGATAAGGAGATGTTTCTAGTTGGCCCAGACCCAGATTCTGGAACTTTTGACTATTTCACGAATGCTATAAATGGTGAGGAACACTCCAGTAGATCTGATTACACTGCTAGTGCAGATGATAACGTATTGGTTCAAGCTATTTCAGGGGAGAAATATTCCTTAGGTTACTTTGGTTATGCCTATTATTCAGAAAACAAAGGGAAGCTAAAACTTGTTGCTATAAATGATGAAAACGACGAAAACGGAAAAGGATTCATAAAACCAGATCCTATATCGATTGGGAAAGGGACATATCAGCCTCTCTCACGCCCTATTTTTATTTACGTCAACAAGAATTCTGCGGATAGACCTGAGATAGCAAAGTTCATAAATTTTTCTCTAACCGAAGGTGGAGGATTAGCCAGTGAAGTAGGGTATATCCCACTACCTGATAATGTATACAATCTGGGGCTTAAGCGATTTGAAGACCGCAATGTGGATAGTTTATTCACAGATAACTCAAAAGTAGGAGTAAATATTGAGACTCTTATGACTGCCAATTAGATAATGGAAAAAAATGGAAACAACAGCGAAATCATTCAGTCACAAATACAATTGGATGAAAGAGATAATAATAGAAAAGCTGTTTCTCCTTTGTGCATTACTGTCTATTTTAACAACTTTCGGAATAATCTTGATACTTTTAACTGAGACTATAGGTTTCTTCCAAGAAGTATCTTTAATAAAATTTTTAATAGGGACAAGATGGTCTCCACTCCTAGTACCAAAATCTTTTGGAATACTCCCACTCATAAATGGCACTCTAATAATAACCGTTGGAGCT
>Ga0187833_10005609_pt1 | contig 11788 bp, 11 predicted proteins | sample ETNtaG_37_FD_167968 | JGI IMG/M metagenome (GOLD analysis project Ga0187833, IMG submission 167968) | Marine microbial and viral communities from oxygen minimum zone, Eastern Pacific Ocean - ETNP2014_SV_400_PacBio MetaG (Illumina Assembly) | ecosystem: Environmental > Aquatic > Marine > Hypoxic... | reverse complement strand
TTGTCGAAGTCTACCCAGCCGGTTTTCAGGAGCCACCTTATGACGAGGATGACATAGACACCCCCGAGCACTTAAAGTGCTCAAATTATGCCTTGCGTATTTTACCGCAACACGTGCATAGCTAACGCACTCGAGGTAGGACGCATTAACGCGCTAACCGTCCTACCCGACATACAAAAGAACAAATCTCAATGAAAACTCGAATAAATACTCAAGTTCTCAATAGAGGGGGCAAAAACCAATTGCCCCAGTTGGTGTGCTGAAATGTTTGCACACTACACGCGACGTAAAAACATTTTCTCTGTTTCAAGAAAAGGTTTTTCGGTCGGTGGATTACAGAGATGTCCCGGATACATATATACTCCAACATCTCCCTCTCTGTGGTGTAAGACCCAGTTCATTTCCTTTATGAACTGGTGCGCGAGCGATCTTTTTGTGAATGGCGATACATTCACAAATTCGTCCTCGTGCCAAACTCCGTTTTCGTCGCGGTAACTGTGAGAAACTGTGTACATGGCGTATCTCCAGTGGGTTGTTGTAAAGAACTCTCTATCTATCAGAATCCAAACAGATGTTTCGATTCTCAAAAGATAGCGGGAACGGTAAACCTTTCGTTCCCGCGATAAAAGTACCCCTTTTGACTGATCGAATTACGTTAGCCTCACATAATTACGTCAGCCTCACATAGTTAGGGGCAACTACGCCATTTTTTACACTTGATCGGCCTACAACGGCTTTACCCAGAATGTAAAAGTGGAAGAATTGCAATATAGACTCAATCACCGGGATGATGAACCACTCATCCCACCCATTTTAACTTGGGACATCTTTTTTGGGGCGTATAATAATACGCCACATTGAAGACATAGTGGTCACTGGGCTATTAATTCAAACAAGAATCAACGGCTTGGTCTATACTTTCGAGGAACTTTCAGAACCCCGTCTGGGAGACCGCGCATCTTGATTTATACGCATCCCGATCAAAAGAACATACTCTCTACGGAATTACCATAATTATGATAATCCCGATAAAGAGGGCGAGAATAATTCTCCACTCGCCCGATGGAAGGTTTCGGTCTATTATGCCTTCCACCACACTCGTGTGTGAACGCTATGCATCCACCACGAGTCACCCCATTTATTTATATTGCGCTGTCAGACTGGGGGCAGCGCTACCGCGACAATGCTGGACGGGAAAGATTGACTTTTCTCTTTCCTGGAAACTTAGCCGTTGTCATATCCGCATAGTCTCCATGACTATGAAAATAGACGTGCCGTTTCCTTAACCAGTGTCTTTTTCCGATTTGGCGCGATCTCCTGTCCCCAAAGAAGTGTTCGGGGCGGTATTCATCGCCATGATCTTCAAAGACTTCGTCAGCCGTTCCTTTCCGGCGTACGATCGTCGTGGTCGTGTTTCTGAAGGTTGTGCCCATAGCACTTCTCCAACCCCAGAATCCCCGAGGTGCGGGCTCCGCGATGCGCGGAATTTTAAAGAACAAATCTCGATGAGACAACAATCTTGTGATTACGGTCTCAATAGAGGGGGCAAAAACCAATTGCCCCAGTTGGTGATAGTTTTGTTCACACCCTCGCTTGCGCAAGTTGGTGAACTTCTGTTGCCAAGTGGGGTATCAGCCCGCTCCGGAGTTGATTTAGCTACGAGGTGACCATGGCGACCCTGCACTAAGTCTTTCGACTCGGTACTCTTTTTGCTCTATGTATTCGATAGGGCTTGTTGAGTCGTTTTGATCTGCTAGCTCCTTTTTGGTTATGCCGTTCTTAAGTCGACTCACAACCTTTTTGGCGCTAGACATGGAGGAGTGAATTGAGTGAATCTTCTCACTCGTCTCAAACCATATCCGTGAACCTCTTTGATACCACCCATCACCATCGGGGTCTCTCTCGTATCCTCCGCCGGATTCTTGGGTTTTTTCGACAATTACGGTTATGCTCTGCATGGCATTCTCCAACCCCTGACCCCCGAGGTGCGGGCTCCGCGAAGCGCGGAATGTTTTGAAGAACTTAATTCTGATTACAGTATATATCAAAATGTATTGACAGTTAAATTTATATAGTGTTTAGTTTCGTATGGTCAAAATACCCATATTTTAAGAGAGGTTTCTGGTATATGATATGTCGGAAAAACTTGACAGAACGGACTGTTTTGATATAATTGTCAGATGGATAAGACAAAACTATCAAATGAGCAAATACGCCTGCTTGGTTTATCGCGCAAAGAAATACGCGTTTTTGACGCGTTGCGTTCGGGAGACACTACCCCGCTTTCCATCTCGGGACATACAAAAATATCCCGACCGGCAATATATGAGATTCTAAAGCGATTGAAAAATCGCGGGCTTGCAAAAAGCAATATCATAAACGGTAAAAGATATTGGTCGCAGGCAAAAGACAGAGATTTGGAGGAAGAACTATATAGCACAAAGCGGCAATTGTTGAATATCGAGAAAGGGGTTGAAGAAATACGCGGAATAAGCGACTCCACTGTAGTGGTACACAGGGGAGGCCCAGCTATTCGTAAACTACTGAATACTATTATTAAGGAAAACAAAGACGAAAGATTATATGGTATTCAGGGAGATGTTGTTCTAATTGGATGGAATAAAGTGTTTGGAGTTGAGGGCACAAACGAGCTTAACCGAGAGATTAAGAAAAACAGAATCATTGTTGAAGCGATTATTCCGCATGGATGGCTTGAGAGGCAGACAAAGTTACTTGGGAAAAAATGGGCGAAGGATTTTGAGGGTCGCGCGTCTGTAACGCATGAAATTGACGAAGAATATTTCAAACATGGAGGACAGGTTTGGGTACTCAAGAACTCATTGTATCTAATTGCCATGAATGAAGAGATTATTATTGAAGTGCGGAATTCAGAGATTCAAAAACTTATATTATCCATGTTTAAATTTATTCAGGACAATTCAAAGAAAATTGATGTGAATGCGCTTTTGAGGGGTTTGATTGAAAAGTGAATGACAGCTTATTAGCTTGTAGCTGATTAGCTTGTTAGGAACGAATAAATATTCGCACGTCGCCCTAAGAAGCTAAAAAGCTACAAGCTAATCAGCTCTAAGGTAATTCCAGCCTCCATAACGTAGAGTCCTTTTTGTTTGTGAAGATGAGAATGTCCTCGCTTTCATTCAAAGAAGGATATATTAGGTCTATTGATTCGCGCGCGTCTTCTTCTGGAACTGATAAAATATTAAGTGCGCCTGTTTCTGTATTAATCTTCCAAATTGCATCATCAAATGATACTACGCCCTTATACCATGTATCAGGGTAGTTTGCTTTAGGAATTATCTGTGGCGCGCCGCAATAGAGTGTTATATTGTCAGAACTCCAAACACACTTTTCTGGAAGTGTTGTTATTGGGAAAAGTATAGATGTGCCGCTTTCTGTATCGTAGAGAGACGTCTCAAATGTGTTGTTTCCGCTTGCAGAATAGAGTGTTTTACTCATATCGCTTGAAGTGCGCGCGGTAAGTCCCGCAATATCCCCTAATATTTTATTTAAACTGCCAGATGATGTCCGTATGGCGTAGAGGTACCCTAGGGCGGCGTATGATGGCTTAGTAGTAAGTAAGATATTATTTTTGGTAACCCACGTCGGTTGCCACTCAACGACAGGAGATTCAAATATCTGTTTTTTTCCACTTCCGTCTATGTTCGCCGTTGTGCCAATGACCGCGTTTCCCAATGAGAGAATATAGAAAATTTTTTGTCCGTCAGGTGAGACCGTTAGATCATGTATATTGTCAGGGAGAAGCGCGCCCTCAACAACACCAACTTGAGACTCCTCACCCTTCACAATCGTTGCAACAACGCTTTTGATGACGTCATTTTCATCAAGGTATCGTATGATAAAATTTTCACCGTTTGTTCCCCACAACACCTGCTGAATTGCCGGTATAGTTGTGTTTGAAAGCCTGTTTTTTTGTCGCCCATCTGCGCTCGCCTCGTAAATGTGCCCAGTCGTTCTCTCTGTGTACCTGACAAAAGTTTTATTGTCTTTTTCAAGTGTAATTGCTCCCGCAATCGGTACATTTGATAATTGCCTCAATACACCCGAGATGATTTCATTGACATCTATTTCATCCTCTATCCCGGTTTCTTCGCGAGGAAGAGCGCTGTTACGAACTTGACGGTCTTCTGCTGTGCCAAATGGAAACAAATTCTTAGCTGGTTGTTCTTGAAGAACAACTTTATCTTTGGGAAGTAAGTAAAAACCAATTGCAAACAAAGCAATACCTAAAACAAGAAAAACGATGACTGTGATAATAATTGTTTTTTGTGACATGTTGTTTAGAGCTTGTCTGAAAACCTGCTTTCGAGGCAAAATGTTCAGATTTCGTGCGAGACGAAGGGAAAAATTTTGAAGAATACCGAGGTATTTTGAGAAGTTTTTCCCAAGTCGTAGCCGAAATCTGGGTATTTTGAGCCGGAATTGAGGTTTTTAGGCATGCTCTTATAGTATTGAAAATATCCTTTATTGAGGTTTACTACACGATTCATACGCCTTTTGAAGATCTTGATGAAAACTTTTATAATCCTCTGCGACTGCCGAAAAACAGGCCTTTTGGCTCGCAAAAGGACCAAATCGTTTGCCGTTCTTCTCGTAATAATGTCCCCGTGAGAGAGAATCCAGATATTCCCTCGTCTCTTTTTGGGATATAGGGTTTATCTCCCTGCAAGTATTCATAGTAAAGGTTAGTCCTTTTTTCATGTGTGCTCTCTTACAGTCCCCTTCATTATCAAACCGTTCGTTACCGCTATAATATCCAGGTTCAGTTCTTGGTTCAGCGATAACATTCCCTCCAACTCCTGGCTCGCTTTCCTTTCCTTCGTTTCGTGTAGCTGTCTCACTGTCTTTGATCGGTTCAAGAATCTTAAATGTTACTAAGTCGGGGTTGATGGTATTTAGCAAGAGCCATGCGCCAAATGCAATTAAAAGTCCAAAAAGTGCCATAGTAATTTTACTTTTAGCATCTTCCTTGCTAGTAAATGCGTCACTTCCCATATATTGTATTCCGCCAATAACAATCATCAATACCGCAAGCACAATCGCGATTCCGATGACGAAAAAGACCGCGTTATTAAACAGGTCTGCGGAAAGTGTTTTGAACGCCACTCCTTTTTGTATACCAGTTCCGGGTAATGACTGAAGCGGTGTGTATTCAACAGCCGCGATTTGTGTGTCCGCTGTATTTACTATTGTGTCTGTGGCAATCTGCTTGTTCCATATATATGTACTCCCCACGACTGCGAACATAACCGCAATTATTATGAAAATGTGTTTTTTGTTTTGAATATGCTCCATAATTACCGACCAAGCGATGGCTGTTTATTGAATCGTATAAAAATACTTTTACGTGCCTCCTGAAGAATTTTCGCAATATTTTCTACAGCAAGCGACAATTCTGCAATTCCTCCACCTTCCTCTTGTCGCAGTACAATTTCATTAACGCGGGAAATGTTCTCTATGGCATTACCGTTAAGCTTCCAAGTAAATTCAACGCGAGATGAATTTAAATCTTCACTGGAAAAAAAGTATGGCTCCGCCCGCACTGTGATCTCTTCTTGTGTCAGAGTAAAGTTCTGCTCTAGCGCGTGTTCGTATTTAATACCCTCAGTCGGATGTTTTTCGTAGAAAATAATTTCAGGGTCCACGCTTCTTATAATGATTTCTTTCTGCGCGTTGTATGTACCGCTCAAAGAAGAAATAAGAACTGTAATACGCGCATTTTCAAAAAGTCGCGGGCCATCAATCACGAGGCTTTGTTTGCCGGTGCCTGACAGAGAACCGAGCACACGTCTGTCTTTCTGCCATGTATATATTAAATTGTCGGGGTCTATGCGTTGTTTACTTGCCAAAATAAAATGAGGAATTGCGGTTATTTTAATCTTGTTTTTTGAAGCCGCAAGCGCCTTTCCTTTGTAAAACGGCGGAGTGTAGGCAATTGATTCCCATATAAGGTCAACTTCAGCAGGTCGTATCTCAAAACTGCGCTCTAATTTTTGGCCGTCACTTGTTATAACTATAACTTGTACTGATGATTCTGTACCTAAATTACCAGTTTTGAATGTAAATATTTTTATGCCTTCCCCACGTTGTGAAACTTTACCGTTTAAGATCCATGTTATTTGAGCAGTTCGCAAATCAAAGGTAAAACTTTCAATAGAAACCTTTACTTCCTGATGCGCCTTAGGCGTTGCGGGGCTTATACTTACGTTTAACAAACTAGAAGACAGTTGTGCATGCGCGAAAAAACTAAATGTAAACATTCCCAACAGAACAGATATATATAGTGTGTTTTTTAAATTATTTAAATTCACAAAATTTGAATTATGAATCATGAATTAGGAATCAGGCAAAAACATAAAAATAGAAAGGCCTAATTCATAATTCCTTATTCCTAATTCATAATTACATTATACCCCCTCACTGCTATATCTTTGTTGCTTATTCGCACAATTTCCATCTCTGTGTAGTGTCAACGGTTGTTTTATAGTTTTATTTTACCATGCCCAAGGTATTGCTCAATTGCGGTAAGAGTAAATTGTACAATTTTCTTTTCTCTATTGTGTACTAGAAGAACAAATATAATTGCGCCGGGAAAAAATGCAGAAATAAAAGGTATAAGATCAATGAGCAATAGCCATATCCGCCGTATTATTATCCGTAAAATTTTTCTCTGGAGAAATCCGCTCTTATTAAGTACCCAAATAAATATAATAAAACCAAAAAATAAACCCGAGAGCCATCCAAGAAATCCTAAACTAATGAAATCAATAATATCTTTGGCAATTGCCATCATGAACACAAAAATTGGAAAGGAAGGTTCTTCAACATTGGTCTCTGCTAGCATACTTATTTCCTCATCAATTTCTTCCTGTTCAATTATTTCATTTTCCATGACTTTAGTTTTTGCTAATTTAAATTTCTGCTTCTATTTTAACCCCCTTTCTGCTTATTTTTCAAAATTTTTTGTTCTTTTCGCGCTCTTTTTATCGCGAGTATTTCAGATGGTTTTGAGGTGATAATCTGATCTTCCGTGTACGATGCAATAATTTTGATGGCAACGTGTTTAAGCCCAGCAAAGAAAATTCCTTCGCCAACGCTTGATTCAAGCAGAAGATATTTTTCTTCGTCGGTTAAATTGAATGTTTTCTGTATCATTTCAACTGATGTTGGTGACTGCTTGAGAAGTAATTGTATTGCAGAGTTTGTGAGCATGGGTGTCCCGTAGGATGATTTCAAAAAGTCATGCACATCTTGTGTAACAGTCGCAAGTCCCAAATAATATTTTCGTCCACGTTTTGCCATGCTGAAGAGGAATGACGCGGTATCCTCTTCTTTCATCATCCACCACGCCTCATCAATAACGAGAAGCCGCTTTTTAAGATTTTTTCGTACTGCGTTCCAGATATAGTGGGTTACAAGATACATCGCGACTGGTTTTAATTCATCTTCCATGTCACGGACTGAAAAGACCACAAATTTTTTATTGATATCAACATTTGTTGGTTTATTAATAAATCCTGACCATGTTCCTTTTGTGTATTTTGAGATCCTCTGTGCAAGTGATTCCCCGCCCACCATACCAGCAAGCACCAATTCAAAATCAGACATTAATGGCGGGCTTATATTTGTAAAATCAGAATCTGGTGTTATATCTTTAAGCGCGTATGTTTCAGTAATTGCTCTGTCCATAACCGCATCTTCCTCTGGGGTTAATCCGCCGAGCATAATCCTGAACAAGCCAACCAAATTTACAATATTTGAACGCAATACATCGGCAGGCGCTTCGTCTTCTCCGACTGGTGGCAGATCAAAAGGGTTTATGTGATGCTCTGAACTAAGCGAGATGTTAAAATATCTACCCCCTGTTGCCTCTGCTAAATACTCGTACTCTTTTTCTGGGTCAATTACTATAACATCGGTATCAAACATTAAAGACCTAAGAATTTCCAACTTAATGGCGTAACTTTTTCCCGCGCCAGAGGTTGCAAATGTTACTGAGTTGTAATTTTCCATTGAGAACCTATCAAAGAGAACCAAACTTGAGTTATGGCGGTTAATGCCGTAGAGAATTCCTTTATCCGATGTTAAATCAAAAGAGATAAACGGAAAGAAACTTGAAAGTGGTGAAGAGTTCAGCTTTGAATGGGTTTTTAACTGGTCGTCTGCGATTGGAAGAACACTTTTGTACCCCTCTTCTTGTTGGAAAAGCGCTGGCCGCACATAAATCAACTTTGACTCAAGTATTGATTTAATTTCTGACTCCATTTTATCAAGCTCTTCCTCGTTGTTTGCATAGAGTGTCATGTATAATCCAACATCAAAAAGTTTTTCCCGCGCTTGCTGAAGTTTGTCCCGCAGGGATTCAAGGTCTTGATATGCTGTATCAAGAATCGGATCGCGCACCAACCCTTTTTCTTCTCGGGCGGAAATTTGACTTCGCACTTCAGCAACTTTTTTCTGGAATTGTCGCAGAACTTGCGCGGTATCAATCGGATGTACAACAATTGAAATGTCAAAAATGCGGTCAAGATTAATAACCGGCGAAAGCCAATTGTCTGAAAGGTAACGAGGGTACGATATTGTGAAGAAAGTGCGCGAAATTTTTTCTCCCAAATGAATTTGCTTAGGGCTGATTTTAAGCGCGGCGGGCGCGATGATATCTTTCAGTTCCAAAATACCCGCCTCGTAAATTTCCCGCGGCAAAACCGGAGAAACTTCGGTCTTTCCCTTTTTCCTGTGTAGTATTTTGTCTAAAAGATTCATAGTTTAGGCACTAGGCTTTAGGCACTAGGCGCTAGGGTTTAAATTTGAAATTATTTTATTGAACATTTTTCGTTTTCCTAAGGCCTAAGGCCTAAAGCCTAATGCCTAGAGCCTAACTCCTAACTTTCTCCGGAACAATCGGCTTCTCTTGCTCTCCCGGATTGAAAATTTTAAAGTATAACTCAACCAACTCCTCGGTTCCAAGTTGTACAACCCTAATTCCCGTTCGCGACAGACCTTGTTCAACAATTGTCGCGCGTTGCTCAAGCTGTGTTCTATTTTCCTCAAATGCAGAAAGTTCGTCCTTTCTGGAACCCTTTTTCCGTTTCAGAAGGCTAAGTAAACCTTTTTTCTTTGCAATAATTGAACGGGTATACGGTATAACAACAAAAAAAGTCTTGGTCATAATGTTCACATTTTCCGTAAATTTTTTAATGAATTCTATATACTCGCTTACTTGTATTTTCATCAACTCTGACGTTTGCTCTTTTTTGCGACTCTCAAGAAGCGCAATGTAGGGTCTAATATCAAGTTGACGGGACTGCACAAAAAATTGTACGGAAAAATCTAATGAATTCAGAAAATTTTGAAATTGCAGAATAATAGCTTTTTGCTCATCTTCCGATTTAAGCGCAAAGTTTAAGGATGATGTCATAAGTACAATCCGCAGGGAATTATTCTTCAGCACAACGATGCCGTTTCGGATTTCCTTTATGGGAATAAAATTTTGTGATGATTGGGAAACCATAGTTTAGGCTCTAGGCAACTAGGCTCTAGGCAACTAGGCTCTAGGCGTTAGGGTTTAAATTTAAAATTATTTTATTAAACATTGTTCGTTTTTCTAAGGCCTAAAGCCTAATGACTAGCGCCTAATACTAAATACTACTTTTTATCTGCCGTGCGCGCTTCTGTTGCTCCTCTTCCTGTCCAGAATAAATACTCTCATGGACATCAAGACTCCATGCAATATCTTTTAGTTTGCTGTCAGAGAGTCGTGGAACTACAATCAATGGGTCCGTGTGTGGTGCTTGCGTCTTTTTTTTGATTTTCTTTTCTTCTTTTTTCCAAATATATAATTTTTTCTGTAATGTGTATCGAAATGCAGACTCTAGTATAGCAACAAACGGTTTTTTATTTATTTTATAAAATGCAAGCGCTAGTGTAAGCACTAAAATGGGAGAGATAAATAAAATCGCAAAAAAGAGCGGAAGCGCTTTGTATAAGATAAATGAAATTCCCGCGCCGCCTGCAAGATATATAAATTGCTTGAAGGTGAATGGCCCAAAAATCTTATCTTCAACATCTATAAATTGTGGAACTTGGAATCGCATGAATTAGGCTCTAGGCAACTAGGCTCTAGGCGTTAGGGTTTAAATTTAAAATTATTTTATTAAACATTGTTCGTTTTTCTAAGGCCTAAAGCCTAATGCCTAGCGCCTAATCTGTTGGTTCTCTGTATGGATCAATTTTACCATAATCCTCTTTTTTCTCTGGTTTGGTTAGGGTCTGTACTTCCTTATACTCCGTCTCCTTCCTTGGTAATTTAAACGAACCAGATAGTTTTTCTGTGATACTGTCTTTAACTTCTGGCTTGCTTTTAATGATTTTACCAAGTGGTGTTTCTGGAATTTTTTGAACTGCTTCAGAGCGCGATGTCTCGCGTTCTTCTTTGGCGTGTTCTACGTCTTGCTCCATAGTTGAAATGCCGGACAGGGTTGTTTGCGCCTCCTCGCCTGTCTTAGTTTCGTTTTGTTGAGACGAAGGCTGGGTTTCAGCTACCGGTAAATTCTCTGACACAATCGGCAGATTTTCCGGCGGCGCCACCTCCTTTTGGTGACCTTCTTTTACTGCCTCTTTAATATTCTGCGGTGTAATTTTGAAAAATGGCTTAGCAGGTTTTTCTTGCTTCGCCGGGGCCTCCTCTTCACCTGAAAGACTAGGCGAGCCATCTAGGCGAGCTGGAATATCTGCGCTCGTGGTATCTTCTTGTGAAGGTTGAGTTGTTTCTACTTTTTTTACTCTCAAATCCAACGAAGAAGCAGGTTGTGGAGCTGTTTCCTGTGGTTCGGGTGTTTGTTCGCCTAATTCTTTATATGCGTCTTGATGTTTTTGGTGTACTCTGGCAAGTTCTTCTTCGGTAATCTTTATGTTCCCTCGCGGGGCTTCCTCTACGGTCTTTTCTGCTTTAGTCATACTTGTTTCGTTAGCAGGGTCTGATGTTTTCGGTTCTTGTTTTTCTGAAGATTGTTCAACTGTAGTATCTTGCTCTGGTTTTTCATCTACTTGATGAATTTTCTTAAGCGACTCCCTGATTGGCCTAAAAATCTGCTCATTGACATCGGTTGCAATCTTTTTCGCGGCATTAACATCAATTGCAAGTTTGCTTTGTATATTTTCTATGTAATTTCTTGGATGTGTGGCCCCGATCATAATAAAACCAGTTTCATCAAACAATGAACTTATTTGGTCTACATGAAGTTGGTGCTTTTTCCCTATTTCTTGTATCGTTTTTCCAACTGAAACAGAAGTAAATGCATCCTGAACATCTGCAGGAAGATCGTCATAATTTTCTTTAAAATGTGGTGTTTGATATGTCATTTTGTATATTGTTATCTTTTCTTAAGGTTTTTGAGGTTTTGTTTGTGTTGCTGCTTTTCTCTCGCTCTTTCGCTGGCCTTCTTGCAGTTGTACCAAACTTGTTCGTGCCTCATTAACATCTTTTCTTAATTCTTCTAACTTAGAATCACTTTCAAGTTTTGCATTAAGCTCAGCTCCTGCTAGTCCTTGTTTCATATACAGCACTCTTTGTCGTTTTATTGCTTCAGCTAAAGTAGTATTTCTTTCTGCTACTTTTGTTTGTGCATTCGCTATTTTTTCTCTACCTCCTTTCGCTTTCTCTACTTTTTCTGCGGCTCGTGCCATGGCGCCACCCTTCTTTTGCCAACTAAGTGCAATAGCTTCTCTTTCTTTTATTGGTACAGCCTCC
>Ga0187833_10005607_pt1 | contig 11791 bp, 8 predicted proteins | sample ETNtaG_37_FD_167968 | JGI IMG/M metagenome (GOLD analysis project Ga0187833, IMG submission 167968) | Marine microbial and viral communities from oxygen minimum zone, Eastern Pacific Ocean - ETNP2014_SV_400_PacBio MetaG (Illumina Assembly) | ecosystem: Environmental > Aquatic > Marine > Hypoxic... | reverse complement strand
AATTTTTTCCTGGTATCCTTTTACTATTTCCTCTGGCGGGTATAATTGCCACCACATTTTTTTTTAGCATCTGTTAACCAATATCAAATTAATCATTTGTAAAAATTTTTTTTCTTTTAAAGATCTTAGAGCCAATTTCTTCAGGTCTAACCCCAAATTTAGGTTTGTTTAAAATACTTACTATTTTGTCAACTTCTTCCCGAAGAGTTCTTAATTGTTGTCCAATTATCGATACCTGTGAATCAACACATTTATGAGATTGGCTTAACTTTATATGCTTTTCAATTATTTTGGCACCCAGAACAGTACCATAAATTGGAATTTTTATTTCATTAGTATGATCTGAAATTCCTATAGGACGCTTAAATTTTTTTTGTAGAAAAGAAATATTTGAAAGATATGAACTTTTTTCATCGTTAGGATATGATGCTATACAGTGTAGAATTGCTAATTCCACAGCTTTAGATTTAAACATTTTATGAACTTTTTTAATTTCTTTAAATGAGGCCATTCCAGTTGATGCTATTGTGGGTTTTTTTGTTTTAAGTATTTTTCTTATTAATTGATAATTAGAAATATCAACCGATGCAATTTTATAAAAAGGAACATCAATACTCTCTAAGAAATCTACCGACTCTTCGTCAAAAGGTGTCGAAAAAAAAGTTATTTTTTTTAATTTGCAGTAATTTTTTATTTTTATAAAATCATCAAAAGTTAATTCACATTTTTTTAAAATTTCTGTCACTTTTTTACTTATATTTCCAACTCTTTTTTCTGTTTTGTACGTTTGAAACTTAATTGCGTTAGCTCCATTGCCCTTAGCAACATCGACCAGATCGCAAGCTATATTAACGTTTCCGTTATGATTAATACCTGCTTCTGCAATAATATAAGGAGATGCAAGATTTGAGAAAATGCTTCTTACCAAGATGATAAGCCTCCATCTATAATAAGATTTTGACCATTAACATAATTAGAGTTATCGCTTGCTAGAAATAAAATTCCTGTGAAAAGATTTTCAACTCTGCCCATTCTAGCTTGTGGAACTCTATTAGAATATTTTTTAATAAATTTTTTGTTCTGTGGTTTTTGTTCATTTAACATGCCTCCTGGAGACAAACAATTTACGTTAATTTTGTATTTCGAAAACATAACTGAATAGTATTTTGTAAGTTGAATAACCGCAGCTTTTGTTGCGCCATAAATTTCAGAACTATAGTTATCTTTTTTTCCATAAATTCTAAAATCAGGACTTAAAATGCCATAAATTGATCCAATATTTATTATACTACATTTATCTAAATTATTTTTCTTATGAGAATCAAAATATGAATTTAATATATTCAAAACTCCTTTAATGTTGGTATCAATTGTTTTGTTTAATTCTTCATTGGTTCTCTTGTTTAATTTTGAAAAGACCGATACTGCTGCATTATTAATAATTACATCAATTTTTTTTTCTTTTTTAAGAATATAATTAATTTTGTTTTTAACATTATTCTTGTTTGTAATATCTATTTTAATAAATTTATAATTTAAGTGTTTAATTTTTCCTTTTACCTTATCAAATCCATAAACCTTTGAATCAAAATCCAAAAAAAGTTTTACAAGTGATGTGCCTATTTGACCACTTGATCCAGTAATTAATATAACTTTTTTTTGAAAATTAAAAAGAGAATTGATTTTGAGTTTCTTCATATAAATTAAAAATTAATTTCATAGTTTCTTCTAATTTTTTAGAATCAATTATTTTTTTTTGCAATTTATTTATATTTTTTTGATATTTATTATTTCCATAAATTTTATAAAAAGTTTTATAAAAATTTTTTTCAAAATTTACATTTGTAATTTTTACTAAATTAATCACTTTTCTAATAGAAGCTTTTTTAGCATTAATTTCCTGTTTTTTGTATTGCGGAATGCAAATAATTTTTTTATTAAGATAAATACTATCAAATAAACTTATACCACCGGCAGTAATAGCGATATTTGCTGCGTTTAGAGATTTGGTATAATTCTTACCATCAAAAAATATCAAATTATTTTTTGATATTTTTCTTTTAAATTCTTTTTTGAAAAACTTATGAATAAATATATTTAATTTAAAAGGAGTGTAGTTCAAAATTTTAATAATTTTTGCTGTAAAATTTTTATAATCGTGACCGCCAAAAAAAATGAAAATATTATTTTTTTTACTCATTTTATTATTTTTATTGAAAAAAAATGTGGGTAAAATTAAATAATTAAAGCCTATAAATGAATTTTTTAATTTTGATACATTGTGAATAAGTGGATTCAAACTCAAATCAAAATATTTTCTAATTTGTGAAGAATCGTCTATAATAATTTTTTTATTAAAACTATTTTTAATCTTTTCAAAAAACTTCATATTTGTTTTACCAAGTCTGTCTATGATGAGTAAATTTGCTGAGTTTTTTACTAAATATTTTGCTTCATCTGTAGTATTAGATCTTAGTGCATTATTTTTAATTTTAATTATTTTGAATTTATATGTTTTTAATATTGTTAAGCTTTTTTTAAATTCATTTTTTGATTTTACTATAAAAGCTATATCGTGATATTTTAAGTTATATTTTTTTTTCAATAATAGCGCTATAGTTAAACACCTGTATAAATGTCCTGTTCCTATTTCAGGAATGTTGGCTGCATCGCACCTAAATAGAACTTTATTTTTGAAAGAATTCACAAATTTTATTGCAAATATAATTTAATTTTTTTTTTTTTAATGCTGGTTGCATTGGAAGACTTAAAATATTATCACCAACCAATTTAGCGATTTTACAAGTATTCCTATTCCATCCCAAATTTTTTTTGTAATATGACATATCCGTTACACTTCTATAGTTTACTCCAGTTCCAATATTATTTTTTTTTAGAAAATTAATTAAATTGTCTCTTGATTTGTTAGTTTTGGTTTTATCTATTCTTATCGTAAATAAATGATGGGCATGTTTTACGGGATAAGAATCGATTTTTTGAAATAAAATCGGCAAATGTTTTAATTTCTTTATATAATGTTCGTAGTTTCTCTTTCTCAATTTCCAATTTTTTTCAATTTTGGCTAATTGCACAATTCCCATCGCAGCATTTAAATCGATCATATTGTATTTAAGACCTGCCTCAATTACATCGTAATGTTCAAATTTTAATTTTTTAGGATTTAAATTTGGCGGATATTGTTTGTAGTGACCCGCTGGTAAATATCTTTTCCAAGCATCTTTTGATAGCCCATGAAGTCTCATCACTTGAATTTTGGATGATATTTTTTTGCTATTTGTTAAAAGCATCCCTCCCTCCCCAGTAGTCAAGTTTTTATTGGCATAAAAACTAAAACAACCAGTTAGTCCAAAATTTCCTACATGTTTACCATAATACTTACTTTCAATAGCATGTGCACAATCCTCTATTATTTTTATTTTATATTTTTTTGCCAAACCGATTATCGGATATAAATTACATGGCAGTCCTGCAAAATGGACCAGCAAAATTGCTTTGGTTCTCTTCGTAATTTTATATTTTATTAAATTCTCATCAATATTCAAAGTGCTGGGATTTATATCAACCAAAATAGGTTTTGCACCCAAAAGTAAAATAGAATTAATTGTAGAACAAAAAGTTAAGGGTGTTGTAATTACTTCATCGCCCTGTTTTATATTCATTGCCATTAGGGTCAAATGAAGTCCTGCTGTGCAAGAATTTAATGACAAGCAGTAATTAGATTTTTTATATTCTTTAAACTTCTTTTCAAATTTTTGAGTTACGGGACCGCTTCCAATCCATTTAGACCTGATAACTTTTAAAACAGCATTTATTTCCTTAATGCCAATCGTAGGCTCCCCATAGGTTATATATTTATTTATTTCCATTTTAAATTAATTGAATACAAAAATAACTAATTTTTTTGTATTTTAAATTTTTTTTTAATTTCTAGTGCTAATTTTAATGATTTAAAAGCATTTTTTTCATTATATTGATCGGGAATTTTTCTCCTTTTTTTGAAAAAATTTAAAAAAGACCTTAATTCATTAATATACATTAAATTTTTATTTTTAATGAAATGATATGTTTTTACATTTTTTCTTTTTATTATTTTTAAAGAACAATTCCTTAAATCTAAAAAAATTTCACCATTATCACAAACAATTTTAATGTATCTTTCTTCACTTATCTGAATAAAATCTAAAATAAGTAAAGAAATTATTTTCTTTTTAAGAAGAAAGTTTTTGTAAAAAGATATAGAAAAATCTTCAACATTTAATTTAAGGGTAGAAAGCTTATCAGAATGATACTTGAGTGGTTTAGCATTACCAAATAAATCGAGCATCATATCAATTTCATGAACACCTGTTAAACATACGCCACCGCCAAGTTCTTTTCTAGCAGCATAGCTAATTTTGTAATCCTCATAGTTATGATAATCTTTTAAATTTTTACTACATTTGTAAATCGCATAATTAACGCTTTTTAGAATTGTTTTATTTCTTAAAATATTTTTTAGTCTGATATAGCCTGGATGGAATCTCATATTATATCCTACAAATACTTGCATTTTATGTTTTCTTATATGATTTAAAAATTTACTATAATTTTTTAATGATGAGTCGATGGGTTTTTCAATAAATATATAAGAATTTTTCAAACACTTCAATTTCAGAACTGAACTTATGTGAAGACTTGATGGATTTGTAATAAAAACTATATCAATATTAAATGTATCTGCAAAATTTAAATCTGAGATTGTTGAAATGTTATATCTTTTTTCTACCCCACCTTTAATTTTATTGCCCTTGTTATTCAGTAATGGAACATGCCTTGTTTTCCTATATGCGTAAAAATTTACTTTATTTGATAATATTTTTTTTAAATTTCTTAAATGTCTTTGACCAATTGACCCTAGTCCAAAAAATAAAATATTTGTATTTCTTTTCATAACTTAAAAAATGCCCAGGTATTATTAAAATTTATTGATTTTTAATTAAAAAACCTACTCTAATCGGCTCCTATCTTAGTGAGCCTTCTTGAGTAGCATAATTTAAAGTTTCGCGATTAGTTTTATTTCTGTCAACTTTTTCAAACCTTTCTTTAGTATTTTGATGTTTGGAATGAACATCGTAACCACCGGTTTTTAACAATTTTTCTTTGTCCAATAAATTTCCAAAAGTTTTATTTAACTTTTCCAACCATTTGACTGTCTCGGCTTTGAGATCCTCTTCCTTCATCTTAGTCAAGTTTAAGCTAAAGTCTTGTCTTTCTGTAATTTGAGTTAAATAATAATCTATATCATTGATATATCCATTCTCTACAGCATACTTAAACATCCCTGTTTCTGGTAAGGGCAATAAAAAACCTGTGCTTGGGTAAACTTTTAATTTTTCAAGTTGCGTCATAGTTTCTTTAATGGTTTCAGAAGTTTCCTGAGGGTACCCTATTACTAAACTAGTGTTAGTTATTAATCCTGCTTCCTTACAAATGTGTACTTGTTCTTTAAAATATTTTGATCTTACTTTTTTATTCATTGCTTTTAATATTTCATCACTTCCCGATTCTAAAGAATAGCCAGCAGAGACGCAGCCGGATTCAACAAATTTTTTTGCCAAATTTAATCTTTCTTCTCTGGGTATCGAATTTCCCTTATTATCTTCATCTTTACCCATAAGGTCTGCTCTAATAGCGCATGTCCAGTGTATTTTTAAATCTGCCTTAATTAATTCATCAATAAATTTTGTTGCAGGGCCAATTTTATGAAACGTTAATTCGTCCCAAAAGTTTATAAAATTTGCATTATATTTTTTCTGATTTTGTTTTATTTCAGCTATTACATTTTCTGCTGATCTATGACGATAGGGATCGTGCCAATAAACATAATGACAAAACGTACATTTAAAAACGCACCCTCTTGCAGTATTAACTGGCATCGGAACAACCTCATTTGGCTTATAGAACCAAGAATGCGAAGCTCCATATTTTTTACCGCTTGCAAGATAAGTCTCAATGTCAAACAATTCCCAATCTGGAAAAGGGAAATCGTCAATGTTTTTGACAGCTTTTCTTTTTCCGTTATTTACAATTAAATTATTTTTTGCTCTGTATATTATTCCTGGAATTCCGATTCCTTTTACAGTGGCAGGATAACCTTTGTTCGTATGGGAAATTTCAACATGGGGCTCGACAACTTCGCCAAAAGATTTATTGGATTTGATAGCATCAAATACTTCTTTTGTTGTAACTTCTCCTTCACCATATACTACTATATCAACTTTAGTTGTTTGAAATAAAACCTCAGGTATACTTCCTCCGACAGAGTTACCTACAATTACGGTTGCCTCGGGTTGATGTTTTTTTATGATATTAACACACCATTTAATCCATCTGTAGTGGGTTACAATACAACCCATGCAAACTACATCATATTTATTTTTTATAAAGTGCTTTTCAACATACTCATCGTCGTAACCTCTAGCATCGATATCCAAGAGATCAAAATTATAACCATTTTTTTTAACATAGGTCATAACATACCCTAAGCCAACCGGAAGATACAAATGACCAGCCTTACCACCTCTTAAACTACAATTAACAAAAAGTATTTTCATTTATTCTAAATAATTCAAAGAACCTAATGAGAATGAGGAAGAGTTTATTAAAGCATTATCATCATGTTCTTGTGAATCAATATATCTTCTCATTAGACCAGAATTCATATATCTAAAAAAGTTAAAACAATCTGTTCTTTTTTCTTGTTTATCTTTTTTAATCGTTTCGGTAACCGCATGTGAATTTCTGCATTTAAGCGTTACTTTTTGAGTTTGATCAAATTTATAAGAGCTTAGTCCTTTTGAATATCCTTCAAGAATCCAATTTTTAAAATTATATTTTGCTTCAAGCTTAATATCTGGAACAAAAACTTTATCGAAAGGATTAATTATTAATTTAAGTGCCAAATCAAATATAATTTCTAAATCCTCTTTAACTTCTTCACGAGAGTCAATCTCGCATATTGCGCTTCTGAGTTCATTTAAATATCTATTTTCGGGATCATTTAAAATATATTTTACCACATAGATATAAACTATTCTCTTATTTCCTAAACGAACTAAATATTCTTTATCTTTTTTGAATTTTTCAATATTATCATTTATAAAACTATATAATTCCTCTTCTGTATCAAACATATTGTCTTCGTAAGATTTTATATAGCTTTCAACCAACTCATTAACTATAGGATATTTTTTAGAATCATTTAGCATATGGTCAAAAAGTATTGTAAATTTAATATTGAGGCTATTAGCATAGTATAAAATTTCTTTACCGTATCCATAGAATGTAGCCATTAAAAGATTGATTTGGTATTTTAGTACTGTTTTCCATTCTTCATATGTGTAATATTTTGATCGTACTGCTAACTCATCTCTTTCAACCGATATGAAATCTTCATATTGAGTCACCGCATTTTCTCCTATCATAAATTTACCGACATATTGATTTTTTTTCCTAGCAGATGGCGTGTTTAAATCAGAACCTTTAAGTAACCACAAAGGAATCATGCCTATTGAATCAAAACCATAATTTATAGTTTTGTTGATTACTTCTTTCCACGACTCCAAAGTCTCGCCTGGTAAACCAAATATTAGTTCAGTTGCTGTTGACATTCCATTTTTTCTGGCAAAATTAATAGACTCCGTTGCTTCTTTATGTGTTGCTGAGATCCTTGTAGCTTCTTTTAAAACTTTTGGAGTAGTTGTTTGAAATGACATCACGTATGTCATTAAGGGTTTCAAAATTAAACCTACTTCTCTTATCCTGTCATTCTGTTTCTTAGCAGAATAAATCTTTAGTGCCGCAGGATACTTATGTGTTTCAAAACATTCTCTAATATATTTTGCGACTTCTAAATCATGCTTGATAATTCCGAAATTGTCATCAGAAAATCTTAAAATTTTATTTTTTGCATTGAGACGTAAAAAAGTTATTTCTTCCTTTATTCTATCTAAACTAAAATTTCTAATTTTTCCTAGTTGTGTTCCTGAAACACAAAATCTGCATCTGTATGGACAACCTCTGATATTTTGGATAATAGGCACAAGCACAGGATTTTGTAACAGTTCATCAAAAACACCTGTTAGATAGGGTGACGGAATTTCCATTAAATCCATCACCGCATCAAAAGGTTCTCCATATATAAGTTTGCCATCAAGTAACGTCCTGCATCCATCTATAGGAATAGATTTTAACTTTAATCTCCATTCTTTGCACAAACCTAATTTCTTATAATTTGCAATTATATTACTAAATGGTTTTTCGCCATCGCCGTAGACTATGTAGTCGATATTAGGATATTTTTTCAAAAAAATTTTATTGTCTTCCGTATTTATTTCAGCATTCGCTCCACCAAAAACTATGAGACAATCTCTATTCAGCCCCTTCAATTTTTTAATGGTGGCCAAGGTTAGATTATAATTCCAATCATAACTCCCAAAACCTACAATATCCGGGGTTGTTATAAGTGCATCCTCCCAGAATTGCCCAAAAGTTCGGAAAACTTTTATGTCAATGGAATCACCATGTATTTTTTTGCAATAAGCACATATGAACCCAATGCCGATTGGTATTGATTTATTGTCAATACCATTCAAATCATTGGCAAGATCGCACAGTGATACTTTGATTTTTCTCATATTCTTTATTCATTGTATTAATATTACGCAAACTTTTATATTTTTTATATTTAATTGCATCTTTTGGCTGATTGCTAGATATTGTAATTTAGCATTTCTTTTGGTGATCCTTGTTTAACAATCTTACCTTTATCAATCATAAATATCTTGTCGCAGTTTTTAACTGTACTTAGACGGTGTGTTATTATTATTAGTGTTTTTTTTCTTTTTAAAAAATGAATAGATTCCATAATTTTTTTTTCTGTTAATTGATCTAATGAACTTGTTGCTTCATCTAATATTAAAATTTCTGGATCTCTATAAAGCGCCCTTGCTATACCTATTCTTTGCTGTTGTCCGCCAGATAGCCTAATACCTTTTTCACCTACTATAGTTTCTAATCCATCTTTTAAATTATTTAAAAATTCTTTTAAATTAGCTTTCTCAATAGCATTTTTAATTAAAGTATTATCAATATCATCTTCTTTTAAACCAAATGCTATATTTTTTTTTATACTGTCATCTAGCAAATATACCGCTTGAGGCACATACCCAATTTTTTTGTGCCAACCATTTAAATTAGAATTTATATTTAAATTGTCTACTTCTACTTTTCCTTCAGACGGTTTTAATAGTCCTGTTAATAAATTAATTAATGTACTTTTACCACTACCAGTTTCTCCAATAATACCAACTAGGTCTCCCTTTTTAATATTTATTGATATATTTGAAATAAAAAACTCTTTTCTACTAGGATATGAAAAAGATAAAGATCTTAAGTCAATTTGATTTTTAAATTTAATTGGTAATAAATTTTTTGAATTATTTTTTTTGTTTCCAAAATGTTTACTTTCTTGGGTAAATTCTTTTAATAAAATTTTGACTGAAGGCTCAATGTATCTGATTAATTGAAAATTAGTTGATATTCTTGAAACTCCCGGGACAATTCTGAAAGATGCAGCTGTAAAAACGCCTAAGTATTGTATTATATTCATCATCTCTATCTTATTTCCAATCATTACAATAACAAGTCCAGAAAAAATAAGTATCATAAGTACTTCAAATGAATATCTTGGAAGAGCAGTAATGAACTGAATAACTTGATTCAATTTGGTCATTTTAAATAAATTTTTATCCACTTGATCAATAAGATCTTTTTCTCTATCTAAAATTTTAACATCTTTTGCTGATGCCATACCTTGCAATAAATGTTTGTTTAGTTCTCCACCTACTATATTTCTTTCTATACCAAATAAAGAAATTTTCTTAATTGTTAAAATATATATCAGAAAAGACATAATACCTGCTAAACACAAAATGATACTTGTGGCTAAAAAATCTATATAAAGTAATATACAAGCTATACCTATCAATATTATAATTTCACTTAAAAGAGTCATTTGATTCTTTATGTAAGTAACAAAAGAACCTACTATATCTGTTAAATTTCTGTATAAGTGAGCAGAATTATTTTCAAGAAAAAATATATATTCACTCTTAATATAATATTTAAATAATCTACTTGTAATTTCTAATTGAAGCTTTCTTAAAAAATTAGTTTGTACCCAGAGATTATAAGCAAGTACAAGATTTTTTGTTAAAAAAATAGCTGATGTTACAATCAATCCAAAATAAATTAAATTATTTCCCTGGAAATTGTTAAAAGTAAAAAAATTGGAAAAAATATCTGTGTCTACTTTACCCTTTAAAAAGATAGATGTTAATGGAATGATAATTCCAATACTTAAACTTTCTAAAAACATTGTGACAAAAATCATCAAAAAAATAAATATCGCGTATTTTTTTTGTTTTGAATTTAAAAATAACCAAGATTTTTTTAACAATAGCATATATTTAATTTTTAAAAGTTTTAGAGTCTAAGAAAGCCAATTTTTATTTTGTCTTAAAAATTTAGTACTAAAACGTGATCTAATTTGACCATGAAAATCTTTTTTAGCATTCGAAAAATAGTCTTTTATATTGTTGTGAAAATTAATTTTTTTTATATTTTTTTCATATAAATTGCTAAAACGTTTTTGTAATTCTTTATCTTCATTAGTATAGTTATCTTTTTTCTCAATGTTATCGATCATTTCAGTTACTATATCTCTTATTTCCTCTGAGCTATTTTCCTTAAGTTCAATTCCTTTTTTTTCAAAATCTTTTGAATCAAAATAATATGCCGCTCCAGAGGAAAATATTTCAGAAATTGATAATTTTCTTTCTTCTTTTTTGAAAATGTGATGCTTGGTCAAAATTAAGTATTTTTCATTATGAGTATAAGCATCACCTAACGGTTGTATCATCTGAGCTATAGGTTTTCTAAAAACAATTGGCACTTCTTCAAATCCATATCCAGTTGAAAGACAAAATGAACAATTGGCCCCCAAATATATATCCATGAAGTCGCTGCGTAAATTTGAGTTCACATAATCAATTATTTTTGGATTTTTTGAAGTAAATGGTTTTTCTGCTACAACACCCATTCTAAAAACAAAATAACCTCTTTTAGAAAGTTCTTCTGCGGCTAGCATAAAATTATCCACATCTGTATGTCTATGGTCATGATAAGACCAGTCTCGTTCTTTGGCGGATATTTTTTTAAGTTGATAAGCGCCATCTCTTATAGCAAAACACACAAACTTATCTTGATCGCTCAAACCAAATTTATTTAACATTTTTTTTCCAAATATTTCTTCCTCTTCTGTAAATTCTAAAGATTTATGTTTTTCAAATAAATTATCTAAGTCTCTCTGATGAATACACAGATTTTCAATTATATGATTTCTCCAGCCTGGAATAAATCTATTAGCTGTCCTGATTGGATCTAACAAGTAGCCGGGAAGTAAGTTCAGCTTTCTTTTCCACATTTTAGCTATTTGTTTGTTGTAAACTTTTTTTTTGTAATGAATATATACTAAATCTAAATATTTCTTGGTTGGTGTATTTATATTTAATTTCTTTTTGCAATAGTACATTGCGGTCATCCAAACAAAATCACCAAAATTTCCCGCAGGTATTCTTTCTATTCGTATGATGAACCATGGGCTAATTAGGCGAATTATTAAACATGGTACAATAGCAATTATATCCATTAAAATTACTGCCAAAAATTT
>Ga0187833_10005606_pt1 | contig 11796 bp, 9 predicted proteins | sample ETNtaG_37_FD_167968 | JGI IMG/M metagenome (GOLD analysis project Ga0187833, IMG submission 167968) | Marine microbial and viral communities from oxygen minimum zone, Eastern Pacific Ocean - ETNP2014_SV_400_PacBio MetaG (Illumina Assembly) | ecosystem: Environmental > Aquatic > Marine > Hypoxic... | reverse complement strand
GGGTTGTCCGCGTGCAAGCCCACGACCGTTGGGACTCTGAGACGCTCCCAGACCGCCGCACAAAGCTGGCCGCAAGCGAGGCCGTAGCGCCCAGAACCGAAGGCAGGCCCGGCTACGACAACGTCAGGGGAGTGCTCACCGATCAGCTCGACGAGTTCGCCGATCGCCTCGCCGTTGTCTTCGGCCATGCGGTTGTCGCCGCAAAACACCGTCGCCACGACCGCCGCTTCGTCGCCGAGCGCCGCGGCCAGCGCCATGCCCGGCCCGACGGGTCCGGCCACGGAACCGGGCCCAGCGCCGGCCATCTCCTCTCCGCCGATCCCGGCGAAGAATTGGTTCAAGTAGTGGACTACTCTCAGCTTGGTCATGACATCCTCGATGTTTTGTCCGACGGCGTTACTAAGGTAGAGGTCTCTAAAGGGCGTGTCCGATCAGTATTGAATGCCGGCGAGTTTAGACGCGCCCATAATGTTCGTCGAGCCGTACAGGTACCTGAGTGGCACTTCGAGTTCGCCGGCCGCCTCCAGGTTCGGTTCCACGAGTTTCGGCCCTCCGATGACTCGTTCGACCGCGGGCAGAGTGAGCATCTCTTCGTAGTTGCCGGCGTTAACGATGGCGTCGGCTTCCGGCACTTCGTGAACGAACCCGGTGTCGTCCGGAATCAGACCCATCTCGGGATTGATCATCGATGTCTTGATGCCCTGTTGCTCGCATTTTTGGCAAAGTAACATGATGTCGATGCCCGGATTGCCGGCGCCGGCCCACGTCATGACGACGCCGTCGACGCCCATCATGCGAAGGGTCTTGACGGCCTGATCCGTGGACCGTTCCTTGTCGTCCATGCTGTTGATTTGCCCTCGGTACGCGAAAACGCCGGCGAAGTCCAGCTCTTTGCCGTGGAGGTCGTAGAGCTCTTGCACGACAGGGTGATTCTGCAGCACATATGTCGCGTCTCTGGTGCTCGCCACCGTGTTATGGGTGTTGAGCACCGCGCCGTCCATGAGCTCGTTGGGATGAACCAAGACCGGGTGTCGCCCAATGAACTCGCCATAATATAGGTGGAACAGCACCTGACAGGTGTACGCGACCCGAGGTAGCGTTTCGTCTACGGGGCTGAGCTCGTGCGTGTCAAACCGATCGGGCGGGAGGCCTCGCGTGCATTCGGCAAGGTGTTCGGCGACCTTCAAGCCAGCGATGCGGACCGACCGGTGATACTGCTCAACCCAGGCCGAGCCTCTGTTGAGGTTGGTGAGCTCGAGCTGTTCGCGCTCTTCCGCGCTGAACTCGGTCCTGGGTTCGAGTTCGAGCACGATGTTGAGCACGTCCGCGAACTGGTTGTACTGAGCTCCCGGGCCGGACATGTCCAGCATCGAGTCGCGCCAGAAACTAGGTTCGCCCGGCAATGCTTGGCTCGTTTCGACCACGGCTACGCCGGAGAGGCGGTGCGTTCTGCCTGAACCGACCATCGAGGGCGGTCCGAGGAGTCCTGGAAACACGCGGCCCTGACCCGATGCTTTGAATCGAGGCTCCACGACATCCAGCACGTTGACCAGCCTGACGGATTCGCCAGGCCGTGCCAGATGAAGTTTGACGCCGCTGAAGTTGGCGTCTTCCAAGACCAGATCTCGCACCTTGTCAACATCGACGGTCAGTGTGCCATTCGAGAAGCTCGTCTTGTCGGAAAAGACGATGTCGGTGACTTCAAAAGAGCCCAATTCCAGCTTCATTTTGAGTGTCTCTTCGGAAATGCGAGTATGCTCGGAAACCTTCTGATTGGGTCGCGGGTGTGCCGGAGTATACCACGCGTCAGATCGACGAGGGTCGCCTCGGCGAGACGGTCGGCCTCGAAACACACGTCCACCTCAGGACGAGGTCACGGATGCCGTGATAGCGGGTGCGAGCAACGATCCATCGAGATCAACGAATCTCCCCGTCAGGCATGATTCGGTATTCATCAATCGCGGTGGGTTCGCGTCGAGCCTAGGAACAAGCCGCGGCCATATGTGTTGCTAATTGCTGTCATGTGCACTAACTCGTACTAGGCTCGTTTCGGGGCGTGAAACGAGCTGCGTTTCGCTGGCTCCTCGACCGCATGATTGCTTTGGCAGCATGTCTCCCTTCGGGACGTTAAATTGCCAATATGTGCACTCCGTCAGGCACGGATATTGGGTTTTTCGAGTTCGGGGAGCCCATGCATTAGTGAAGCGGGATTTGACAAATTTGGGGCAGTGATGTAAACATGACGCTTGTGCCGAAGTGCGGTTATCGTCGCACTTCGGGTAGGCTCGGATAAGAACCCGGAGCACATCGAACGGCATACGGCAAATTGGAATACGGTGGTAACTCGACAAATGAATTGTAAAAAGCGAAGGAGAGTTTAGCGATGATCTCGTTGGGATTTAAGAGTGCGAAGCTGTGGCTTGTGTTGATCGCGAGCCTAGTCGCATTATTCGCGATCGCATGCGCCAGCGATGACAGCGACGATGCTGCGTCGCCCGCGCCGTCAGCGCCTGCGCCGTCAGCGCCAGCACCGTCAGCGCCAGCACCGTCAGCGCCAGCACCGTCAGCGCCAGCACCGTCAGCCGCGCCCGGTTCGCCACAGGCTCCGGCAGCGCCAGCGCCAGCGGCGCCAGCAGCGCCGGCAGCGCCCGGGTCCCCGGTACAGGCTGGAGCCATAGCGACGCCAGTGCCGCTACCGGCAGCACCGGCGGCTCAGGCGCCAGCGGTGCAGACCGCTCGAGTGAGCCAGACCATCACGGTCGTGTTCGACAACGTCGGCACGCCGCTGTTTGAGATGGGCAAAGGCACGTGGCCAGACATTCTGTTCCACGGCTTCTATGGCTTCATGGAGCCCCTACTGGGCTGGGAGCCAACCTACGACGCTCAAGGATTCCCAATCCGGTCCGTTGGCACCGCGTGCCACGCTCCTTATCTAGCCACCGGCTGGGAATGGGAACTCCCGAAGAAGGGCGGCGGGACCGTCACGATGGACGGCAAGAAGCTTGAGCTCTTCGACGAAGCCGACCTGTCCGACCCCGCCAATCAGGGGAGGATGATTGTTCACCTGCGAGACGACGTTGACTTCTATCGGTCCATCGATGGCGAGTTGGTCAACATCGGCAACATGACCGCCGAAGACATCGCATGGTCGATGAACGACGCCGGCGCGGAGAATATCAGTTCGACCAACTCGAACTCGTCCCAGGCGTACGAGTACTACATGCCCTGGAGCGCCATCGACACGTATACGGTCGAGGCCCCTGCGCGAGCATTCAGGTCTGACGGCCTCCAGGACGCCTCGTCGATGTGCCAGGACGCCATCTGGATGCAGTCCAAGACCCTTTATGACGAGCTCGGTTCCACGTTCGGCATAGCCCACGGAACCGGCACCTTCGTCGTGCACGAGTGGCTGCCCGCCGAGCGCATCGAAGCCGAGGCAAGGGTTGACCACTGGCGCCAGAACGCTCTGTTCGACAGAATCGTGTTCATCCAGGCCAACGAAGCACAACAGCGCTCAGCGATGCTCCAAACCGGAGCAGCCGACATCGCGCAGGCTTCGATTCAAGACGTAGGTCGGTTGGAGAAGGACGGATTCGTGTTCCACGAGGGACTCGACGCCATCAACGGCAACTTCTTCTACTTCGCCGGCAACAACTGGTCGTTCGCGTACCCGCCGGGATCTACCCTCGGGGACGACGACCTGTCCGGCCAACCGATGATTCGAGGGGGTTTTCTCCCTACTGACAGCTATCCGTGGATCGGCGACCCCAGGATTGAGTGCATTGGCATCGACAGGTCCGACCCCGCGATCCAAGACACCCCTGGCGCCGGCTGCCAGATGACAAACTTCTCGTTTACGTTTGACGGCGACACCGTTGAGTTCACACCGGACTCCGTCGGCTTCGACAACAAGGACACGGACAAGTTCTCCTACACGACCCCGTCCATGCTGAAGGCCAAGGCCTTCCGTCAAGCTTTGGTGTATTCGATCGACCGCGAGCTCATCGCCAGCTCGGTCACCGGTGGTTATGGAGGAGCCGTTTACGGAGGTTCGTACCCCGGACTCGGACTCCATCAACTGCATCCCGAGTATGACGCGGCCTGGTCCTATGCGTTTGACCCGGACAAGGCCAAGGCGCTGTTGGCGGAATCCGGCGTCCAGCCTGGTTTCCGGTTCGAGTTCTTCTGCTCGCAGGGCAATGGAACCTCACTCGAGGTTTGCGAAGCCATGGTCGGACAATGGAAAGAGAACCTTGATCTCGATCCGTTCATCGACAGCACGCAGTACTCCTCGCGTCGACCGACAATGCTGAACCGTACGCTTCACGTGCCATGGATGACCCGATGGGGCCCGACCAGCAAAGACGGCCGCGTCAGCGACGTAGGCGGCACGCTCCCCGGTGGCGGCCTGTGGCCGCTCCCGGCTGGCGGATGGAATCCCAGCATCGAGGACAACTTGCACTGGGACAACCGGGAAGAGACGCGCATTCAGGCGAAAGGCTCGCCCGAGAACATCGATTCCCGCCACCGCATCAGAGACTGGGCATACGACATGGTCCTGACCGGCGGTGTCGTCGAAGTGCCCGCGTTGATCGGATTTAACCCCGACACCATCGAGAGCTGGAACCTCGCTCCGTGGGAACTGCCAAACTCATTCGAGACGATCATTCCCGCGAAGAGGTAGCAAAACGGCCTTTTACAGGCTGAACGACTGAAGTAACCGGCGCCCCAACTTCTGATGAAACGGGGCGCCGGTAGTACGCTCATTAGTAGCGACTAGGCGCTGCTGGAGTCGATCTCCATGAAAAAGTTCATCATCAGGCGATTCATCTTCCTGATCGTCTCCGTTCTTGCGGCGACTTTGATTGTGTTCTCGCTGTCACGATTCCAAGGCGATCCTCGCAACGTGATGTTGAATGTAGGGTACGTCTCGCCCGAGCAATGGGAGGCGTGGGGAGACGCATTCCACCTGGACAAACCGGTAATCGTTCAATATTTGATTTGGATAGGCAAAGGCGTCTTCCAGGGCGACTTTGGCACTTCTCTCAAGACCAGTAAACCTGTGCTGGAAATGGTGCTCGACTTTGCGCCGGCCAGCCTACAACTCGGGCTGTCCGCGACGCTATTTGTTCTGATAACGGGCATACCGCTCGGCGTGTTGTCCGCAGTCAAGCGCGGAACAATCTGGGACGTCATCGGTAGAACGTTCGCCGTCTTTGGGCAAGCCTTGCCACCGTTCTGGCTCGGCATAATGTTGATCTTGATATTTGCTGTGAATTTGGACTGGCTTCCGTCAGGCACGCGCGGCCACGATGCAACAAGTTGGTACGGCCGCATTCAGTATTTCATCATGCCCGCGGTAACACTCGGCTGGCTGGCATCCGCGGGACTTATGCGCCTCGTACGATCTTCGATGCTGGAAGTGCTGGACTCCGAATACATTAAATTAGCTCGATCAAAAGGCGTCGGCGCAAACGCGGTGATCTGGAAACACGCTTTCAAGAACTCGTTGATCCCGCCGCTGACATTCTCAGCGCTGATTTTGGTTGGCTTCATCGGCGGGACCGTCGTCACGGAGACCGTGTTCGCATGGCCGGGTCTGGGACAGATGACCTACACCTCGATTATCAACAACGACTTCCCGTTGATGACCGGGGCCGTTCTCGTGTTCACCCTTGTCTACGTGTTCGCGATCTTCATTATTGATATCCTGTACGCATTCATCGATCCTCGGATTCGATACTCCTAAGGACTTCATTTGACCACTCCCGCCCGCCAACTATCGTCGTCCGACATCTCGGAACTGGGGAAGGTATCGACCCTACAGCAAACGTTTTATGTGTTGCGACGATGGCCCATCATCCCAATGTTGATTCTTGGCACGCTGATAACGTGTGCTATCTTCGCTCCCTGGGTGGCGCCGTACGATCCTGAAAAAGACCAGTTGCGGGCCGTGCTCGGGGCGCCCCCCTGGCGTGCGGCGTGCGAAGAAGGTCAGCTCTCGAACAAGTTCGAGTCCTGCAACACCAACGGCATTCCGCTCGGACCAAAAGCCGAGGTGTATACATTCGTGTTGGGCGCCGATCAACTCGGGCGCGATCTGTTGAGCAGAATTGTTTACGGAGCACGCCTGTCGCTTAGTTTGGCCGCAGTCGCGATCGTCGTTGGGACCGTGTTCGGAACCAGCGTGGGGCTGACGGCTGGTTACTTCGGAGGCATGGTCGACGAATTGATAATGCGTGTCGTCGACGTGTTCAATGCAATTCCGTACCTATTGCTTGCAATTGCGCTTGTGTTCGTAATGGGCCAGAGTTTCGCCGTTGTCGCGTTCGTACTCGCACTCGGAGCCTGGGCGGGAATAGCGCGATTGGTGCGAGGTCAAACGCTTCAAGTCCGGAACTTCGATTATATTGCGCTCGCCACCGTCGCCGGGGCGTCAACGCCTCGAATCATGTTCAAGCACCTTTTGCCGGCTGTCTCGAACACAGTCGTCGTTGCGACCACGCTTCAGGTTGGAAATACGATCTTGTCGGAGAGCATCCTGTCATTCCTGGGGGCTGGTGTGCCGCCTCCTACGCCTTCATGGGGCGCCGACATCTCGAACGGTAGAGAGTACCTCGGCTCCGCTTGGTGGGTCGCGTTCTTTCCCGGCATGGCCATCTTCCTCACCGTGCTGTCGTTCAACTTCATTGGCGACTGGCTCCGGGACCGGTGGGATCCACGGTTGCGCCAGATCTAGACGACAGGGCTCGGCGTCAACGTTGCCGGATGCTCGTCGAACGACGCCTTCCGCAATGCGTGGCGTCGTGTCCATCAAACTCGAGGCCGCGTTCACCGTTTTCACCGTTCGTTTCTCCGTTCGCTTCTGGCCGCGTGGAATATGAAAGCCGATTCAGGATTTGTTATACTCTGAAATGCCTATGCTCGCCATGATTTCAGGTCAACATCCGCAGGAGCGACCCCTTGCTTAATTGGGTCATTGTCATCGCCATCGGGGTCGTCTTGGTCGCGTTCGCGTCCGTCGGCAAGATGCCGTTCACCGAGCGCAAATTGGCGACCACCGAGGAAACGAGAACGGCGGTCGCGCTCGACAGCACTCCGAAATTCGATCGACAACAAGCGATCGCCTTGGTCGCGGATGACATACTTGAGAACTGCGAGTCAGCGGATAAGTATCTGCCGAATGTTTCGAAGTTCGACGCGACCTGGATGCGCGTGACCTGGACCGACGATCACCACGAGAGAGGCAACCGAGAGTGGACCGTCACTGACCCGGTTACGCGTGGCAAGTGGCGCATGTACGAAGAGACTGGCGAAGTAATCGCCGTCCTCGGAGACTGCTGAGGCCAGTCCTCAGTTACGTGACTCGCTCACACCAGCGACCCCGATCAGCGAGCGTCGCCTCTCTCCGGTTAGCAAACTTCCCCGTACGCCGCTCATATGCATCGCCTAGCGCCCCCCCTTTCGCCGCTTTCAACGACCCTCCGAAGTAGGTCGACGTTGTCAGACGGGAGCCAGCCAGGCTTAATCCGGCGCCATGCCCGACTCCACGACATGCGAAACGCCGCATCAATCGTCGTATTTCCAAGGACCGAATACGCGGCAGAGCCGATGGATGCGGGGGACTGCGTTCGATTCGAACGTCGGGATCTGGAGTGGATCATGGCTGATTTTATGGCTGGCGGCGTCTGGTGACTGTACGAGCCGCCTGATGAGAAACGGATGACTTCGTCGAGGCTTCCGGCGACGGTGGACGCGACGGAGAGTCAGTCTTGCATGATGCGATGTACCAGCGAACGCGCAGCTTCCTGTGTAACGTACGCCATCAGGGCGAGGACGCTCGTGAAAGATCGCGGCGCCTAGAATCAACGGCCTGTGAAACAGGCTCATCAGGTGCGATCGGAGACTGACCCAACTCATCGTCTACTTAGCCGGTTCGGCGGCTCATCGTGATGCCTTGCGTCGACTCCTCGAATTTGACGGAGCGCGAATATTTACCTTCGCAGGACCTTCGCGTCGCCAGTGGCGTGCGCCCCTTCACCTGGCTGGAAGACGCAGAAGGTTTCGTGCTCGAGGTAGTCGCCGGTCGTGCCGTAAGCGCGGGCTCGGCAGCCACCGCAAATCGTGTTGAACGGGCACCGTCCGCACTTGGCTTTGAGCTGTGACGGCGATCTGAGCGAACGGAAAATCTCTGCGTTTCGGTACACGTCGACAATCGAATCCTTGCGAACGTTGCCGCCGGTGACCGGCAGGAACCCGCTCGGATGGACTTCGCCGAGATGCGAAATGAACAGGATGCCACGACCGTCGTTTGTCGGAATGCCCCGATACATGCTCTTCACGAAGTCGGGCGTGAGCTCGACGTCGGTTTTGCCTTCGGCGGCGAGGCGCTTCAGCACCTGGACGCGCCTATAGTGCTGACCCAATGTAGTCTTGACCATGTACGGGACCGTGCCGGACATGTCGTACAGCCAACCGAAGACGCGCTCGTGCTCTTCGGGCGATATTACGTCGTCGGTTTTGCCTCTGCCAGTCGGCACCAGCATGAAGACATCCCATACAACGGTGCCTGACGAGACGAGCAACTCGGCTATCGCGGGCAGATCGTCGACCGTTTGGCGAGACACCGTCGTATTGATTTGAAACTCGAGTCCGACCTCGCGGGCCAGCGCCATGCCCTGCATGGTTCGATCGAACGAGCCGTCGACTCGCCGGAAAGCGTCGTGGGCTTCGGCGGTGGAGCCGTCCAAGCTCAACGAAATCCGGGACACGCCCAGGTCCACGAGCTTCTGCAGTCGCTGACGGGTCAGCAACGCGGTGGCGGCTGGCGCCACGGACATGGTCAATCCCAACTCGACGCCGCGCTCGACCATGTTGAACAGGTTCGGATGCATGAACGGGTCGCCGCCCGAGAGGACGACGATCGGGGAGTGATCGAAGCCGGTTAGGTCTTCAAGAACTTGCATCGACTCTTCGTCGCTGAGTTCGAGCGGATGCCGCTTGGGCTGGGCTTCGGCTCGACAATGGACGCACGCGAGAGCGCAGGCCTGCGTGACCTCCCAAAAAACAACGACCGGATCGCGGTCCATATCCACCATCGGCGGACCGCCACGGCCGGGGCCTCTGCTGTGTGTTGACGTCAAACTGTGACTCCTGCAGGTCCGTCCAGCGCGAAATGCGACTCCCTGCGGGGCCTCAGATCTATCGTGCTGTCGGGCCGGAAGACGCGACGCTAAACCGTCTGCGTCGCGAGATCGGCGATACCGAGTTCTTCTTCGGTCAAGTAGCATGCCGGGTCTTCGGCCCACGTGTCGCCCGCGGCGCTCTCCGCCCTCACGCGAAGGTTGCCGTTGCAGAGGTCCACGAAGTTGCATTGGCCACATCGGCCTTTGAGCAGTTCTTTGCGGTTGCGCAGCTGGTGAAGAAGCTCGACGCTGTCGTCCTGCCAGATCTCGCTGAACGGGCGCTCGAGCACGTTGCCGACGGTTGCCGTCCGCCAGAACTGGTCCGGATGAACGTCGCCGACGTTGTCGATGCAGGAGATCCCGCGCCCCGAGCTGTTGCCTTTGTTGCGGCTAAGCAGGCGGGTGACCTCTTCCATGCGGTCCGGCATGTTCTCTTTGACCCAATGATGCAGGTATACGGCGTCGGCATGGTTGTCGACGGTGAGTATCTCGAGTTCCTTGCCTCGCTCGTGGAAGTCGATCGTACGACGGAATATCAGGTCCATCGCATCTCGGGTTTCCTCGTGGGACAGGTCGAAGGGCAGCAGCTTGTTCCCGCGCCCTGCGTAGGCCAGGTGGTAGATGCAAACCCGCGTTATACTTTCTTGTTCGACCAGATCGAAGATCGCGTCGAGATCGGCGAGGTTGTGTCGGGTCAGCGTGAACCGCAGACTCAGCCGAAAATCTTCGGCCAAAGAAGCTCGGATGCCGGCCAGGGCGTCGTCGAACGCGCCTTTCTTGCCTCGAAACTTGTCATTGACGGCCTTGAGCCCGTCGATGCTGATTCCGACGTATGTAAGGCCTGCACGCTTCAACTCGGCGGCCACCTGAGGAGTGATCGCGGTCCCATTGGTCGAGAGTCCGGGCCGCAGTCCGCTCTCTCGTGCGCGGGTAATGAGGTCCATGATGTCGAATCGCATCAGGGGCTCGCCGCCGGAAAAGAGGAGGACGGGAATCTGGTACTGCGCGAGGTCGTCGACAACGACTTCGGCTTGTTCGTGAGTGAGTTCGCCTGGGAAAAGCTGTTCCTTGGCCTCAGCGTAACAGTGGAGGCAGTGGAGGTTGCAGGTTCGGGTTATGTTCCACACGACGACGGGTTTGCCGTGAATGGAGCCCATGCGGGGGATCGAATCGGGTCTGGTTGGCGCTTCGCCGTACCGGATGCCGTCTCCGGGGGCCGTCGTTCCGCACAAAAGCCTGCTTACGTTTAGCACGTACCGCTACCTTTCCACATCTGAACTCGCAAGTTTAAACAGCCTGCCCACCGTGTCGACGTCGGTCGGTTGACCGTCGCCGCGCAGTGAAGCACACGGGTAGTGTAACAGTTTCTTGACCAGCGAACGGCTCATCTCTTCGAGGATGATCTGCTGCTGATCGGTCAACCGATTTTCGGCCCTCAGGAACCTGGCGAGCTCGCGTTGCCGGAGGTCTTCGGCCTGCCCGTGGAGAGCTGCTATCGTCGTCTCTGCAGGCAGCGATGCCCACCATCCGGAGAACTCAGAGATCTCGACATCGATGATTTCCTCGACTTTTTCGGCTTCCGCCTCGCGCTGTTCGCGGTTCGAAATCGACACGGCCTTGAGGTCATCGATGTCGAACAGACTGACGCTCGGAATGCTACCGACCTCGGGCTCGACGTCCCTGGGCACCGCGATGTCCATGAGCACCAGCGGCTCGCCGTCGCGTTGCTCCACTGCCTCGCGGACGGAAGCGGCATTGATGACGTGACTGGATGACCCGGTGGCGGTGATGATGATGCTCGCCTGGGACATCGCCTCGTTTAGCTGCTCGAACGGCAGGGCCACTCCGCCGAGCTTGTCGGCGAGGTCCTGCGCGCGTTCGTAGGTTCGGTTCGTTACGTTGATCTGCCCGATGCCAGCCTTCGCGAGGGCCTGGCATGCGAGCTTCCCCGCGTCGCCGACGCCGACGAGCAGGGCTGAGTGATCTCGAAGCTCGCCCAGCTCTTTGCGGACGAGCTCGACGCAGACGTAGCTGACCGACATCGCATGACGTCCGATGTCCGTCTCTCGACGCGCTCTCTTCCCGACTCGAAGGGCTTTGTGAAACAGCTTCGACAAGCCGATCCTCGCGGACCTCGCCTCGACCGCCGCGGTGTAGGCGTCGCGAACCTGACCGAGTATCTGCGGCTCGCCTAGGACCAACGAGTCCATCCCGGAGGTGACGTTCAGCACGTGCCGGACGGCCTCGGTGTCGGTGAGTTCATACAGGTACGGCGAGATCTCACCACGCGAGACATCATGAAATTCTGCGAGGAAGGTCGGACCAGGTTGCTCGTTTCCGTTATGTCGTCGGTGACCGTGTAGATCTCGGTCCTGTTGCACGTTGAAACGATCACCGCCTCTTTGGCGAATTCATTGAGCTGACTCAAGGCCGTGGGGAGCTGGTCTTTGGAAAACGATACAGTTTCACGAACCTCAATCGGAGCTGTGTTGTGATTCAGCCCGATTAGTAAGACATGCTGCATTGCCTTCCCCCCTGGACCGACAACCCAACCTATTCATGGATTGTCAGCATTTATGGAATCTATTATGGGTACTGGCTGAGCCGCGCA
>Ga0187833_10005605_pt1 | contig 11797 bp, 10 predicted proteins | sample ETNtaG_37_FD_167968 | JGI IMG/M metagenome (GOLD analysis project Ga0187833, IMG submission 167968) | Marine microbial and viral communities from oxygen minimum zone, Eastern Pacific Ocean - ETNP2014_SV_400_PacBio MetaG (Illumina Assembly) | ecosystem: Environmental > Aquatic > Marine > Hypoxic... | reverse complement strand
ATTTGAAGAGAAGGATAGAAATGTATTGAACGATGCCATCGGGAGGAGGATATGGATATTCTAATTTCTTTGAAAAATTTTAAATATTGGTCTATCAAAATATCAAATTCTTCATATTCAAACCATAATGAACAATCGATTTCAATTTTAAAAGGAAACCTACAGAGGATGTATAAATGACCATTATGATAATGGGCGGAGACGGTTATATTGGATGGCCATTATCAATGCATCTCGCTGTAAACAAGGATGAGTCCGTAGTTATCGTTGATAAATTTCTGAGGAGGGATTGGGTAACAGAGGTGGGATCCCACTCGGCTACTCCAATCCTGTTAATGAAAAATAGATTAAGGGCCTTTCAGCAGAGCTTCGGGAAAACAATTGAATTTGAACATGGAGACCTCAGGAGTTATGAGTTTGTTTATCGCATAATAAAGAAACATAACCCCCGAGCAATCGTGCACCTGGGAGAGCAGCCTTCTGCTCCTTACTCGATGATAGATGCCGAACACGCGGCCTTTACCCAGGTAAATAATGTTGTCGGGACGCTGAATATTCTCTATGCAGTGCATAAAGTAGTGCCAGAGTGCCATTTAGTCAAGCTCGGAACGATGGGGGAGTATGGCACCCCTAATATAGACATCCCTGAAGGCTTTTTTAAAATTGATTATAATGGAAGGAGGGCTGAATTACCTTTTCCAAAGCTAGCCAACTCCTTTTATCACTGGAGTAAAGTTCACGACTCGGGAAACATCATGTTTGCCTGTAAAGTCTGGAGACTAAGGTCAACGGATATAATGCAGGGCGTAGTCTACGGAACTAAGACAAATGAGATAGATGAAGACGAGAGACTTTTGACGAGATTCGATTTTGATGGAGTATTCGGTACAGTGATAAACAGGTATTGTGCTCAGGCTGTAATAGGATATACGCTTACACCATATGGCAAAGGGGGGCAGAAAAGAGGATTCATCGCTTTAGGAGACTCGATTCAATGTCTGACTTTGACCATTGACAATCCTCCTGAAGCTGGGGAATACAGGGTATTTAATCAATTCGATGAAGTTTATTCTATTAATGAGCTCGCAGAAAATGTTAGCAAGGTAGCAAATAGGCTTGGTCTGAACACAGATGTTGTGCATGTAGAAAATCCGCGGATAGAACCTGAAAATCATTACTATAATCCTAGACATGAAAAACTCCGACGGCTGGGTTTTAGGCCAACGTACAAGCTGGAGGAAGAGCTTGAAATAATGCTTGAAGACCTGAGTAAATATAAAGACAGAGTGATTGCCAAAAAACACGTGATCATGCCAAAAATACATTGGAAGGCATGATTCAATTATAGCTACTGTAGTGAAGGCTTTTCGAGGGTATTGTATGGCAAAAATTTTAGTGACAGGTGGTCTGGGTTTTATAGGCCACAATACTGTTAAAGAGTTACTAAGGCGTGGCTTTAAGGTTGTTTCAGTAGACGATTTTTCCACGAATGTAGTAGATGAAATAAAGGGCGTAGAGAATTACTGCAACAATTTAATGGATTTTGAGTTTCTGAAAAAGATAACAACGGATGTAAAACATGTTTTTCATTTCGCAGCTCAGACCAAAGTACCTATTTCAATTAATATGCCCATTCATGACTTTGAAGTAAATGTGAATGCAACGCTGAATTTGCTCGAAGCTTGCAGGGTAAACGATGTAAAGAGGGTTATCTTTTCCTCAACGGCAGCGGTATATGGGAATTCTGGGAGAAAAGGTGTTAAAGAAGACAGCGTAAAGACTCCAATTAATCCCTACGGCGTCAGCAAGCTTACGGCAGAAAACTATCTCAGAGTATATTATGAACTTTACGGTATAGAAACGATTATATTAAGATATTTCAACGTTTACGGCTTAGGAAAGAATAACAACGTGATTGGCATTTTTCTAGGTATGATTCAAAGAAATAAACCGTTAATAATATACGGAGACGGAAATCAGCAAAGAGATTTTGTTTATGTGAAGGATGTGGTCGATGCAAATTTACTTGCTATGGAAAAGGGACATGGTGGAGAAGCATATAACATAGGCACTGGGAAAGCCACACGCATCAATGAACTTAAGGAGCTAATGATACAGCTATGTAAAAAACAAGTAAAAACAGTATATAATCCCATTAGACCGGGAGAAACGAGAGGAAGCTCCGCTGATATATCTAAAGCAGGAAAAGAGCTAATATATGTGCCCCGATATAGTCTAAAAGAAGGATTAATGGATATTTTTAAAGCGCTCTAACTTTCCTTATTAATCCAATAAGGAATCCCAGGCCCCACCAAAAATTCGTATACGTCAGCACTGCCCAACCGTAAATTTTATCAGGAATTGAGGTTTTTGTGTCTTTGAACAAAAAAATCGTTGCCAAGAATGTGGAAAAAAGGCCTAGGAAAGTTAATTTCCAGTTAAAGAATAATAGAGACAAAAAAATCAAAGGATAAAATCTTGACAACACCTGCCAGTGGAGGAGCCTTTTTTTATATTCTAAATAAAAATTAAGGCTCTCCTGCCCCTGCTTTAATTCTCTTTGTATTGTGGCCAGTAAACTCTCGGGATACTTGTGATATACTACAGCATCGTCTCTAAGCATGACAATGAAACCAGCTTCGTGCATTTTAATAGCAATGTCAGTATCGCCGACCACATTATCTATCCGCAGCCCCCCCAATTCTTCTATTACCTTTCTCCTGTACGCAGAACATCCCCCATATGTTCTTTTAATTCTGCTACGTTTTTTTTCCAACAAAAAAACCATCTTATTAAGGGTTCTTCTACCCCTGCTAAGCCAGTTACTACCGTAGACGTCTGTAAATCCTCCAACAGCCCCTACCTTCACGTCTTTGAAGGATTCTACTAATCTCTCAATGCAGTGTTTATCAATTATTTCGTCCGCGTCCAGGGTTATAACGATTTCTTTATCAGAACTTCTAACGCCTTTGTTTCTAGCATTGCGCAGTCCAACATGATCTAAGCTTATGGTTCTAATGTCCAATTTGTCACGGTATCTGTCTATTATCGTCATTGTAGAATCAGTGGATCCATCGTCCACAACTATTAGCTCAAAATCTTTAAATGTAAGCTCAACTAAAGAGTCCAAAAATTCGACAATGTCGTTCTCTTCGTTGTAGACATTTACTACAATCGATACTTGCATATTTTAGATTTTTACCCCCTACGCATTTTTCAACTACCTTTGACTTGCACCAGTATAAATCCATCCTGTGAGTAAAGGACACTGCTTCCCTCAATTATTGCTTTCAGTTTGTTGAACTCCTCATCGGTGAGTTCAACTACCTGCGGCGAAGCAATAAAATAACTGACATCAGGGTATTGAATGTACTGCCCATATTTGAACAATGATTTCCTAAGGAACAGGGAGGAGTCTTTGGACTCTTTAGTCTTCGAAGCTAAAAGCGCCTCTTTACTCATGAGTTCGGAAGCGTACGAAAGTTTTTGGTTAAGTAGGTTTTCCGCTCTATTGAACTCCACCACAATAATAGACTCTGAAACGCAACCAAATCTTTCAACCCCGTCAACAATGTACATAGGGCTCTTTTCTAATTTATAACCCGCACATGTCGCCCCCGGTACCAAGTTACTCATAAAATTAAAAGTCCTTATTTCGTTCAGCCCCCTAATATTGTACATATTATCGTGCAATTTCGAGGGATACGCATCGGTGTAAAAAGCCATATAATCAGTTACATAGGCTGTGATTGGAAAGGCGAACACAATCAAGATAGAAGCGATATAAGCCAGCCTAATTCTCTTCGTTTTAATACTTCTGTATAAATTGATCACGAGTATAGCGACAACGACGGAACCTATTATAGCAGAGAACCTCAATGCCCTATGGGGCCCAAGGGCGACGGAGAGGTCTGAAACTACCCACACAACGGCCATGATGACTGAAGCTATCCCGCCTACCGCGAGGATGCCCTGCTCTTTGCTTATACTTCTTTGAATTATCTTCCACACGCAGAATAAGCTGCCACCTACGAAAAAGAACGCATAAATTTTGTACAGAAGTTCTACAGGGGACGTGCCCATTAGTATTGCCAGGGAGTGATAATGAAGATTAGAGCCAGCAAGGGGTGCCAATTTTAACCAAATAACTAGAGCGACCATTATTAGCCCAATGCCAATGCCATATAAAAACTTGTTCGACAGCTTATTTTGCAGAACCGTTAAAAGTCTGGGAAGTATTACAAAACCTACTACGAGGAAAAATACAGCTAGGATAACCTCGTTCCGAAGCAAAGATCCCATGGCTCTATTGAATAAGTCTTCTGCTGGGCCCATGCCAGGGTACCATCCCTGTTTTAGGAAGGGGATGAAAAATGCTAGAAAGATAAGGGGGGTAAAGAGGTGTATAACGTCCTTAGGAGCCGATATCAGTTCGTTAATGTGGAAGGAAAATAACGCTAAAGCAATCACAGCCAAAATGAAGGCTGAAAAATATGCGGTCGTATAATGTGAAAGTATTATGCTCAAACTCAAAACTGAAAAAAGGAACAAATAGGTCATTTTCGGTGCCTGCAACTGTTTTATTATTAGAATCACAGCGAGTATGAAGAAGACAAGGGCGACATTCTCCCTGGTCATGGACAGCCCAAGAACTGTATTGGTCGGATGGTAGGCTAGAAGGAAAGCTCCAAGAATTGCGACTCTAATATTAAAGGAATTTCTGATAAGTATGTACACCCCAACTGGCAATATGGCGTTGGTAAGAAGATGCACAAGGTTAAAAGAACCGGACAGCGGCGCGATGCCAGTGAACATTACAACGATAGCCACATAAATTGCTGAGAGGGGCGTCTTGGCTTGTTCGGTTTGGAGCAGGTCATAGGTGATGTGCGGGTTGTCCAGAATCCACGTTATCTTGCTGTATTCAACAAACGCATCCGCGCCCATGTAGATGCCGTATTTCAAATATATTCCAAGGACCTTGACGATAGATACTAAAAATAGCAGAACTAAAAATTGGTATTCCCCCCTGCTCCCCTTCTTTAAATCAGCAAATAAATAAGCGAGAACACTCCCGCCTAAAAGTAAAGAGGAGAAGATAAAAAAAGATTTTGCATAAGCGAAGGTAGAATGAATAGAAGTCACCATTATACCTACTGTACCAATAGCGAACAGCGTAAGGGACAGTTTAATTGGCATCTTATTCATCTCTAAACCACATTTTCTTTAAAGATATTATGATATTTATTACTGCAGGTAGAGAAATTGAAGTTTTTTCATAATTTTCCTGAAGAACTTTTCATCTAAATAACAAGCCCCCATATCTCATTAAACTTTAGGAAGATGCTGTTTTTTACTCTATCATGTATTTTTCGTTAGATTAATTTTACCCTTTACAACTTCTTCAGTTGTAGATCCAGCTCTCTAATTATTTTTTCCCAATTGAATAATTCCTCACACCGCAACTTTGCGTTTCTTGCCAATTTTTTCCTTAAATTTCTGTCTTTCATGAGTTTTTCCAATTTTAGCGTTAAATCATCTATATTCCCATTCTTAAAAATCAGACCAGCGTTCCCGTAATCTAACACGTATTCTGCAGCACCCGCGTCCGAGGCTATAACGGCATTATTAAAGTATATTGCTTCAAGTAATACTACTCCAAAACTTTCTGGTCCTAAAGAATGGAAATGCCTTGACGGGAAGCAGAATATCTCTGATTGCATGTATTTTTCAGCTAGCTCCTTAGAGCTAGAAGAATTAGATAATATTACTCTATCCTTTAAATTTGAAGTCAACTCTTTCATTTCATCTTTAAATGAGGGCATAATTTCTCCATCAATTTCTAGGTTCCATGTGGGATATTTATCTTTCAATCTGGAAAAAGCGTTTATCAATAAATCGACGCCCTTCCCGTATTCAACCCTTCCCGCGAATAGGATTTTTTTGTTTTTCTGTTGTATAATAGCTTTGCCCAGTTTGCCCCACATGTCTTGATCTATCCCGAAGGGGAGCATTACTAACTTATTTTTTAAATATGGATGCATATCGAGTACTCTTTTTTTAGCCTCTGGCGTCTCGATTATAAGCAAATCTGCTGTGGAGAGTAATGTTCTAAAAATTACCTCTCCAATAAAACGCTTAATTATCCTCATAACCAAGTCGCCCCTGTACAACCTTCCATCTGAATCCATTTTTACAACGTAAATGCCCCTTCTCACTAATTTAAAAACAATAGATGCAATAACATTGCTAATAGTGAAAGATGCGAATATGCAATCGATGTTTTTTCTATTTTTTAAAATATAATGAAGTAGGGGGAAATGTATGGAATAAAGACTGTGGGGCTTCCCATGGAATCTGATTAACTCGACTCCATCTATATCTCGAATCCCTTTATTAGAATCATCCAGATAAGTCAAAATTTTTACGTCATAGCCTAGCTTGGATAAATATGCGGATATCGGTCCATATTCCTTTGTAACATTAATTTTTTCAAAACCAGGAAACAAACATATTATCCTTCTACAATGGGCATGTTTCATTTATACCTCGAGTACCTTCATTACATTGGTTTTACCGTGAGGAGATGAAGTAATCCTCCATGTTCGATAAGCAGGTTTTAGCTACTTAATATTTTTCTTACGCATTCAGTCAAATCCTATAATACACGCCAAGGTATCGGGGATAAACCGCAGATTAGAGGATGAATAGGTCTATTTGATAGAAAGGGCAACCGAATATAAAGTAATGAAATATAAAAACAACGGTCAAGTCACGAACGCCTTGAATATCGGAAGAATAGATGTTTTATCGGGATGCTAGCTGTAAAGTGCTTAGATTGAGTGTTTTTGAGCAACCACAATTACATGAGCACCTAGTTGAGAAAATAAATCCCATAATCTAATCGCAATTTTCTAAAAAAAAAGAAGATGTGAGTAATAAGGACTTTAAATTTATATACCCCTCCAGATCGTCTTAAGATTTCACTGTGGTATACAACACTAGAGGCTTTGTGTAAAAAGTGCCTCCTGTGTAAAAAGTAGGGATTGTGTGTAAAAAGTCATCTATATTTCTTAACCTTCTTCTCGATTTTTGTTCCACTAGTGGGCTGTATGACCAAATTCAACGATAAAGACGCGCAGAAGGCTTAAGTCAAAGTCCAGAAAGGTTTAAAAAGGCAGATTTCTGAGGTAATTTACGAAGTACTGGGTATAGGTATATAAAAAGCTAAAAGACGAAAAGTTTATTACAGCAATTTAGAGGGGTATAGTATATTGGTTAATACAGGAATCTAAAACCCTAAAGGTAAGAAAATATGGAGTTTGATTTAAAAAAGATATTTGAAAATAAGAAGAATTACCTCACACTTCTATTCTTAATTGTAGTTATTCCAACCGTCCTTTTGTTAATTTTTAGCTTTATGTATACAGTAGACAGAAATCCATTTTTTAAGGACTTCCAGATATATTATGGTTGGGCTAAAGAGTTTTTACAAGGAGGCAACCCCTATGAAAGCTGGGTTGATTATCCTCCTTCGTTTTTTCTTTTCATGATGCCCTTTACTTTTTTAAACATTGAAATTGCCACTGTTGTTTTTTTCATGCTTAATATCGTCCTTCTACTGTTAACCACCCTGCTTTTTATCCGTATTTTGAATTATTATGACTGGAATTTCTCTTCAAAGGGGAAAATTTATTTTTTTTTAGCTATATTATTTTTTTATCCTAATCGGGACATCTTATTTACTGGTCAGATAAATATTGTGCTATTATTCCTTACTACTTTATTTTATTACCTTTTTTTCATAAGTAAAAGTTATATCAGAGCGTCTATCTGTTTGTCAACGGCAATATTTATTAAAATATGGCCAATTACATTGGTTCCGCTGTTACTCACAAGAAAGAAGGCTATCGTAGCATTAGGGCTAACGTTTTTATCCTTCTTTGCCTTATCCTTGCTAATATTCGGAATCGAAATGCACTACGCATTCGCGCAAACGTTTTTGGCTCTGCAGACCAAGATGTCTGATGTAGCTATCCCCTCTGAATTTGAGAGCGTAAGATTCGCAACAGATTATATTTGGAGCTTAACGTACACGTTTTTCAAAATTTTGGCTTTTCTCGGAGTAACTAGCAGTACCCTGCACTTACTTGATATGCTTCTGCTTATACCCAAGATATTCTTCTCCGCAGCTATAATATACCTAATCTTCAAGTTAATTGATAAGGGCCGAGAAGGTGAAATAATTGCCTTTTCCCTCTCCATAACTTGGATATTTATCGTAGCTAATTTCGCTGGTTCGTCCTACTTCGCTTTTTTTGCTTTACCTTTTGTCCTAATAATACTAGTCCTAGAATCTAAATTGATAGAGAAGATATTGTTCGCAAGTTTATTTTTAATCCTCCCCTCATTGTTTGCCATACCATTCATCGCCTTGAAAATTGGCGGGATATTCCCAGTATTATCCTACATAACCCCCCCATACTTTTACGCATTTCTTATCTGGTTGGCAATTTTATATATAAAATTGAAACGCCTAAAGTGACGTATCAATTATCCTCGTTAATAGGGAGTTCGTACCTATATGGGTCTACCATATGATATAATGCTCTGGGCACCATAAAATATTAAAACGATATATCACATCAATTTGTTGTGAACCTCGTTACAGTTATTGGATTTATAGCAGCATCATTAACTACAATTGCATTTCTGCCACAAGTTATACAAATATGGAAAACAAAGTCTACAAAAGATATTAGTTTGAAGATGTACGTGATATTCTGTACAGGAGTATTTTCATGGTTTATATATGGCGTAATGATTTTATCCTGGCCTATAATAGTTGCAAATGCAATTGTATTCATATTATCACTTATAATCGTAATTTTTAAGGTTACGTATGGATAAACAAGGTGCCTTTTATCATGCTGACCTCTCACTAGACAGAAATCAACCACAGAATCGGCAGAACCTTATGCAATACTCCTTAAGTTAACAGTATCTCCGAAGGGGATACCCTAAATAAATTCACTTCTTCCTTGAAATGTTTCAGTAGGGGCTATTGCATCTGGGGCAGATGATTGTTTTTTTCGCCTTTTTTTCGGGGTATCCATTCGTGTTCGCATCTTTCGCACTTGATCCCTTCAACCGTTATCAACTGACAAATTAAACACCAATGCAAACAATTTTGTAAAAAATCTAATCAACTACCAAATTCACCGGTACCATCTAATCAAAATTCATCTCCCTCAAAATCAACCACCACGCCTTTTGAAGAAAACTATTATATGTGCGTGCGCTTTAAAGAATCCGATTATGGAGTGCTCGCACACAAGCTCTTCGAGCAAAGTCTGGCTTCCAAGGCTGGACAACCACCTAGTCACCCCCCATCCATATTGTAAAAACTGCGGGACTGTAAAAAGCATCTCCGGGGATATGGTGCGGGGGATTGGGTACTACTTAAATGCTCTCCGGGAGATAAAAAGACACTTGGAGAAGAGAGGAGGGATGCTCACCCAAGTGCAAACGAGACTGATAACCAAGGAGCTTCAGAAAAGCGAATATTTCAAAGAGGCCTACGGGATTACGGGCTTGACCCAGAAAAGAGTCTTCATAAATGCAGTGATAAAATACACCAACCTTTCTCCAGCCATGGCGGAAGCTATCATCTAGTCAGCTGAATTGAGTCCGACAATGATAAGAGGCTGATTAGGGTAGCTTTGGCAATCATTAAAATGGAAGAATGCAGACCTATCGTGGTGATATAATGAAAATCCCCATCTTAAGGATACCCTTTTCAGCGGCGGATAAAAAATTCATAACCTCAAAGATTTCCGAGGTGCTTGAGAGCGGCTATTTAACCATGGGGGGATATACCCGGGAATTTGAAGAACTTTTCGCCAAATTTTCTGGAGCTGAATACGCCGTAGCAACAAGCAACTGCACCTCTGCCCTTGAGATTATTATTAGGGCCCTAGAGATAGAGGGAAAATCGATTATAGTCCCAACTAACACCTTCCTCGCTACCGCGCTTGCGGTCATGCACTCGGGCAATAAAGTAATCTTCGCGGACTCAGACCCAAAAACCTTTTGTTTGAATCCCAATGATGTGAAAAATATAATTACTGAGGATACCCGGGCTGTCATATTGGTTCACATCGGCGGGATTATCACCCCCGACTACTATGAAATTAAGAAAATTTGTGACGAAAATAACCTCTATTTGATTGAAGATTGCGCCCATGCTCATGGATGCAACATAGACGGCAAGCAGGCGGGTACCCTCGGTGTTGCCGGCGCTTTCTCTTTTTTCCCAACCAAAAACCTTGTTACCGGCGAAGGCGGCATTATTACCACAAACGATAAAGAATTATACCAAAAGGTATCGATGATGAGGAACCACGGAAAAAATCCGGGCCTCGGAAATAAAATGTCTGAATTCGGATATAATTATCGCATGAGTGAAATTACGGCAGTTATTGGCGTGCAACAGATGCGAAAAGCTGATCAAATCTTATCGGAGCGGCGGCGGATCGCCGGGTGGTACGACGAACTTTTAGCTGAGGTTGATAATGTTACGTCGTTGGAGATTCCGAACAACGTGTTTTCCACTTATTATAAATACATAGCGTACTTATCCAAAAAGTATAACCGAACCCAAGTTAAACACGTCCTGAAGGAAAAATATGGGGTTTCTTTAACAGGCGAAGTATACGCAGATTTATGTCATAATGAGCCAATATGGCAAAAATATACTTACTGTGGCAAGATGCGAAACTCGAATAATAGCGTGCAGTGCTTCAAATGGCCTTCATGCGGCTGCGAAAATTATCAGGACAACTTTCCTGGAGCAACGTATCTGAGCAGACATCACATTTGCCTGCCACTTTACCCAGGGTTAACAGAGGCGGAAATAGAATACGTCGTGGAGTCCCTGGATAATGCGTTAAAAGATTTAAAATGAGGATGCAATAATGAAAGTACTAGTAACAGGCGGTTCTGGATTTATCGGTTCCCATGTAGTTGATAAGCTCAGGGATAAGGGGATTGAAGTAAGAGTCTATGACATGGTCATGCCGACTTTCAGGAAGGATATCGAATATTATCAAGGAAGTTTGTTGGATCTGCAAGCTTTGAGAATGGCCTTAAGCGGCATAGACGCCATCTTCCACCTCGGTGCAATTGCCGATGTAAAAGATGTTTACAACGAACCCCATTACGCTGAATCCATAAACGTGCGAGGTACAATTAATGTCCTTGAAGCTGCGCGCCTTTCCCCGTATGTAAAGAGGGTAATTTATGCGAGTACAATCTGGGTATATAGCGACTGTGCCGGAGAGATCGTCGACGAAACCACTCCTTTGAATTCGCCGTCCCATTTGTATACAGCTACAAAACTCGCTTCTGAACATTATTGCAAGGCATATTCAAAATTATATGGTCTTGAAACAACCATCCTTCGGTATGGCATCCCCTATGGCCCCAGAGCCAGAGACGGCGCCGTAATACCAATGTTCGTAAGCAAAGCCTTGAACGGCGATCCTATAACCATCGAAGGCGACGGCTCGCAGTATAGGAAATTCATATACGTTGAGGACCTAGCAGAGGGCAATGTCCATGCTCTTAAGGCCATGGCCCGAAACAAGACATATAACTTGGATGGTAATGAAAAGGTAAGTATAAAGCAAATCGCTGAGACAATTAAAAAAATTGTAGGCAACGTAAAAATCGAATACACACCTGCCCGTCCTGGAGACTTCTCCGGCAAAGATGTTTCGGCCAAATTGGCAGAGGT
>Ga0187833_10005603_pt1 | contig 11799 bp, 10 predicted proteins | sample ETNtaG_37_FD_167968 | JGI IMG/M metagenome (GOLD analysis project Ga0187833, IMG submission 167968) | Marine microbial and viral communities from oxygen minimum zone, Eastern Pacific Ocean - ETNP2014_SV_400_PacBio MetaG (Illumina Assembly) | ecosystem: Environmental > Aquatic > Marine > Hypoxic... | reverse complement strand
TAAATTATACTGTTGATCTTGCTCACAAGCTGAATCCTAACGCAAAAATTATTGTTGGCGGTGGATTTGCCACAATATTTCCAGAAAAAGCTGTTTCCTCGCCTTTTGTTGATTATGCTGTGATTGGCGAAGGAGAGGTTATGATAGTACATATTATCAATAAAATATTAGGTATAACAGACAGTAATTTTGAGAGTAAATATCCGTTTGATGGCTATGCTGAAAAGCTTCCAAATGGTGAATGTATAATTGTTGAGAAAAAGACATTTATAACTGACTTAGAAAATCATCCAACTCCCGACTGGAGCTGGCTTCTTAGAGACAGAATAGTCGGAGACAAAGCCGACGTCACCTTTTACGGGTTGCCCGTTATGTGCACCAGGGGGTGCCCGCACAATTGCAGTTACTGCTCGACAAAATCTTATTGGGGACGTCGATTTATATATGATCCAGTCGTAAAGGCAATAAATGAAATATTTTCAATCTATAAGCAGTATGGGATAACCAAGTTTCATATTATTGACGACAACCCTGCTCTCAACAATAAGTGGTTTTTGAACTTTTGCAAAAGCATCCAGGACCTTCCAGAAGAAATTGAAATTATATTTAGTAATTTTTCCATAAAATCAATAAATAGTGAAATTATCGAAGCCCTTAAAAATATTAGGCAAGAGAAAATATCAATAGCAATTGAGACAGGTTCTCAGGAAATACAGAAAACAATAAAAAAGCACCTCAACCTAGAAAACATCATAGAAAAAGTTAAATTGATAAGGAAAAACGGCCTAAAAGTCCATGCTTGCTGGATGATAGGTTTTCCTAACGAAACCTTAGATCAAATTAAGCAAACAACGAGAATGGCCGTCGATCTTCAAACAGATTCCATCCAAGTGTATCCAGTTTTCCCATTCCCTGGAACTGAGATGTACAGGGAGGCAAAAGGACAGAATTTGATAAATTTGGATGAAAATGATTTCGACTCTATGAGGCAGCATACTCCTGGAAAAATTCTTTCTTCAGAGTGGGACGGCGAATTACTTTCTCAGATTGCCTATGATACTCAAATAGAAGCAAATTTTCTCAACAATCCGGCCTATGACACTGAATCTGGCATGCAGGACATGAGAGATTACCTCAAAGGTTTATTAATTAGATTGCCAGACCACCCAATAATTAGTATTTGTCTGGGCTACTTAGAGCATATTCTTGACAAGAATGAGGAAAGCCGGAGCAGTTATTATCATAAAGCTCTGGAATCACTTAACAACGAAGGCTCTTTTTTCAAAAAATACATGAATTGGAATTTTCCACAGTTAAAAGATTTCGAGAGTTGGTTGAGTGAAAACAGTGAAATAGCCCGGTAGTATAATATACGACAGGTGCTCAAACAGGTATGGGTATTATTGGCCAAATTACAATGAACAATGATAAGTGCTTGATTGTACACCCAAACACTGCTGGTTTCTTATAATCTCAGCCATGTAAGACCACTCCGAATAGAATATCCGATCGCAGCGATTGTCCAAAATGTTCCAAGCAAATGATCTCGTTCAATAATAGAATGGCTGCATCCCAGGAATAAAGTCTTTATGTTTTTTACTGATTCCCGTTTACACGAAAACAACACAATGATACCCTAAAGCAAGTCACAGTTGTTTATCAAGTTAAAATTAAAAAAGAAGTTATGATAAAATTCATTGAAAAACAATCTAATTTAAGGTTACTTTTAATTGTAGGACATATCCGTTTCAGACATCCTATTCTTCTTGGTGTTATTGCTATAGCAGGTATAGTCTCTATGAAATAGTTTTCTCCATCAAAAACCGCTACAGAAGAAACGATTCCTAGTTAACTACAAACAATTCTTATCTTGTGGTTTTTTACTAATTGTTTTACCCATGACCCCCAGCATTCCACCCCAAATAAAGCCAGGAGCCTTTACAATATCCAATGTGACCCCTAACAGGCCAATTAAAATCCATTTAAAAGGAAATATAAATGAGCACTCAACCTTTCGCCTTAAAGGGCGAACTATACCCCTGAAAACAATAGACAACAGAAACAGTGAAGAAACGTATATCTTAGTTATATGCGGTATATAGAAAATACTATTTACATTAAAATGTGCAAAAATGTAGTTCCACTTATAGACTAATCCTGTAGTTAAGACAACTATAACGAAAAAATATGCTTTCTCAAATAATCTAAGCTTTACTTTACGATTCCACGGTCGCAATAATCCTTTAAAAACAACATACAACACAACCAAAGAAGCCAGATATATCTTGGTTATGTGTGGAATATACAAAATACTATCTTCGTCCCATCCCGTAGCCAATTCATTCCACTTATAAATTAATATAGTGAGTAATATTAACAAAGCTGACACATATAAATATTTATGGCCTTTAAAGACTTCCGTTTGAGCACCCGCCATAGCAAACTTAAAATATTTCATTAATGCTGACCATAAATTACCCGGCAAGCCATAATATTTTGTAACCGGATATTTTACAGTATCCGTTTTAACCCCCAAAGCCTTTATCCGTTCAATCCATTCAACGTCCTCTGAAGAACGAATACTTGGGATAAAACCTCCTGACTTTTCAAATATTTCTTTTTTCATTATTGATCCAGGCAATGTACCATTAGGGCTGCAACCATATGATGTAGCCCTTAATAGCTGTTTAAAATAAGTATCCGCTTCAAAAATAGAAAGACCGCCAACAAAATCTACTTTCTTCTCAATTGCCGTCGCTACACATCTTTCCAGCCAGTCATGTTCAGGAACTGTTGTTGAATCCAAGAAAGCAATCCATTCACTTTTTGCAATTTCTACTCCTATATTTCTTGCACCACCTGGATAAGTTGAACCAATCTTAATGTACTTTATAGGGACTGCGCCATTCCACTCATTTATAAGATTTAATATTTTATTGTTTGAACTAGAATCAACTATCACTATTTCCATCGGAGCTAACGACTGGTTGTCAACACCATGGAAGATCGCCAATAGATATTTCTCGCTATTTTGAACGGGTATTACTACAGAGATGTCAAACAAGTCAACCATTTTCAGTTCGTGTTTAGCATGAAAGCAATTTTATCTTCCATAATCTTAGCCTGCAATGAAGGTTGAAGAAATCAACAATCATCCTTTTTTCCCCATCTTTAGAAGTATTAAAGATATTGATCCTTGGACAAAAGCGAAGAGAGCGAGAATAAAATGTATTTTCATACCATAAAGAGGATGAGCGAACTCTGTACTACTGTAACCATATTTCCAAGCAAATTCAAATGTCCCAATGTTCATTATGGTATTGATAGGCAACATATATGAGAGAATAATGAAAATATTATTGATAATGAGATCTAAGATAGAAATATTGATTTGAAAGGCCAGCAAGAGTACGTAAAAATTAAGATACATGGCACTCCATAGAATAAGGCTTAATCCTTCATGATAAAAATTTAGCTTCACCAATTCAGGCCATTGATAGTTTTTAAGGGATGAAAAGAGAGACATATTGCTAAAAAAAAGAAAAAGAAATGGTGCTATAAGTGGAGCTAGAATAAGCGCTACAAAGAAACCCGGAATCAAGAATGGATCATAACAACTATCATGAAATTTAAAGGTATAAGCTGCTATAGAAATCCATAGGAAAGTAAATACATCCCATAGTCTTTGCAAGACAAAGAGTTTTAAAGTCTTCTTATAGGAGATACCACTGAATTTTTTTAATAAATAAACAATAGAAAGATCACCTATCCGAAAAGGAAGGAAATGATTAAGCATATTCTGGAGTGCAGAACAATAAAGTCCCTTGAGAAAAAGTTTCTCTTTGACAAAGAGATGAAAGCGAAAGTAGCGGATACAGGTATTTAAGAATTGCACACAAAAGGAGATGCCTACAAAAATGAGATTTGGAAAGGGCGTGAAAAGCTCTCCTCCAAACTGATCAAATTCTTTTTTTAGCAAATTGATTAAGATCAGAGTAAGAATAAGAGAGCCACCAATCTTAATGGCATTTCTTAAATAATTACTCTTTGACAGATGTGTTTTCCAGGTTAATGCCTTTTTCTTAAGAAAAAAGCTCATAGAACATTAACAACCGATTCATTAATATATTTGATACTAATAGATAGCTCATTATTTATCAAGGCTTCAGTCCATTATTCGTCTAGAAACAAAGCTATCGACAATAGGACAACTTATGGAGAAAGTAACAACGTTGAGAATTTTGAACATGACGTCAGATATCGTTCAAGGAAAGTTGATGGCAGGCCCTAATTGACAACACCATTCTATGTTTGTTTATGACTTAAAACATGTCTTTTTTATCAGAGAAAAGCTTTTTCTCAAAATCCCATATCTCATTTTCCACGCAAAATGTATTAATTCCAAATATCTATTATTCTTTAAATAAAGCTGGAGATACATGCTGATTCTTAACATTTCTAATTGATGAAGATCAATGTTCTTGTGAATCAATGATTCCCCGAAATACTTATCAAACTTGCTAAAATCAGTAGTGGTTGTAAGTTCAAGCCCTTCTTCCTTATTTAATGCCAGTTTATAGGCTTCAGTTCCAGGCCACGGTGTCATAATTCCTACTTTTACAACATGAGGATTTAGATTTACAGCCATATCAATTGTTTTTCTTATGTCTTCTGCAGTCTCACCAATCTGCCCAAAGACAAGAAAAAATTCACAACGAATACCACTTTCTTTTACGATTTTTACTCCCTGAGCAATTTGATCAGTATTAATTCCCTTATTTGCCCGTCGCAACACTTCATTACTACCAGATTCGACTCCAAGAGATATTAGTTTACATCCTGCTTTTTTCATTAAGTAACAGAATTCTTGATCAGGAACAGTAACTCTTGTCCAACAATCCCATTTGACTTTCTCACTAATACCTTCATCAATCATTCTTTGCAGAACTTCCTTTGAATGAATTTTGTCAACAGCAAAAGTCGGGTCAGAAAATGAAAAGTTTGTCATTTTAAATTTATTAATTAAAAGATTTAGCTCGTCAATAATCATATCAACTGGTTTTTTACCATATAGAAAATTAGTCTCATTAAAGCAATATGAGCAACGGTAAGGACAACCTAAAGCACTAAAAACGAAATAAGTGGAAGCTTGCGAAAAATCTTCCCAACGGGGACGAGTTAAATTGCCTATATAATCAGCCGTTCTTTGACAAATGGCATTAGCAACTGCTTCATTTTTATCACCCCTAAAAACTATGCCTGGAATATCACTAAGACATTTTATTTTGTTCTGACTTGTAAAATAGTCATAAATATCTAACAAAGGAAGAAGTCCATTATACCTTACAACAATGTCTACCCCTCGGCAGGTTTTTAAAGAATCATTTGGAAGAGCAGTTACATGAGGGCCACCTACTACGATAGGGATATTAGGAAATTCATTCTTAATAAATGCAACAAAACCAAAATCATCATGGGCCGCCGTTGAAGTTGAGATAGTAATACCAATAAAAGTTATGTCTGCACTGTCAGTATTATCCTGAATTTTGGTAATTATGTCACCATAAACAAGATCATCTAATTTAGCATCAATACAAAGATAAGGTATACCCTTATCATGAAAAAACCCAGCAAATAAAGCTATCGCTGGGTTAGGATATGGAGCTTGTTTAAACGTGATGTAATTTGTTAACTTAGTATTCAGATACGGAGGATTAATCATTACAATCATTGTTTGTGTCCTTTGATATTATGACTCTCTATGGTTTCCTGTAAGCAATGTTTGTGAATTGCACAGAATAGGAGCATTTTCAGGGCATGACCTTATTTAATCACACCAGTATGGCTGGTGGATTACCTATTTACATTACTTTGTAGAAACACTGTAGGAAGTAAGCAATTAATCAACTTCTTTTAGCACTATTTATGAAGTATTACTAATAAAGTCAATCTGATAGCGCTAGACAATATGTCACTTATACAAAACAATAGAAAACTCACAGTTACAGCAACACATTCAGATAGACATTATAATTTCTTAGCGTATACCGTCATTACATCATATAAATTCAAGTAAATATTATACTGATTCAGATTTAATTTTTTCATAATAGTACTAAAGAAATTAATTGTTTTATTTTTTACATGTAATCTTTTAAGCTTGTCCATCATATATCCCAGATTAGTATATTGACCTTCATTTTCAATATTTAGAACTCTAAATCCATATTTATTTAAAAGCATGGATATAGTTTTCGGACTAAAATAAAACAAATGTTTAGGAGGTATCAATAAATGCCACTTCTTCTTCTGGACCTTAAACATTATGGATTCTATATTACCGGTAGATAGAATCATAAGTCCTCCTGGCCGTATAATATTGCTAATTATGTCTATATATTTGTCAGGATCTTTCACATGCTCTATAACATCCCACATTGTAATAACATCATAGTATTGCTGAGAGAAATTCATATCACAAATAGTTCCATACTTAGCATTCACATTTAATTCTCTAACTGCAATATCCGTTGCATATTTTGAAATATCAATACCGAAACTATATTTAAAGGAAGCATTAGCCGCTTTGAGAAAAATACCTGTCGCACAACCTACATCAAGCAATCGACCATTACAATGATCATATTTCTTAATACGTTCTATTCTTTTTATCGCATTAATGTAGGCAGGATTATTATGTAGTTTTAAACCTTCAGTTGGGGATTTCTGACCATCTTTGAAAAAGGCATCATCATATAAACCCTCTAAGACTCTATCAGAAGGAATATTTTTTACAAAAACTATCTTGCAATTACTGCATCTTACAATTTCCCAATTGTCTTTAATTAAAAAGTTATCTATATTTACCGATTGGCAAATATTGCATTTTAAATTACTCATATTAAATAAATGAAATAAACTACTTACTTGACAAATTGCTCATGTTATGTGAAGTTAATTCCATCCTTTCTATAATAAAAACAAGAGCAAACAAGAACCACAAAAAACGAAAATTCATGATATCCATATCAATACTCTGAATGACAAAACCTACTAGACTGGAAAACATAGCCCATGATATAATCTGATAATAATTGTCTCTAGCTACAAATGACATATTCAGGGCTTTTCTTATTGCTTTACTCCAGAGAATGATAAGTGCTATCAATCCCACAAGACCTGTTTGTGCGGCTTTCCCCAGAAACATACAGTGTGGGTCCATAGCAGGAAAAATATCAGGTAGTTTCCCCTCCTTTTTATATCTTCTTATCTCATTATTGAATCCACCCAACCCAACCCCTATTAATGGATGGTCCAGTATCATCTCTATAGCGACCTTTTTTAATCTGTAATAGGTGGTATCTATATAACCTATTTCGGCACTGACTTTTTCTAATTCATCACTATTATCTGTAAAGGCCCTACCTGGTGTTATGTTTGTAGTGTTTTCGACTGTTATTTTCTTTATTTGAAAGTCAACGAATTGCCATCTGGAAATCAAAAAAATAAACAAACCAAATAAAACAATAAATATAGCAATCAACACCTTCGAATATCTATAATACCATTCAGGCTTTTGAAACCTTGCTAAAACCAGATAGGCGGCCACTGCCAAGCCAAGCCATCCTCTCGAGAACGTGAAGAATAAAACACACATAAATAAAATTAAAATGACACAATAGAAGATACGCTTTTTACCTGCTTTTGAATTAAGCAATAGTGCCAGGCTGATGGGGAGAGATATGGTGAGATAACTACTGACAAACTTTGAATTAACACCAAAAGTAGAGTAAGCACGATAAATATTGCCTAAATATGGGAAAGCTGCATATTCTTTCACAAGAAAGGTTTTAATATCAAAAACATAGGCCAAAAAAATCCCCAGTATCCCAAGGAACGCTACCAAAGCACTTGTTATCAACCAAATGTTTATCACCATTTCAAACATTTTTCTATCTCTAACAACATTAACAACAAGATAAAACAGGGCTATCAAATATAAAATCCCGACAAATTCAACCAGGCTATTATTGATATTAGAAGAATTTAAGAGGGACAGCAAAGAGGCAATTAAATAGAATACAAGAGGGACAGCAAGAGAAGTCCTGTTAAATCTTATTTGATTGTGACAATGCTTATATAACCAGGCAGCCAGAAGAAAAAGAAAGATAAAATCAACAATCTGAATCTTTACCCCGATATGTCCAGGGAAGAGAGGTTTCCAAGGAGTATTGATCATTACAGGAATAAACAGAATAAGCAATATAAGGCCTATTACCTCAACATTGTAATGTTCAATATATAGATATTCTTTTATTCTTCTAACCATTTCATACCAGAAATGTTTATTTTTTTATTATAAAATCTCTTCAACATTGTAGTCTTTATTGTCTGATTTTAGACGATTAATCAATAATTCTCCCAACAAACCAATCGATATAAACTGGATTCCCACAATCATTAGAAATACTCCAAGTAATAAGGCTGATTGGTGTCCTATTTTACCTGTAACAAATAATCCCCTGAGTGCGAGAAAAGTATCTAAGCAAAAGCCAGTCATAAGTAACAAAATCCCACCAAATCCGAAAAGATGCAGAGGGCGATCTGTATAATGGCTAAGAAATAGAAGAGTCACTAAATCCAGAACCCCCTTCATAAAACGACTAATTCCATATTTTGACCTGCCAAACCTCCTTGGATTATTCTTAACTGGAACTTCGGCAATGCGATATCCTCGTCTGTAGAGTAATACTGGAATAAACCTATATAGCTCCCCATATAGATATATATTTTTTAAAGCATGTCTCTTAAATATTCTAAAAGGACAGTTTACATCATGAATTTTAAGCCCTGTAAACAATGACACCAATAAATTGAAGCAGATCGAAGGAATTGTCCTTGACAAGCTTCCCTTGCCGCCATGCTTCCATCCTATTACTACATCATAGCCTTCTTCAATTTTTTTTATAATACGTGGTATATCCGAAGGGTCATCCTGCAAATCACCATCCATAGTTATAACATAATCTCCTTTGCAATATTCAAAACCAGCGTTATATGCAGTTGACTTTCCCTGATTTGTTCTTAACTTTACTATCTTAACATGTGATATTCTCTGTTTTAAATTTTTTAATTCTACAAAAGTATTGTCTTTGCTTCCATCGTCAACAAAAATGATTTCGAAAGACTTACCTGTTTTTGAAAGCCCTGCGTTTAACTGGTCCCCAAAAAGTTTTACGCTTTCACTTTCATTATATAATGGGATAACTATTGAAATGTCCATATTATATCCAGATTGGCTTTATTACATATATAAACCTGAAAGGCTTAAACTTCAATATCCCGCCCCTGGGGTCAATACAAAATAAAATACGCTTTAAAATTAAAAGCTCCCATCTCCATCAAACAAACATAACTCCCATATATCAGGCTTTTCTAATTCATCGGCAACCTGATTATCCTTTGCTAAATAAAACGGCCATACTGGCAATTGCCTCTTATATGGTAAGTATCTTTTCAGACAATCTCTTTTTATAGTGTTAAATCCTATCATTTCCAACATATCAATACCTTCTGTACTGCATTTGTTAATTGAATGCGATATTAGTTTATTCATTGTTTCAGTATCATTATCAACAATTTGCATATCGACTACTTTCATACGTTTCAAACTCAACTCAGATTTATCATCTTTCTTTAAAATAACATATCCCACTATCCTGCTTTCTCTTTCAGCAACAAGTAGCCACACTCTGTTATTTAAAATAGCGTGCTTAAAGCGCCAGTCAAGATATTTCCGGTTACGCACGCATAACAACCCTTTGTTACGCCCTCTCAACTCATCCCAAAAGATGTCAAACCTATCATCAAAGCCTTTACAAGCCTTCACTTCGACTAATGTGTCTATACATCCGTTAATAACCCTAGCAATACTCGTTAATTTATCAACACACCACATTGCAAATGATAAAGGTGGGATAATAATATTATACAGAGGAACTCTTTTTTTTTTAAGAGAGCAGTCAAAAATCCTTTATAGTTAGTGACACAAAAACGTGCAACATCATACTGATCTACGGGAGCTCTTTTGGCTTTATATGCTGAGAATATCTTAATAGTAACGCTATTACCGCCAGTAGTGTTGAGCAACATGTCAACATTTCTCTGGTTAAAGTAACTGTTAATCAACAAAACAGAATATTTCCTAAATTCTTCATCAACCACCCAAGCATGTGCTACTGCAGCTATTAACCTCTTTCCATTCAACTCGTAAACCAAAGGTATATTACCTAGATAACCAACAACACGACCTTCATCATTAACGACCACCCATCCAATAGTCCAGGAAATATGATCATCTGCAATCATGGGATTGTATTCCCATATGCCTTTCCACTCTTTCTTTGTTTTATAAGGTATTTCAAAACGCTGCATCAATTCCATGATCTCTTCATAGTCATCAAATGTGGCTTCTCTTATATCCGACATAACATATTATCCCTTCTCTACATACTTTTCAAGCAGGATCAACATTGTTCCTACATTTTGCAATTTACCAATTTCACTAGCATTTAACCGAATATCAAACTCTTTTTCTACTGCTAGCACTAACGTCACATGCATCAGTGAATCCCATTCGTCAATATCTTCCGCAGTCATTTCCTCAAAGATTTCGATCTTTTCATCATCAAAAACATCTTGAAAGATGTTATTAAGTCTATTCCTTATATTTTCTTTTACTTTTTCCAAATACTGTAAACCTTGTTTTACACTCTCTTTATAAACGTTTCATAAACCCTAGTATTTTCGTCGACTTTCAGTTCCCAAAACGTTGCCATACTATTGTTTTCAACTTTAGAAAACAATAAACGCTCATAAAGACCGGAAACCAGTTTGTTTTTTTTTGTCTGTATATATTTCCCTAAAATAGTTCTTGCTCCAATTTTCTTCGCAATAGATATTATTTCATTACACACAAACTCTTCCATCCCTCTGGAAAGAACCCTGCAACTCATAACCCAAGTATCAATAAATAGAACTTTATCCTCTCTCTCCTCAAGGATTATCACAGATATCAATCCGTTATCTCCAAAACAATCTTTTAATTTGAAGCAACGACAGAATTTATTATCTAACAGCTCCATCTTCAGTATTTCACTCTCTGTATATCGATTGTTAGTTAAATGAAACTGATTACTTTTATTAATAAGCTGAGCAACACGTGAAATATTTATTTTGTCAAAATCCTGCGTAACAGCCTCCATCTTTAGGTTTTGTAAATACTCTGACAAATTATTAAATTGATTTTTGAATTCATTATGTTCATGTTTATTTTGATAATAAACGCTTCTACCCTTATCATCCTCTGAAAAAGAGATTGCCTCAAAATATGAATGACGGCTAAGTTCATAAATATATGCCGCAGGATCTTCAGGCATTTCAGGTGTTTCTACCATTGGCAGGAACGAACGAACCATATCCCTTTCTACAGGATTATCATCAATAAAAACCATACTATCTAATTCTATATTGAGATCTAAAGCTATCTCTTTTATGTTGTCAATTTTGTTATTCCAGTTTGCTTTAAAAACTGCTATATCATCTAACTTAATTATCATATCAGGGTGTTTTAAAAAAGGTTCTTTTGCTAAACTTTCATCATTTTTACTACAAACAGTTAATATAATGCCTCTATTTTTTAACTCTAATAAATATTCCTGAAATTCTACAAATGCTTCGCCATCAGCTTCAGTTCCCAGTATAATCCCTTCTAATCCATCATCACCAATAACCCCACCC
>Ga0187833_10005602_pt1 | contig 11799 bp, 6 predicted proteins | sample ETNtaG_37_FD_167968 | JGI IMG/M metagenome (GOLD analysis project Ga0187833, IMG submission 167968) | Marine microbial and viral communities from oxygen minimum zone, Eastern Pacific Ocean - ETNP2014_SV_400_PacBio MetaG (Illumina Assembly) | ecosystem: Environmental > Aquatic > Marine > Hypoxic... | reverse complement strand
CCTGTTTGGGTTTTCAAAATTTAATCCATCTAAAATAACCCTATTGTCTTCTATCGTGTGATTTACAGATAGTTCTAAGATTTTTCCTGATTTTCTGATAATTTTAAATTTATCACTCTCAGACTGTTGACCGACCCATGACAGATCAATACTATCTGGAATAATGATTAAAATCTTTTGACCTTTTGTTAATAATAATTTCCCCGTTTGGGATATTTCTAAAGGAGGAAGAGAAATAATATTTTCATCGTTCTTATAGTTAAGAGAATACACGCCATTATCGGAATGATTTATTTTAAAATTAATGTTATATATATTTATTAATTCTTTAGTTGCAGAAACTTCTTTAATACTCTCATAACTATCATTTTTTATGTTTTTTGAGTGAAACAATTTTCTGAGTATCTTTTTGAAGAAATTTAATTCTTTCTCTTGAGAACCAGGTGTTATGTTGAATTTTGAAAACAATGATACTCTGGCCTCTGTTTCCTTTGAGCTGTAGATTACTGGTAAATTTTCAAATATAATCTCTTTTGCCCTCACATCATTTTTCGGTATAAAAATCAAACTTGAATTATTTTGATCTAATGAAATCTCATATTCCTTCCCAGGAAGGACGCCTTCAGTTTGAACAATAATACCGCTGGTATTCTCATCCCATAGAGCACCATTATCGAGTGTAAATGTTATTTCTCTATTAGAGGTAAATGACCGTGGTCCCTCATCAATCAGTTTTAGACTTATATTAAAAGGATTCTTGCTACTGACCACTTTATAGTTTTTCATTAATTCTATTTTTGTACTGGTTTTAGAAATAAAATATTCGATATCCTGCCAATCTATATTTGACATGTGACTCTTCAAAACATTAACAGGGTTTTTTCCAAATGGGAGCCCTACTGATTTCCATGAACCAATTTGGAGTTTTGCTCTTGTGTATTTATTACCTGCAAATAAAATCGGTAGATTATATAATTGAATTATTTCATCATCATTAATCACATTATCTGAACAAATGGGAATCTCCAGAATTGTGTGGTTTTGTCCATCAATTGCCAGCGGTTTTATTTCTTTAGATATTTTTTCTGAAGCACTGCCGCCTACATCATTATATACTAATCTTTCCAGATAAATTGGCTCTCCTCCAGAACAAATAGCCACTGAACCTTCCTTTTTCATAAGAACCTTCAACTCAGCTTCATCCCATTGGGTAATGATTCCTTTATCGTTATACGTTTCCTCCAGCCTAATAAACAAACTATTTCCCGATGAAACATCTAAATCATATTCGGCAAGATTTATAAAAACCTCTTCCAGTATAACCCTATTATCCTCCGGATGTACCTGGATAGTTGTGTTCGCGTACAAGCGAAAGAGAAAAACACTATAAATTATTGCAATGACTATACTTGTTTTACGCACGTAGTAAGATGCCCTTTATCATTTATTATTTCTTTATATTGGGGGGAATCTTCACATTCCCTGGATTTATCGCTACAAACACTCCCATAAACACATCCCTGATTTGGAGTTAATTTTTTCTCAAGCTTCTTATTATCATCTTCATCCTGCTCTTCATGTTCTCTAAAATATTTTGCAGCGGATATTAAATTTTTTGTATATGGGTGATAAGATCCTTCACCGAGGTAGTCAAAATTTGAAGGATAACTAAAGTCTTCAACTATATCTCCTCTTTTATTGATATGATCTCCATACATGATGATGGCACGAGAGCAAATCCTGCTGATTGTTCCTATATCATGAGAAATTATTATCATTGTGAGAGGATTCCCTGAATCCTTACGTTTTTTCCACAACTCAATAAGATACTGCAACACATTAGCCTTTAACGAAGCATCTAAACTGGAGAGTGGTTCATCGGCAATAAGTACATCCGGGTTCATTACCATTGATTTAGCTATACTAATTCTTCTCCTTTCACCTCCGCTCAAGTCACCATTAACAGATTGAACTAATTTTTCATTTTCAAATCCGTCATAGGGTACGCTAGAATCAATAAATCCTGTACCGATTAACGTGTCATAAATTATTTTTTTTCTATCAGATTTACTAAAAGATGGATTCCCCAGTCTTGATGTTTCATGAAGCATATTAATCACGGGCATTTTCAGATTGAGAGCAGACCGGGGAATTTGAAATATCATTTGAACTTTTTTCCGCATTAAGCTCAATATTTTATAGCTCGCATGCAAATAATTAATTGATTTATCTAGCCCATCAATGTTCATATTTAATTGACCTTCGACCTGCCTTACACCAAAATGATGGCTGTCAGACTTATTAATCAAACCGATTAATATTTTGCCCAATGTAGATTTTCCACATCCACTTTCACCCACCAGGCCTAGTAATTCACCTTTTCTTATTGCAAGGCTAAAATCGGGTCCAATACAAAAATGTGACTTGTCATAAATTAAATGTAGATTTTCAAGACTAAGAATTGTATCGTCAGTCATTGAGAAAGTCCCAACACTTAACCCATGGTTGATTCGGATCATCATTTAATAGAATACTATTTGATAATAATGAAATAGCTGGAGGAGAAACCAGCCTGCACCGGGTATTTTTAGAAGTTAGTGTACAATTATTATAATATTTACAGCCGTGACCAAGCTTTAGCAAATCCATTTTTACATTATCGGGATTATCTCTCACATAGTCAGACTGTGTAATTCCTAATAGTTCAGTAACATAAGGATGATGGCCCTCTTTATTGTTAAACTTTTCTGATTCGCAATTCTCAATAATTTCACCTTTATACATAACATTTATTCGATCAGTGGCTTTTCTCACCATTCCCAAGTCATGGGATATAAAAATCATAGATAGATTTGGAGATACTTTTTTTCTTAAACCCTTAAATTTTTCAACAACAATTTTCTTCAGAGTAACGTCCAAACCTGTTGTTGGCTCATCTGCAATTAATAATTTAGGTTTTGTGATTGAAGAGAGCAGTATCATTGCTCTTTGACCCTGCCCTCCGCTAAGCTCTCTCGGTACAGCTGTTTTAAAACTATCAGTATTGAGTTTAACTTCAGATAGTAAATTATCAATGACATTTTCTTCGTTTGAATGGAAATGCAACTTGTTTAAGTTTATCATTTGACGGCTCATGGACCAATACGGGTTCAAGAAAGAAACAGGATCCTGTAGAATAATAGATATATGCCGACCTGGGATTTTTTTTTCTTTTAAAACATTTATTGTTGATCGTTGAAAACTTTTAGTTTTACGAGAAATTCGTTTCAATCCGACCAAATATACATATTCGTGTTTTTGGAATATATCAAGTGTCAGCCTTTTATTACTTTCTTTGAAATGTTTATCATTTAGTATTAGTTCATCACAATGGCTGTCTGTAGAGTTGTAGGCACAAATAGTTGCATGATTATTTTTATACATAAAATCATGTGGCAGATTTATTTCACCATCTTTAATTTTGCAATGCCATGAGTGCATATATTGTCTACCAATAATATTATTAAGGAATTCAGATCCGCCGTTTTGAGGGATTGATAGAATTATAGTTTTCTTTTTCTGACCATCCGATTTGTAACTGATTTTTCCCTCAACTATCCCTGGATTAACATCTATTAAACCTAATATAGATTTAACAGTTAGCGTTTTCCCTGATCCAGACTCACCCACAAGTCCAAGATACTCCCCTTCCCGTACAAAAAGATTTATATCGTTAACTAATGAATAGTTATCATAAGTATCTTTCACAAACTGGACAAAAGGGTTTATTCCATCACTGATTAGTTTAGAATGGACAATGGTTAGGTTTTCTATTTTGAGTAGATAGTCCATTAATTTTCAGTTAATAACATTACTCTTTTTGCTAACCATCGGGTCACAAGGCACAATATCAAAACAAACAGAAGCGGAAATACCAAAATTAGTTTGTACTGGTCTGTAGGTAAGTATTGCCAATCTATCCCATAAAGTATTTTATCTTTTCCAATTAATCTTCCGATGGATAACTCGCCTGCACCTTTACCAAAAAATCCTAAGAATATCTCGAGCATTATAGTAAAAAAGAAGAAATTGATAAACTGCAGCACAATAAGTCCCTTTGCTTCATAATACAATATGTGTTTTACGATAAGAGCAGGCATGCTGACACCTGAAGCTTTTGTTGCTAAAATAAATTCCTCTCTGTTCAACTGTTTGATATGATTCCCTAAAGCATTGGACAATTTCGGACTTGAAAAAACAGCAACAACTACGAGGGTAAAAAACAAACTATGGTCCGGATTATCCAAGTATCTCTGAAAAAATAAGACACCTAAAAGCAGGACAATTAATATAGGTATGCTTTGAAAAACATCAGTGATACTGGAACAAAAGGTAAAATATAAGTTTTTTAATCTGTTTAAGAATAATATGTTTTGATTCTTGGAAAGATTTTTTGTTTGAAAACCTATTCCTAATCCTAAAATTATTGAAATGACCGTAAAAATGGCAGTCGTGATAAAGGAAACATATAGGTTATACTGGAAAGCAGTAGAAAATTTTACGAGATAATCATTACCATTATCATCAGTTCCCAATGGCAAGATTTGTTTTAGACTAATTTCGGGTGGTGCAAACCGTTTACCAACAGAATCATCCTGATTGTTATTGGAAATATTTTTCCAGAGGGCAATAATGATAATAACAAAGAGAAGAAAAGCGAAAATAATGTTAATAAGGTTTTTAAACAAAAGTCTATCGCCTTTTATATAGCAAATAATCTAGTGTGATATCCTTGATATAGTTTATCATAAAAATAGTAATGATTATAAACATGGTAAGGGTCATAAATAAATCAAGTTCAAATAATAATTTCCCACGTTCAGAATCTAAAAAATGTAAAAAAAGTAAAAAACCTAATCCGGGTTTTTGACAAATGATTTCATAAATGAGTGTATTGGTGAATATAATTATCCACACTGATGAAAACTGGTTGATCCCATCTATTGCCAGGCTGCGTCTCATGTGCTTCCAGATATTGTCACCCCATGCTCTTGCTGCAATGACAAAGTCTTTATTATAGAGCGTGCTTAAATCATTGGCTTGTAGTGCGGATAGATCATAAAACGCATTTGAGCATATCGCTATCATTATTATTCCAGCAATTACCGGAATTTGGTCTCTGAAAAATAAAAACAGTATGATTCCAAGAATAATGATGTGGACGCTCGACAACCAATTGAGAATAGTTTTTATCCATTCTAATTTTTTGGTCTGCCGTACTATCTCGAGCGTGTTAAGAACAAAGCTAATGATGAAAGCTATTGTGATCGCCAGTAAAGTTATCGAAATCGTGTGGAAATAATTTGGCCATATCTCAATTTTATCTGCTTTATTTGCTAGGTCACTAACTGAAAATACAATAATTTTTTCCGAATTGGGAGACTTGCCATAATCCCCGGTAATGAAGCCGCAAAGCCATTTAAAATACTTACCTGTATTATTGAGGATATCATTGCCGGACCGCTCCACTCCTTGCTTGGGAACTTTTTCAGAAAATAATTCATCTTGGTGGATAGCGTCTCCACTAAGAGTTGCAATTTCATTGAATTCATTAAGAATTAAATAGAGAATAAACCCCGAAAATATAACGCTGAGAACAAATTTTACGGTCTGTTTTCCAAAATTAAGCATATCATTTGGGGAAACGGTATTATTTCTACTTTCTGGGAGTGATTTCCCATTCATGTATTGTAGTAAAATAATAATAAGGTGTAATACTCATATTTTTAAGTATCTTCCTTTTCCAACTTTTCGGTACTACATGCCAGAGAAACAGGTAAGGAACCTTATCATAACAATGCTGATGTATATTTAATCCTGCATTTGTTCTGCGAGGACCACTTCCACTGAGATAAGCGTCCATATATCCGGAAAGCACCTCATTATGGTAACCAGTATGGTTATTCCTATTGTCCTTATAAAATAGTGATGTAGCCGCTTGATTGGCCCAGTCAAACCGATGCTGAACATAAAAAAGGTCCCAATAGTTCTTATCTTTCAGTTTATCATCATAAATTCTTGGATCAAGTTTATGAGCATTAACAGTAATACCAAAATCCTTGAATTTGTTTATAATTTCCCCTAAAGCAAAAAGTTCACTAGATCCATCCGTAGCAAAATTATCTTTATAAATCAGCCTGAAGATTATTTTTTTCCTTAAACCAGTTTCAGTATCAAGACAATAGAGCAGGCCGTCCGATCCTTTTTTACAATTCAAATCTTTATATAACACTGTATTGATTGCTGTTTCACTCGCTACCCTATCCTTAAGCTCTTCTTTATATATCCCAAAGTCCTGGATAAATGGTCCTGTTATCGCTCTTGCTTCTGCTTTAGTATAGTTGTTATCAATAAGTTCTTGATTATTCAATATCTTATCCAATATTATCCGGAAATCAACCGATCGAAGGATACCTTTATTAACATTAATCCCGATACCAACCCATGAGTTGTCTACGTATGTTTCAGACTCTAGATGAGGAATAATGCTCAATACCGTATTTGTGGTTATGGAGGAGATCGGCTCCACAATTAAATCATACCCAATTTTAACTCCGTTTTTGTAACTTGTTTCGTCACTATAATTCAATCCCTTGAATATATTGTTTATCAAAGGTTCAGTGTCCAGTGCTACTTCTCTGATCATTTGTATAGGTTTATCAAAATGATGATATTCATTTCTAAGCAACGTTATCTTAACTCTATTACCATCTCTAGATATTTCACTGATCTTAAATGGACCGGCTCCTGAAGGTTCTTTAGAAAATGGGGAGTTTCTGACAATTACAGGAAGTATAGGAAACAAATGCTTTGGAAGGATCTGTAGACTTGGGATATCCAATAATACATTTTTGAAAAAATTCTTTTTATATTTTGCATCTGAAGGTTTGAGTTTAAATTTTGTAATTGATCCATCAATTGCTTCGCATAATATTTCTTCTGAAATGGCCTTATAAAAAGGGTCATCACACTCTCTATACAGATCCAATGAAAAAATAATATCGTCAACAGTAATTGGCACTCCATCCGGCCACTTGAGATTAGATTTAAGTTCAGCATAGACAGCATCCAGTTCCATTCCCATACCCGGCGGAGTAGGTAATGAGATTACCAGATCAGGCTCTTTTTGAAGTTTTGGTCCCCACCGCCATAATCTAGCATTAAACAGTTCACCAAGCCGTATCTGTTTCGTTGTTTTACGGCCATAAACAGGGTCCAAGGCATCTATGATCATGGAACTCTCTGCATACCTTATTCCATAGTAGTCTTGTGCCTGACAGAAGATCACATGAAGTAATATTATAATTATCGTTTTGCTCATTTCCTTTATCATTTTCTCCTAACTAAATATTATTGGTTGATTAGTTATATGCGGTACTTTTACCCACATGCCTAGTTACACGTGTTACTAGAAGCGATAAAGTATCTCTTATACCCTTGAAATCTTTATTCTCAGAATACAAATCGAATATTTCACCTATATAATGGGGCAGACGAGCACCATCCCAGTAACCCAATCGTATTGTTTTTAATAGATATTCAGGATAGTTATTAAACCACCACGAATATGGGGGCGGGTTTGGGCTTGAATCTTTGAACCATAAATAGTTTATAATCTCTTCGGCTTTTTTGATATCATTATTCATTAAATATATTTCTGACTTTGTTATTATATATTCAGGATAATAAATCATGTCTCCTACTTTTTCTTTTTGAATAGTTTCCTGGTTGATTATCGGAAGACCGTCTATTTTTTCCAGACCCATAATTTCTCTCTTACTTTGAAGTAAAGCTTTTGCTAATTCAAAATTAAGACTAGAATGAATTTCTGCGATATTTTCCTGATTAATAAATCCTATATTCTCCAAATATGGCAGGAGTTCAATCACTTCAATTTTTAAAGCATAGTTATCTGCATAAAGACTATCTATGATAACATTGAAAAGTGCTGGAGGTATAATGTTACCAATTTTACCCTTTTCTTTTTTAATAGCATAAAGAAAAGCGAGCCTGACTCTTGATTTTAGGCTTCCTGTAAATAATGAATCTTCAAGGTCAATGAAGGATGCTAACTGGTTGGTCGTTTCTTCAAAATATTTATGAGCAAGAGAATCAAAATATTTTGTGTTTGCTAAATAATCAATAAGAAAAATATTTGCACCACCACTGCCACTCAACCCCATATCATATGTATGAAATTTATTTTTATAATTATTATATTGCTTCTTTATTACGGCTAAATGACCAGGTTTCAAGTGATATTCCTCTAGTAAAACATCTTTTGGTATGGGTATTTGTGGAAAAAATCTATCAATCGCAGGCTCCAGAAACAGGGAATGTTGTATTTCCAGCAATAAATTTCGTGCTGCAATGGCTTCTCTCCATAAATTATAATATAAATTTCCAAAAGCGTAATATTTCATTGAACTGTCAGTAAAATCAGCGTCTAAAAAAAAATTCAATTGCTGGTGCCAGTTTTGGTGATATATTCTTCCAAAAAAACTATCATTATTGAACACAAGCAGTGAATCAATCTGGGAGTAAGTATTGATTGTGAGAGTATCTTGATTGCCACTCGGCAAGTCTGAAATAGTAAATGAGGACATAATACATTTTAAACTAATTGAGACTATCAAAATCAGTCCAAAAAATAATGTCAGTTTTATTTTCAATTAATCAGTGCTCTTTCTATTTGACTTCTTTCTGATGACCATTCATTGGGTCTAAGATCCATGGAATATTTTTTTGAAATATTATATAAGTGCATATTAAGATCCTTGCACGATCTGGTAATGTCATGGTCCAGCTCAACATCATAGATATCTTTTGTTTGAACCATTATACCGGCAATTCCTCTTAAAATTAGTATTTTTGCCTGTTTTTCCTTTTCTTCACAATTTCTGCTCAAAATTGGACACAGGTTGCGAAATCTGTCGTATGCTCTATCCATCTGTCCTTCATCTTCTCCCCATCTTTTATTATAATACTCTATATTTTCCATATCCGTTTCTTCAGGGTTCCGCACCTTTGATGCTACTTCAATGTATTTAAAATAGTAGGAAAAATTTTCACCACATTCCGTCTTCATCATGGCGTTAATATATTGCCATAAATATTCTTCAGCAGATTTCAAGTTGCTGTTATCATAGCTAATTTGAATACATTTCGTTACTGCTTCACAATAATTAGGCGAACCCACCGGAACTTTCAAGAAATAATTACATGCAGTTTCTTCATCTCCTTTTACTTCGGCTATAATTCCTCTTTCAAAATTATCATCAACTCTAAAATAAAAAAACTGGTTTGGCCTGTTTACAGTTCTTACTTCTTTAATTGGCTGATTAAATCCCGAAGGCTGATAGCTAAATTCATAGTCACCAAACTCACTGATTTCTAACTCGTCAATTCCATCACCCTTTAATCTATAGGTCAATTGGGGATTTTTCAGGTAGGTAATGTTCAATAGTTCACTGTTGTTCGTTTCTGCTTTTAAAATTGCACCACGTATGGTCTGCCTGAAATCCATTCTCTTTTCGGAAAGTTCAACTTCTATTTTCTTTTTATCAGTAACAAAATATTTATTCCCCCCTATCCCAAAAGACACCTCGTAAGTTAGCCAATAATTTTTTGACTCAAAAATATCAATATTAACTTTACCATCTGCTAATTCGTACTTAGCACCTTTGGTCGGGTTGGGTGGAGGATTAATTGTCACAGAACCGGCTGCCGGTATACCAATCTTATTTTTTATGGTAACTGCAAGATCAAACGGATTGGTAAATAAAACGATTTTCCTTGTTTCTCGATTTTTAGAGAAAGTATAGGTAACAGTGGTATCTCTATAGATATCCTCCGGGCTTATCAGGTCAATTTTCATTGGTTTATTAATCCTCTTAGGCACTAACTCTACCTTACCATATTTATCAACCTTGGATGTGGTGCCAGCATACCTTACGGTTACGTCTTTAATTGGATTATCAAAAACATTAACGATCATCAATGTCTCTGTTAATTGGTCTAGGGTAAATTTGATTTCAGTGTGAATCTCTGAAGGAGTAACCGTTATTTCTTTTGTCTCGTATTCTTCTTTTTCTGCTTTAATAATATATTCCTGATTGAGTGTGGATATTTTTTTATCATACTCTGCTTTATTTTTTTGTATATCCAGCCTTTTATCATTAAAAAATAAGTTCACACCTGTCATTGGTGTTTCTCCATCAAGATAATATGTCTTTATATTTAAATATGCAACAGGCCTAAGCTTGACAACAGGTTTTGCATCCAAAGGGGTATAAACAAATGTATTGCTATACCTGTAATATTCTATGTCTTTATCATTGAATGTGATTTCATACTCCCCATTAATAACATCCGGTGATATAGCTATCCGGCCCTTTTTATCTGTAAAATAGTTTTTATCATTAACCATTATGGAAAGATCGGTAATGGATTGATTATTATGTTTATTTAAGAAATTAAAGACCATTTCCGGCAGTTTTATCAATCGCTGCGTTATCTTGTTCTCACCAGGCACTATATTGACTAAAGTGTCTACATGAAAATATTTATGAAATTTTATAGAGTATCGGTACGTGTTTGTTGAGTAATATATATTTTTTCGCACCTTACCATTTCTACCAGAGACACCTAATTTTCTGCCGGTGACCTGTTTGATGGTAACGCCGGAAATTGGTTTCCCAAAATCATCAACTATTTCCATGCTCAAATACGTCATCTTATGAATAATTAACTCTTTCACGGTTTCAAGCTCGTTTTTTTTTATTTCAACAGTATATTCTGAATCTTGATATTCGCCTGAAGGATCGCTCAGTTTAAATGAATTATTTCCAAATTGTTCAAATTGGATCCAATAAACTGATCCCTCTTTATCCTTTTTTATAAAAGTACCGGAATCAATATCAAGACCCTCTACAAAATCCTCAGAGACAGAGTCCAATATTTTAAATCCGTATGTTATAGGCCTAAAATAGGAGATATGTGAATTTGATCCTGGTAATAATGCTATTTTTTCCGATTCATATACATAACCTTTTTTGGTTATCTTAAGCCCTAATTCATCTTTAGTAAGACTAAGGCGATGTAAAAAATCACCCTTGTGATTCGTTTTACCAACTTGTTCACCGTTAATATAAACTGATGCATTTGATAAAACCTCACCATCATCAGTTCTTACGTTTATAAAAAGATCAGTAGATTGGTTAAGCATAATGTTTTTTATCTGGCCAATATCTCCTCCACTTAACAAAAGCGAAAATGCTTTTTTCTCGTATTTACCCTCCGGATCCGTGACAATAATATTGTATTCTTTTTTTAATTCATCTAAAGAAAGATTATATTCTCCATCAGACAATTCTTTGCTTTTTCTGCCCCTAAGCTCCTTGATTGAAAAAACTAATCCTGATATTTTTTTATCATCATAAGAATCTAGAGCAAAGATAGAATAATTATATCTCTTTTCCTCCTGGGCTGCTTCAACCTTTTTCTCTGCTTCAACCTTTTTCTCTGCTTCAACCTCCTCAGCTGCAAGTCTCTCTGCTTCAACCTCCTCAGTCGCAAGTCTCTCTGCTTCAACCTCCTCAGTCGCAAGTCTCTCTGCTTCAACCTCCTCAGCTGCAAGTCTCTCTGCTTCAACCTCCTCAGCTGCAAGTCTCTCTGCTTCAACCTCCTCAGCTGCAAGTCTCTCTGCTTCAACCTCCTCAGCTGCAAGTCTCTCTGCTTCAACCTCCTCAGCTGCAAGTC
>Ga0187833_10005598_pt1 | contig 11806 bp, 10 predicted proteins | sample ETNtaG_37_FD_167968 | JGI IMG/M metagenome (GOLD analysis project Ga0187833, IMG submission 167968) | Marine microbial and viral communities from oxygen minimum zone, Eastern Pacific Ocean - ETNP2014_SV_400_PacBio MetaG (Illumina Assembly) | ecosystem: Environmental > Aquatic > Marine > Hypoxic... | reverse complement strand
CAGTAGCGGCAGTCCAGCCGAAAATCCTCAACTATTTTGAACGAAATAAGTTTGACTACGCCGGAGGAGCCGGAGGAGCCCTTGATATTCTCTGTTTTCCGTTTGTCAGGGGACGTGTTTTTTTCGAGCTTGAAGAAGATGAAGGGCAGTATGATGATACCGCCGAGATATTTTGGGCTTCAGGGACAGCATTTCTTGTGAGAAAGTCAGTTTTTGAAGAGAGCAGAGGATTCGACGAAAGCTTCTTCGCCCATCAGGAAGAAATTGATCTCCAATGGCGGATCCACCTCATGGGATACACTATAAAGGCAGCTCCGCAATCTGTAGTGTATCACCGGAATGCAGCCACTCTCCCTATGGAATCTCCGCGGAAGAAATATCTCAATCACAGGAACTCGCTCCTGATGCTGCTCTCAAATTACAATCTTCCTTTGACTCTCTATCTGTTCCCCATTCGGTTTGTACTTGAGTTTGTGGCAGCACTTTATGCTGTCGCTCTCTTCGATTTTCCTCATGTGTTGGCGGTTTTTAAATCGCTGGGTTGGATCGTTGTTCACCCACGATTAATTGCCCGTCGCCGCCGTAGAGTACACTTACTTCGGAAGCTCAGCGACAAAGAGATGATGGGGAAGTTTTACTCAGGGAGTGTGGTTTTCGACTATTACCTGCGTCGCAAGCGTCGTTATCGGGACTTGATCCCCAATCCCTGACGATACGTTTCTTCGTTATCAGGGTCGAGGGAAATCATCGTTTTAATAACTTTCTTTCGGTTGGGTAGATATGGAGGTAATGAGGCGAGGTCTCGGGCGTGAGCATCCAGAAATATGGAGCTGTAATGTTCGCGAGGTGCCTGTCGGTGGTTTTCTTTCAGATTGTCCAACATTTTATCGAAGGAAGTAGATGCGTTTACAGGATCATCTTCGTCCAAGTACGCCAACCCGTTAAAAAAGTGGTATTTTGCTGTCCGAAGGTGTTTATTCTTACTTATGATATTTACAACCTCACTCCTCTGCCGCCAACCGCGACTGTACTGGGATGACATCCCGCGAAGTGCTATGTCTCTAGCTCGTTCGTAAAACCGTGTACCGCCCAGAATATCGTATGTATCTGCTTCGCCGGCCAAAATAAGAACACCGTAGAACTCCAGGAAACTCGCCAGAGGATCGAAAATCACCGATGAGTAAGAGACTCCCTGGCCCTGTGAATAGGGGAACTGTGCACTCTTGGCAAAATATCTCTGGTCACTGCCGTTTGCAAAAAGACACTGTACACCGTAAAGCCGCTGTCCCCCTTTATCAGCCACGGATTGGAAGAAGAGCTGAACCGTCAGCGGAATTTCTAGGTCGCTGTATTCATCATCCCACACTGTGGATTCAAAAAAGTATTGAATTTGCTCGTCTATTCCCTGGGTAACCCGCCGGTCGTTTTCCTTCATCTGACTGTCGTCTACCGAAATTGATACGGTAACGAACTGAGCCGCAATCATGCCCGGAAGAAGGAGAATAGCTGTTTTTTGTAGAAACATCACTGGGAAAGTATTGAGAAATGAGACTACACTCAAGAGGAATCGGTGGAGTTATCACAGGGAAGTGAGAACGCTCTTTTGTAAATTTTATCATGACTAATATCGTAAAACTGTTGGATCAGGATAAAGAAAACTCCAAACTTTTCCGCGCTGCAAGTGCTGTAGCATCTGAGGAATCTGTGGAAGTTCATGTTGTTGGCGGCTATGTCCGCGACCTAATGTTGGACCGTCAACTCTCAGATGTGGATCTGATGGTAGTTGGAGATGGCATCAGTTTTGCCAGAAAACTCGCAAAAAAGCTGAAGATCAAAACAGTGGTACCTTTCGAGAGATTTGGAACCGCACAGATTCAAAGCGAAGATGGAATTATCGAAGTCGCTTCTGCAAGAGTGGAAACGTACGAAAGTGACTCACGCAAACCAGAAGTGAATTCTGCAAATCTGGAAATGGATCTTTCCCGTCGAGATTTTACCGTTAATGCAATGGCTATTTCACTTTGTGAGGACAGTCTGGGCGAACTGTCAGATCCTTACGGTGGCGTGCGTGATCTGCAGAAGCGTCTCTTGCGGACGCCTCTCGATCCGGATACGACTTTCTCTGATGATCCGTTGCGGATGCTCCGGGCTGTCCGTTTTGCAGCACAGCTCGATTTTCAGATCGACAAACCAGTAGCAGAAAGTATCATCCGTCAAGCTAAACGGATGGAGATTGTCTCTGCTGAACGTATAACCAATGAGTTCTACAAAATTCTTAACACTCCCGTTCCATCCATCGGGCTGGACTTATTACAACAGGTTGGATTGTTGGAGATTGTGTTTCCAGAAATAGCTGCAATGGTAGGTCTTGAGCAGCCGAAGGAGTGGCACCATAAGGATATTTTTTATCATACACTCCAAGTTGTGGACAACATCGCCAAACTTACCGATAAACCTGATCTTAGATTTGCTGCTCTTGTTCACGATATCGCCAAGCCGCGCACTCGTCGATTAAGTACCTCCAAAGGGTGGACCTTTCACGGTCATGATGTAGTGGGAAGCAGAATGTTGAAGAAAGTGGCTAGAAGGATGAAGCTTTCGAACAAAACGTTGGATTATTTACAAAAGTTAACGATGCTGCATCTCCGGCCCATTGCTTTAGCCAAGGATGGTGTGACAGATAGCGCCGTCCGACGAGTAATGGCTTATTCCGGTGAAGAATTAGATGATCTCTTGATTCTCTGTAGGGCGGATATCACATCAAAGAATCCCATGTTGGTTAAGAAGTACTTGGGGAACTTTGATCGAGTAGAAAAGCTAATGCAAAATGTTGAGGAACGGGATGCGTTTAGAGCATTTCAGTCACCTGTCAGAGGGGAAGAAATTATGAAAGAACTTGATTTGCCTCCAGGAAAGCTCATAGGGGAAATCAAGAGCCGAATAGAAGATGCCATTCTCGATGGGGAGATTGAAAACAATTATGAAGCAGCATACGATTTCTTTAAGAAAATCAAGCCTGATTATACTGATAAAGAAGAGAATCACTCCTGAGTTTATCTGTAGTCCTTTTCCTTGAATAGCGCCTTTAGGACGGGTAAATTCAGTTTGGCACGATGATTGCTTGTAAAGAAGATACAAATGCTCTAATGGTAAGGGGGCACATCTCATGGGAGTCTTAGGCGTCATACCCGCTCGTTATGATTCTGTTCGATTTCCCGGTAAGGTGCTCATACCTATTGATGGTCTCCCAATGGTGGCAAGAGTGTATTATCAAGCTATCCAGTGCAGGGAGTTAGATTCTGTCGTTATTGCAACAGACAGTCAATACGTCAAGAATGCCATGGAAGAGTTAGATATTCCGGTTGAAATGACGAGTAGTGATCACGCAACAGGAACTGAACGGACTGCTGAGATAGCTTCGAGGCATGATGATGAGATTGTGATAAATATTCAAGGAGATGAACCATTCATTTCTCCAGATATTATTGATGGAGCAGTGTCGCTTCTGTTCGAAGATAAGTCAATGCAAATGAGCACAGCAGCGAGTTCTTCTATTTCTCAGAATGAATGGGAAAATTCCAATGTAGTCAAAGTTGAGTTGGATGAAAACGGTTTTGCTAAGGACTTTTTCCGTGTATGGGAAGGAGAACAAAATGATGAGCACTTCAAACATATAGGCATTTACGCTTTCCGTCGAGATTATCTTTTAGATCTTGTGAAAATGGAGAAAAGCTCCCGAGAAATTGAGCGAAGTCTCGAACAGATGAGAGCCATGGATGCCGCCTGTAAAATGGGTGTTTTTGTAACTGAGTTTGATGTGATTGGTGTCAATACACCAGACGATCTTAATGCGCTGATCGAGGAAATGGGAATTGCCTAAGACTAAGACAAAGTACGTATTTGTCCTCGGCGGAGTAATGTCCGGCTTGGGCAAGGGAATTGCCTCAGCATCCATCGGATATCTAATGAAGAGTCGCGGGCTTCGAGTCACGATTATGAAGCTCGATCCTTACCTGAACGTTGATCCCGGAACCATGAATCCGTATCAGCACGGAGAAGTATTTGTGCTGGACGATGGCTCTGAGACTGATCTCGATTTGGGTCATTATGAGCGTTTCATAGATGTGAACATGGACAAGCGGAACAATGCCACGACGGGACAGATTTATCAGTCAGTGCTGGATCGGGAAAGAGAGGGCGATTATCTTGGTCAGACGATCCAGATCATTCCGCACATTACCGATGAACTGACGAGGAGGATTCGGGCAGTAAATCATCCACACAGGTATGATGTTGTCATCTGCGAAGTGGGAGGTACTATCGGTGATATTGAGAGTCAGCCATTCCTGGAGACTATCCGCCAGATGCGACTTGATATTGGTCGAGAGAACTGCTTCGTGGCCCATGTGACTCTCCTCCCGTATATTGATGCCAGCGAAGAATTGAAGACGAAGCCGACTCAGCACAGCGTTATGAAAATGAGGGAAATAGGACTTGAGCCGGATATGATCCTCTGCAGAAGCGATCGTTCTATTCCTGCATCTGTGAAAAAGAAGATTTCCCTTTTCTGTAGTGTACCTCAATCCAATGTAGTAGAAGCCCGGGATGTGGACACCATATATGAAGTACCACAGAGACTGTACAAGCAGGATGTAGGACAGATTATTGCTGAACAGCTGCAGCTTGATGGTAAAAGCGCCGATATTTCTAAATTAGATCAGTTCATCGAGCGATTCAAGAATCCGAATCACGAAGTAACGATAGGGCTTTGCGGCAAATATACTGAATTACCCGATGCTTATAAGAGTGTGATTGAAGCATTTGTCCACTCAGGAGTGGAAAACGATGCTAGAGTGCACATCAGATGGATTAATACTGAATTACTTAAATCTGACGAAAACAGTGAAGAACATTTAGGCGATTTGGATGGTATCTTGGTTCTCCCTGGCTTTGGCGACCGTGGGACGGAAGGAAAGGTTCATTGTGCAAAGTATGCTCGAGAGAACGAGGTTCCTTATCTTGGTATTTGTCTTGGGTTACAGATGGCGGTTGTGGAATTTGCTCGTAATGTCTGTGGCTTGACTCGAGCCAACAGTACAGAATTTAATCGTCGTACACCCGATCCTGTAGTTGCACTTATGCCTTCTCAGTTGAAAGTGAAAAAGAAAGGTGCCACTATGCGACTTGGAGCCTATGACTGTAATGTATCAACGGGAACAAAAGCTTTTGCGGCATATAGGAAAAAGAATATCAGCGAACGTCATCGCCACCGCTATGAAGTGAATAATAATTATCGAAAGCAACTTGAAAAGAGAGGAATGATTTTCAGCGGGATTAATCCGGAACTGGGCTTAGCGGAAATCATTGAATTGAAAGATCACCCGTGGTTTGTGGCGTGTCAATTTCATCCTGAGTTGAAAAGTCGGATTGAAAAAGCACACCCCCTATTTCGTGAATTTGTGAAAGCATCACTAAAATACAAGTTAGCATCATGACTGTTCAAATAGGAAATATTGAAGTCGGTGGAAGTGAATTAGTAATAATTGCAGGTCCGTGTGTAATCGAATCACGGAATCATTCTTTGAAGATGGCGACCTTATTAAAGGAAATAATGCTGAGTGAGGAGATTCCGTTCATCTTCAAAACATCATTTGATAAGGCAAACCGTACATCCGTGAATTCTTACCGCGGCCCCGGACTGGAAGAAGGGTTGGACATTCTTGGGGAAGTTAAAGATACCACCAGCGTTCCAATTCTTACTGATATTCACTCTCCTGATCAAGCCGAATTGGTAGCTAAAGTTGCAGATGTTCTGCAGATTCCGGCATTTCTCTGTCGACAAACGGACTTGCTTCTGGCAGCAGGTGAAACAGGAAAGTGTGTCAATGTGAAGAAAGGTCAATTTATCGCTCCTCAAGATTTGACCAATATTATTAAGAAAATAGAGTCTACAGGCAATAGCAATATTCTCTTGACTGAGCGGGGAACAAGCTTCGGCTACAACAATCTTGTTGCGGATATGAGAGCAATTCACGTCATGAAAGAGTCTGGACATCCCGTTGTATTTGATGCCACTCACAGCGCGCAGATGCCAGGTGTGCTAGGAGATTCTACAGGCGGTAACAGGGAAATCATTCCCACTTTGGCAAAAGCGGCTGTGGCGGCAGGTTGTGACGCCGTCTTCATGGAAGTTCATGATGATGTAGTCAATGCTAAGAGCGATGCTGCCACTCAATGGCCACTGGAACAAACAGCAGGACTTGTATCTGTACTGAAGAATATTTTTCAAGTACTGAGGGAATCGAATGAGTGACCAACTGAAGAAAACAGCTAAGAAGATCAAGATCATTTTAACGGATGTGGATGGTGTTCTTACTGACGGTACAATCTACAAAGGAAACGAAGGAGCTGAGTTCAAACGCTTTTCGGTATTGGATGGAGCCGGGGTAGCACTCGCACATGAGGCTGGTATGAAAGTAGCACTTATCTCCGGGCGGTATTCTCCTGCGACTGAATCGAGGGCAAAAGAACTAGGTCTGGAAGACGATTGTTACCAAGGTTATTTGAATAAAGCTGCACTTTATGAGCATTTGAAAGAGAAATATGATTTTGAAGATGAGGAAGCTGTCTTTATCGGTGATGATCTTATAGACATTGAGGTGATGGAGAGAGTCGGACTTCCTATAGCAGTCGCTAATGCAATCGCACCGGTAAAATCAATTGCCAAACTGATTACTGAAGCGAATGGCGGCGAAGGTGCTTTTCGGGAAGCAATAGAAGTAATTCTGCATTCACGGGGAGAATATGAAGCAACAATTTTATCTCTGAGAGACAAAATCAGGGAAAGTAAGGTATGAGTATAAATAAGAAAAAAGTCGGGAATAATATTCTGGTAGGAAAAGAGGTTATTCAGATAGAGGCTGATGCAGTAGCCCAACTGGCCGATCGCATAGATGAACAATTTAATCAAGCGGTGGAATGTATTTTCAATTGCGGGGGAAGGGTGATTGTCTCTGGTATGGGGAAATCAGGACTAATCTCACAGAAGATCGCTTCAACTCTTGCAAGTACAGGAACTCCCGCACAGTTTGTTCACCCGGGAGAAGCCATTCATGGTGATCTCGGTATGATTACAGGCAAAGATATTGTACTGGCAGTGTCCAATAGCGGTGAAACACATGAGTTGATACAACTCATGCCGGCCATACGGAGGTTGGGAGTATCTGTTATTGGCCTTGTTGGCAGACGGGAAAGCAATGTTAGTTCCATGGTTGATATTGTAATTGATACCAGCGTCGAACGGGAAGCTTGTACGCTTGATTTAGCTCCGACGGCCAGTACCACTGCCATGCTCGCTATGGGTGATGCGCTGGCAGTGGCACTCTTGGAAAAACGAGGCTTCCAGCGGGAAGATTTTGCTCTGCTGCATCCAGGAGGAACGCTGGGGAAACAGCTGCTTCTTACTGTCAGAGAGATTATGCACTCAGGTGATGATCTTCCAATTGTCGCTAGAGATGCTGATGTAAAAAGTGCATTGCTGACAATGAGTGAAAAACGACTAGGAGTAGCAATCGTACTTGATGACGATGGGAATTTAGCAGGAATTATCACTGATGGTGATATTCGTCGGGCACTTGAAAAAAGTGATCATATTTTTGATGAAACTGCTGAGTTTCTTATGGCTTCCAATCCGAAATGGGTCTCTCAAGACACCCTCGCTATTAACGGCTTAGAAATTATGGAGAAGTATTCTATTACCAGTTTATTTGTCTATGAAGATGAAGCCAATAACAGAAAACCTGTGGGAATCGTCCACATCCATGATATTCTAAAGGCGGGTATAATGTGATACGTCCCCTGATTATATTAACATCAATTGTATTCATTTCAGGATGCAGTGAAAACAATCAAAAGGAAACTTTACTTAGCAGTTCTATTCCAGATCAAGAGAGTTGGAATTCTACCATCCTCATGACTCGAGAAGGAAAAAAGAGAGCTGTGATACGGTCTGGTCATCTTTCGAATTATGAGAGCAAAGCGAAGGATGAGAAAAGAGAGTTTAATAAGCTTATCTCAACACTAAAAAGAACAAATGCTCCCCCTATTGAAGAAGAAGAGGCAATAGAAGAATTGAGAGGGAAATACAGTGATTATTTTGGTGAAGTTGATCTTCGAATTGCATCTTTAAAGGAGTTAAGTGAAATTCAAAAAACCGCTAACTCAAAGTTCAAGAAGATTATCAATACATCAATTCTAGATGAAAAAGTAGATGCTGATTTTTATTCTACTGAAGAGAGGCACATGTCTAACTTAAAATCTGAAATGGCGTATGTGTATGGGGACACAAAAAAGGACTCCATGCTGGCAATAGGAAATGTGGTGGTTGTTTCGGACAGCGGAGTGACTCTTTTTACCGATTCTCTAATGTGGAACAGTATTGATTCTCTTATCACAACTGACGATACTGTTATGTTTATTACTGAGAACAATGATACTCTCAAAGGTGTTGGCTTTCAGTCTAATGCTGATTTGACTCATTACAAGTTTTATGATGCATCGGGAGTAACGGATAGAACATATGAGTAATCAGTCATCAAATAATTTGATGCTTAGCGTAACAGAACTGAGAAAACGTTATGGAAAGAAAGTCGTTGTAGACGACGTAAACTTGGAGTTGAAAAAAGGTGAGATTGTTGGTCTTTTAGGTCCCAATGGTGCAGGGAAAACGACAACTTTCTACATGATTACAGGCATGATCCAGCCGAACAGGGGACGTATTTTCCTCGGCGATGAAGATATTACGGATCTTCCTATGTATAAGCGTGCACGGAAGGGGATTGGTTATCTGGCTCAAGAGCCATCAATCTTCAGCAAATTGACTGTCGAAGACAATTTACGGTTAGTACTCGAAATGACCAGTCTTCCTAGAATTGAACAGACAGAAAAACTAGAAAAGATCCTTGAAGATTTATCTATCACCGCTATTCGAAAATCGAAAGGATATAATTTGTCTGGAGGCGAACGGCGAAGGGTTGAGATTAGTAGAGCATTGGTAATGGACCCGGATTTTATTCTTCTGGATGAACCTTTTGCAGGAATCGACCCAATTGCTGTAGAGGATATTCAAGGGATTATCCACTCTCTAAAGAAACGAAGCATCGGTGTACTTATTACGGATCATAACGTTCGTGAAACCTTGTCAGTCACTGATCGAGCTTACCTCCTTTATGACGGCAGCATTTTAATGTCTGGGACAGCAGATTCTCTTGCAGATGATCCTGAAGCAAGAAAACTGTATTTGGGAGAAAAGTTTAAACTGAATTGAAATGTCAGAACTGAGACAATCGCTCGAACAAAAACTAAAGCTTTCACCTCAGCAGTTTTTACAGACAGCTCTTTTGCAGCTTAATTCGCTGGCACTAGAAGGACGGATAGAAGAGGAATTGGCTGAAAATCCATTGCTCGAGTTGACTGAAAATACTGTTGAACCCGAAGAAGACGAGGAGCAGAATGAGGAGAATGAAATTGACTGGGATGATGATGAATATGAGACGATTCGTTCACCTCAGAGTAAATCCACAGACCGACAGGGAATGCCGCTGCCGGCCACTCCTGATCCTATTGATCGTCTCTTAGAGCAGATTAGTCTGCTTGAGCTTCCAGCCGAAGATAAATTAATAGCTGAAGAGATCGCCTGGAATGTTGATGAGAAGGGATACTTGGCCACAGATGTTGAAATACTGGCTGACAGGTTGGACGTATCTCTTGGGGATATTGAACGATTGCTGTACTTAATTCAGCATCTTACACCTCCGGGGATTGGAGCCAGAAATCTGCAGGAATGTCTAGCGGCGCAGCTTGAAGTGCTGGGAGAAGATGGTCTTCCGTTGGTTATTGTCAATGGACACTTTGATGATTTTGCTAATCGCCGGTTTGAGAAACTGAAGCAGCACATTGGTTGCTCTCAAGAGGAGCTGAATGATGCTAAGGAGGTGATTGCTCATCTGAACCCCAAACCGGGAGAAGGTTCACCAACCTCAGAAGCAGATTATATATTGCCAGACTTTTTCATAGAGGAAGTGGATGGAGAACTCGTTATCACATTAAATGATTCAAATCTACCCGATCTTCAAATTTCTCCGGTTTATCGGGATATGCTTCGTAGTAGTAACGGTTCCGATGCTCAAACAAAGCAATTCTTACGGCAGAAGATGGAGTCAGCTAAGTGGTTTTTGCAGGCTGTGCAATCTCGGCAGGTAACAATGATGAGAGTGATGAAGACAATAATGGATCTTCAGCCGGAATTCTTTAAAGGAGAGATTTCTGCACTCAAGCCTATGATTCTAAAAGACGTTGCAGAAAAAATTGAAATGGATATTTCTACTGTAAGCAGAGTTACACGAGGGAAATATGTACAAACACCGTTTGGTACATTCGAACTTAAGCACTTTTTCACTGAAGGCATGGCTACCAGTAACGGCGAGGAAGTGTCTACTCGAATTATTAAGGAGGAGCTGAAAAAAGTAGTGGAAGGTGAAGATAAAACTCATCCGTATTCTGATGATAAATTAGCAGAGATCATGATGAACAAGGGATATCCGATTGCTCGAAGAACCGTGGCGAAATATCGTGAACAATTGAGAATCCCCGTAGCAAGGTTGCGGAGAGAATTGTAACTTAAACGATGTATTACACTAAAAGGAGAAAGTAATGGCAAAGAAAATAATGGTTGGTGACAAGGAGGTTAAAATTCCTGAGTTGAAGATCGGGAAAATCACCCTGATTCTCATTTTGATTGTGGTCTGGGTGGCGTTGACTTCCTTTTACACAATAGGACCGGATGAAGAAGGAGTCGTCCGCCGATTTGGAGAGTGGGTCCGGACGGAAGGGAGCGGACTTCATTTCAAATTCCCATATCCTATTGAGAAAGTAGATAGACCAAAAGTCACAGAGGTAAAAGAAATCTCTGTGGGCACCATTGCAGCTGAAGCAAAGATGCTCACCGGGGATGAGAATATTATCCTGGTGGAAGTTCGCATCCAATACAAGATCAAGGACGCGGCGGCATATCTCTTCCACGTGCAGGATGTCCCGGAGGTCATTAAAGATGCAACTGAATCGGCTCTTAGACAGGTGGTAGGAAGCCACCCAATTGACGATCCGCTGACGGAAAAGAAAGCTGAAATTATGGATGAAATCCAATTTGAGCTTCAAAAGATGCTGGATAATTACAATTGCGGTATTGATGTTCGGCAGGTTCAGCTTCAGGATGTGAATCCACCCCGCGAAGTTGATCATGCTTTTAAGGATGTCCAGAGTGCCAAAGAAGAGAAAGAGCAGCTGATAAACGAAGCGAAAGGTTATCAGAATGATATTATTCCAAAAGCGAGGGGTGAAGGTCAGCAGATGATACGTGGAGCAGAAGCATATAAAGCTGAACGAATAAGCAAAGCAGAAGGAGATGCTGATAAGTTCCGCTCAGTTCTTAACGAGTATAAGAAAGCGAAGGATATTACAGAGAAACGTCTTTACTTAGAGACGATGGAGAAGATCCTCCCCGGAATCGAAAAGTATATTATAGATGAGGAATCTGGGAATCTGCTGAATATCCTGCCGCTTGACAAAATGAAATCATCTCTGGGAGGTAGATAATGAAAAATATTGCATTGATTGTATTAGCTGTTGTGGTCGTCCTCTTTCTCTGGTTTTCCCTCTACACTATTGATGAGACAGAGCAGGCGATTATATTGGAGTTCGGTAAACCGATGGGAGAAACAGTCAGTTCTGCCGGACTGCACTTCAAGCT